>Ga0137302_10004_pt1 | contig 308533 bp, 328 predicted proteins | sample Ramsor2O_GlcNAcB_FD_97184 | JGI IMG/M metagenome (GOLD analysis project Ga0137302, IMG submission 97184) | Mouse cecal microbial communities from Vienna, Austria - N-Acetylglucosamine amended with D2O_GlcNAcB | ecosystem: Host-associated > Mammals > Digestive system > Large intestine > Cecum... | reverse complement strand
CGGTCCCTGATATACGGCGCAATTCTGGCCGTTTTTTCTTTCATAGACGGATCAAAGCCCAACTCTTCAAGACTTTTGACTCCGCCGACTTTTCGGAGCATATCCTCAATCTCCTCTGCTTTTGGGATCTCTTCGATGATTTTAATGATCTCTTTCGTCTTTTCACTCAATAGATCGGGATGTATGCTGTCCAAAAGGTTCGGATCATTAGTTTTTTTGATGCTCTCACACAGTTCTCTGTCTCTAAATGTTACCTCGATCAGACCAGTCTCTACATCTACATGATCTTTGATACAAAATTCACCTTTTTTCAAATATGATGCTGCCTTATGATAAATACCGCCGGCCAGAATAAGCCCGACTCCGACTTTTTCTCCATGATACGCGCTAATTTCCTCATTGATCACTGCCATTTCCCAGAAATGAGCCATATGGTGTTCTGCGCCGGAGGCCGGACGGGAATTTCCTGTCATCTGCATAGCCAATCCTGACAGCAGCAGTCCATACATTAGTTCTTCATATGCTGCAATTTCGCCGTTTTTCAGCCCTTCCAATGAATTCTTTAAATTATCAAGTGCTTCATACTCCATGCTGCAAATCCTGTCACAGATGTATTCCCCATTCAAAAGATGTGTAATCTTCCAGTCTGCCAGCGCCGTATATTTTCCAAGCAGATCTCCTGCGCCAGAGGCTGTCAGACGCATCGGTGCCTGAGCGATCACTTGGCTGTCAGCAATCACAAGGATCGGAGAAACAGCGATCATGCTTTTTTTAAATCCATACCAGGACATGGCGGCTACGGTAGAGACATATCCGTCTACGCTGGCTGCCGTGGGCACGGAGATAAATGGTATCTTTTTTTCATAGGCGTGATACCTTGTCAGATCGTGAATCGTTCCGGAGCCGACTGCGACCAGACAGTCGGTCTCCTTCATCTGTTCCAATGCTTCCCGTACCTTATTGACACCGACTTCATTTGCATGGAGATTTTCAGATTCCAATTTGATGATCTGAATTCCTTTGATAAGTGCCTCAACCTCTTTTCCTGCCGCCTCATATGTATTCTCGTCACAGACCATTGCAAAACTATGATACCCTATATAAGGATCTTTCTGAAGTATCTCCGGTATCCTCTGCAGTGCACCTTCCTCCAGGATGATCTCATTTACGGTCAGCTTATGATTCCTTCCGCAGCTGCATTTTCCAGAAAATTTTGTCATATCTATATTCATAGTATTCCGCTCCTCTCTTAAAAAAGATATCTTGTTCTGCCTTTATGATATCTTTTCAAAGATACTACTTCAAGACCAGTTTGCTTCCGTCCATCCTGCATAAACTTTACCAGGCAGGAAAGATACGAACAATGACAGTCTCAGCTATCTTTCATTATGAAGCAGCTTGTGTTCCTTTCCTTTCAGAATACCGTCATAAACAGTTGCCACGATCGGATTCTGGCTGGAAAGCTTGATCTGGGCCAATTTATCAATCTTATAAAGACCTTCTACTCTGGCTTTCTTTGTCCTCGGTCCGATCGGCACAGGCTGGCCGCCGCCGGTAATGCAGCCTCTCTTGCAAGCCATGACTTCCACAAAGTCGTAGTATATTTCTCCCGCCTCTATTTTATCCAGTACCTCGGAGGCACATTTGAGGCCGTTTACCACTGCGATCTTTACGTCCCTGTCTCCCAGCTTGACGGAAGCTTCCTTAATCCCGTCCACGCCCCGGACACCGGTAAAGCTGATGGCCTCCAGATCTTCTGCCCGGTCGCTGTTCATCAGGCGGCGCAGGACGGCCTCTGTCACTCCTCCGGTCACGCCGAAGATTGCTCCGGCTCCGGAGGAGATTCCAAACGGCATATCCAAAGCCTCCGGCTCTACCTGAGAAAGGTCAATCCCTGACTCCTGAATCATGCGGGATGCCTCGGTCGTTGTCAGAACATAATCTACATTTTGTTCCCCTTCATTGAAATGTTCCGGCCTCGTGATCTCTGCTTTTTTTGCGGTACACGGCATGATGGATACGACCACTGTTTTCCTCGAGTCGCCTGCCTCATCCATTCGTGCCTCTTCTTTGATCAGCGCTCCGAACATTTCCTGAGGAGAACGGCACGTTGAAATTTTTTTCCTGAACTGTGGATACCTGTTCTCACAGAACTTCACCCATGCTGGACAGCAGGAGGTGAATAACGGAAGGTTATCTCCGGATTCAAGCCGTTCTACCAGTTCCTTGGATTCTTCCATGACCGTTAAGTCTGCGCCGAAGTTTGTATCATAGACTTCATCGAATCCGATCCTTCTAAGGGCGGCCACAAGACGCCCCAGTACATTTTCTCCTTTCGGGATTCCGAACTTGTCTCCCACGGCTACGCGCACGGCAGGAGCAATCTGGACAACGACCCGTATTTTCGGATCAGACAGCGCATCCCAAACTCTTTCAATATCCTGCTTGATCGTAATGGCTCCGGTAGGACAGACTGCACGGCACTGTCCGCATCCCACACAGTCCGTTTGTGCCAGGTCTTTGTTAAAAGCCGTTGTCACCTGCATTTTTGATCCGCGGAATGCGAAGTCCAGGATTCCCATGCCCTGAATTTCATCGCAGGTCCTCACGCAGTCTCCGCATAGGATACATTTGTTAGGGTCCCGGATGATACATTCGGAAGACAGATCCTTCGGTAGCTGCTTTTTATTGTTCTCAAAGCGCACCTCCTTGATTCCCAGCTGTCTGGATAATTTCTGCAGGACACAGACACCGTTTTTCGTACAGGTAGTACAGTCTCTGCAGTGGGAGGCCAGCAAAAGTTCAATAATCATTTTTCTGTGATGCTTAAGCCTCGGTGTATTTGTATAGATCACCATTTTGTCTCTTGGTGTCTCAGAGCAGGATGCAAAGATCCTACCCCGGTCATCTTCCACCACACACATCCGGCATGCGCCGTATGTGGAAAGTTCGGAATGATAGCAGAATGTAGGAAGATCGATCCCGGATTTGCGGATGACAGACAAAACATTTTTTTCATCTGTGAACTCTACTCTTCTGTTATTGATTGTCATATAACTCATGTTCTTCTCCTCCTACCCTTCAATATGGATCGCACCAAACGCACAGGCACTCTCACATGCACCGCACTTAATGCATTTATCATTGTCAATTACATACGGTTCTTTGATCCGTCCGCTGATGGCGTCTGCCGGACAGTTCCTTGCACACTTGGAACATCCTTTGCAGCGTTCCGGGCTGATGATAAATCTTCTCAGGGCACTGCAGTTATGAGAAGCACACTTCTTGTCGACCACATGTTCCACATACTCATCGCGGAACAGCTTAAGGGTACTCATGACAGGGAGGGCAGCACTTTTTCCCAATCCGCAGAGTGCCGTCTCTGTGATCGTCGTGGCTAGCTCCTCCAGAAGGTCCAGATCTTCAGGCTTTCCTTTTCCCTCCACGATCCGCTCAAGAATCTCCAGCATCCGCTTGGTTCCTTCTCTGCACGGGACACATTTTCCGCAGCTTTCATTCTGGGTAAAATTCATGAAGAACCGTGCCACTTCCACCATACAGGTGCTGTCATCCATAACAACAAGGCCTCCGGACCCGATCATGGCACCCATCTTTTTCAGGGAGTCAAAGTCCAGATTCACATCCAGGTGCGGTGTGATGAGGCATCCGCCGGACGGTCCTCCGATCTGTACCGCCTTGAATTCTCCGTCTCCCTTGATTCCTCCTCCGATATCATAGATCACTTCCCGGAGCGTCGTTCCCATAGGCACCTCGATCAGGCCTGTGTGATTGACACTGCCTGTCAGGGCAAACGCCTTGGTTCCGGGGCTTTTCTCAGGGCCGATCCCTTTAAACCACTGGGCGCCTTCTGTGATGATCATCGGTACATTAGCGAACGTCTCTACATTGTTCAGCACCGTCGGTTTTCCAAACAGGCCCTGTTCTACGGTTCTCGGCGGTTTTACCCGGGGCATCCCCCGGCTGCCCTCGATGGATGCCGTCAGTGCGCTTCCCTCTCCGCACACGAAAGCGCCTGCTCCTTTATTGATATGTAAATGGAAAGAAAAATCAGTTCCCAGAATATGTTCTCCCAGAAGTCCGCATTCTTCCGCCTGTTCTATTGCCCGTTTCAGACGGCTGATTGCCAGGGGGTATTCCGCCCGCACATAAATATATCCTTCCCGGGCGCCTACCGCATAGGCGGCGATCATGATTCCTTCGATCATCTTGTGGGGATCTCCCTCCATGATGCTTCGGTCCATAAATGCACCCGGGTCCCCCTCGTCTCCGTTACATACGACATAGCGGATTTTCTCTTTCTGTCCGGCTACCTGGGACCACTTATACCCTGTTGGGAAACCTCCGCCTCCCCGGCCTCTCAGATTCGACTCTGATATTTCGCTGACCACCTCTTCCGGCTTCATGTCAAACAGTGCTTTTTCCAGAGCCTCGTATCCGCCGATGGATAAATACTCCTCTATATGTTCTGCGTCAATATGCCCGCAGTTTTTTAATACGTTTCTCGTCTGTTTTTTATAAAAGGGAATCTCTTCCTGCCTCTGATATTCAATTCCATCCCTCTTGAATAACAGATGCCTGATCGGTTCTCCCTTTTCAATCGTCCTGTGAAAAATCTCCTCACAGTCTTCAAGCTTCACCTTTGTATATAGGATTCCCTGAGGCTCGATCCTCATCAGAGGCCCCATCTCGCAGAAGCCATGGCATCCGCTTTTTTTCACTCCGATCTCACCGTCTCCGTGTGCAATCTCCGGTCCGAAATGGACTTCTACGTCAGGATGTTCCCCCACTAACTCACACATCCTGTCATAGATGGCGCCTGACCCGCCGGAAAGACAGCCTGTACCTGCACAGATCAGGACCCGGCATTTGCTTTTGTTCATCTGCTCCCTGGAAGTTTGACGGATCTGTTCAAGAACTTCTCTGTTTTCAATTTTTTTCATCATTTAAGCTCCTCTCAGTTCACGGATCAGTTCAGCAGCAGCATCCGGGGTCATCGCCGGATAGACTTTGTCATTGACGGTGAGGACTGGTGCAAGCCCGCAGGCACCAAGACAGGAAACGGTCTCCAGCGTGAACATCATATCATCAGTGGTCGCTTTCTCCTCTGAGAGCCCCAACTCACTGTAAAGACGTTCCAAAATGGAGACTGATTTGCGGACATGACAGGCTGTCCCGTTGCAGACTTTAATGATATATTTTCCTTTTGGTTCAAAAGAAAAGTTTTCATAAAAGGTCGCAACACTGTACGCCTTGGCTTCGTCAATGGACAGCTTTGATGCCACATAACTTAAAAGCTCCGGCGGAAGATAGCGATATTCTGCCTGAATATCCTGGATGATCGGGATCAAAGCAGCCTGCGTAAGCCCGTGAGATGCTATGATCTCATCTGTTTTATCATAGTAGGCCTGGTTTAACATGAAATACCTCCTTCACATTGTGCATTTTGGTTAAAATTTTATCAATCACTGTTAATTATATGTCAAATTTGACTGATTATCAATAAAATAAGTATAAAACTTTCTCTCCAAACTGTATTTCAAATCAAATCACAGGACCTTCCCTATGAAATAAAAACGCTCCGCGGGTTGTGCACAGATGCGTAAGGAAATTATTTGCCTGCGGCAAATTGCATCAGGCACGCAAAGTTGTCAAGCCCCTCAAAGAGTGAGGGAGGGGTTGGGGCGTTGAAGTGGGCTTGCCCACTTTGTTCTTCTTTTATTACATCGCCAGTTTAAATATTTCTACAATATCTTTTATATTTAAGCGGCGCACCCAGCCGATGCTTCCGTCCTCATGAACAACGCGTACACGTTTCGCCATGCGCTCCATCACTTCTTCATCTAAGTCCTCGACTCCGGGAACATCCCTTAATTTTGTCGGAACACCGAGGCTTAAGAAGAACATTTGTCCCTGTTGTCTTTATACACATATTTCATCCATGCAGGAGTGATCACCGCAAGTCCTGCTCCGTGAGTTACGCTCTGATATTCGCCGGATAATTCATGCTCGATGAAATGGGATGCCCAGTCTCCGGTTCTTCCCATACCGGTCAGACCATTGTGCGAAAGAGTCGATGCCACCATGATGCTGGCTCTTGCCTCATAGTTCTCAGGATCTTTCATGAGAATCCGTCCGCAGTCCATACATGTGTGGAAAATAGCCTCACATAAATAGTCCGTCAGTATGTCATTTTCCTTTTCAGGAGTAAAATATCTCTCAAATGAGTGAGACATGATGTCAATGATGCCGCATGCCGTCTGAAATGGAGGCAGGGTCATCGTAAGTTCCGGATTTTCAATGGCAAATCTGGCACGGTTGATGTCATTGTCACAGAACCGTTCTAAATTTTCGTCTGCTTTTGTGATAACACAGCTGTTAGACGCCTCACTTCCTGTTGCGGCAATAGTAAGAATGACACCTAAAGGAGTACTCTTCGTTGGCACATCGTGAGGTACCCCGGATTCTTGTCAAAGCACGCTCTATATGAACATAAAGGCTTTCTTTTAATTCTTTGTCCCGGATCAGCTGAAGTCCCATGCGGTCTTCCACATATTCAATGAATGTATGGATTTTGGAATCCAGAATACTGTTTTTAACTGTATAGACTCTCGATGCATCCCCTTCTCTCCTCAGCCATTGGTAGAGAGTGGATTCATCTGCATGATTCAGAAGAATGTTTACCATCAGAGCATTCTTTGCGATTTCACCAACCGTCACATAACCCTTGCTGTTCAGAATCACTTCTATTATTTCTTTAATCCGATTCGACATCTGCATAGTTCTTACCTCAAAAACATTTTAACACATACTATTCAAAGATCACATCTATATCATGATCAAAACAAAAAGTATCAAATTCTTCCGGCAGGGGACGGTCGGTGATCAATACGTCGATCTCCGCCAGATCAAATACTTTTATATAATATTTACAGTTTATTTTTGTGTGGTCTGCCAGCAAAATGGTTTTTTTAGCCTGCTGATGATATACCCTGGTGATCTCCGCATCTTCTAAATATAAGTTTGTCAGTCCCTGTGAAACATCCAGACCGCCCATCGACATAAAACAGATGTCTGCATAGCGGGACCTCACATAATTGCAGGCATCTGCACCGTAGACTGCATCATTGAAAATATCGTATTTTCCGCATACGACTTCTACATTTATGTTTGATGATTTTGCCAGTTCCTTGGCCGCGGCAAAGCCATGCGTCATGACATTTAACTTTTTATCCCGGTTGATATATTGAGCCAGATAAAAACAGGAGCTGCTGGCATCCATAAAAACAGAGTCACCATTTTGGACAAACTGCGATGCAAGCCTCGCGATATATTTTTTCTCCTGTATATTTTCATCGTGCCGGAATGCCTGCGGGTATTGTGTCTGCTGCCTGCTTATATAAGAGGCGCCGCCCCGGTTCCGCTTCAGCAGCCCCTTCTTATCCAGCAGTGTCAAGTCTCTGCGGATCGTCGGCTCACTGACATACAAAAGTTTTGTCAGTTCTTTGACCGAAATATAATTTCGCTCTTTTACTAACTGGATAATTTTCCTTTCACGGTCTTCAAAGCTCATAAGATTCCTCCTTTTGTTATCAATTATACGAAATAAATTGATCGTATTCAATCATAAGATGAACGCTTTCAGTTTCAAAATTCAATTTTTCAATCAAATATTGATAATTTACGAAAATCATATAAAATAGCATTAAAAACAAACAGAAAGGAGTCCGCTATATGAAAATCGACAGCATTATTTTTGATATCGACGGAACACTGTGGGATGTAAGAGATGAGATTGCTACGGCACTCACCAGAGAGGTTCACGACCAGGGTCATCCCGAAATAAACTTTACACTTGAGAATCTGACTCCCGTATTCGGAACTCCTCCAAATGAAGTGGCCGATCTGTTTATGCCCCACCTGCCGCCACAAGAGCGGTACAAACTCATGGAGGACTGCGGAAACCGTCAGATACAGCTTATTGAATCCTTACACACCGACCGGACTTATCCCGGAGTAAAAGCTACGATTAAAAAACTTGCACAGCAGTATCCTCTGTTTATTGTGAGCAACTGCCCCAGCGGCTATGTCCGTGCGTTTATGAGAAGAAACAAGCTGTCCCCCTGGATCACGGACTATGAAGAACAGGGTCACACCGGATTGCCGAAAGGAGAGAACATAAAGCTTGTCATGGAGCGCAGCCGGCTGAAATCTCCTGTATATATAGGGGATACAAAAGGAGATGCCGAAAGCGCAAAAAAAGCCGGAACAGCTTTTGTATGGGCATCCTATGGTTTTGGTCATGTGGATAACCCCGAATATTCTATTGACGATTTCACAGAATTGCATAGATTACTGGATATATGAAATTTCTTAATTTTTTTAAAATTAGGGGTTGTAAACAATTTTTAATGAACTTATGCTTATTAATAAGGATATCCTTTATCACATAAACCGATGGATGAAAGGAGAAATTATGACAACCCAGCAAGACATGAAAGAACTTGAAGCGATCATCAGCAAATACTATGGCAATACAGCAGGCATCGTCGTACTAAAGGACGGTGAAATCCAGTATGAGCAGTACTTTAACGGCTGTACCGCCGAAAGCTGCGTTCATATATATTCTGTTACAAAAAGCATTGTCTCTATTTTAATCGGAATCGCCCTGGACAAAGGCTTCATTACAGACCTTGACCAGAAGATTTTGGATTTTTTCCCTGACTACGTGCCAAAACAGAGGGAAAAAACCATACAGAATATAACACTGAAACATTTGCTGACGATGACAGCCCCATACAAATACAAATTTGCCCCCTACGTCAAATACTTCACCAGTGATGACATGGTAAAATTTACGCTTGATTTATTGGGAGGCAGAGGGAAAACAGGTCAATTCAGATACACTCCCCTGATAGGCCCGGATCTTTTGACAGGTATTTTAAAACAAGCTGCCGGGCAGTCTGTATTTGAGTTTGCCCAAGAAAATCTATTCATACCGCTGGGAATTACCGCAGAGCGCAGTATCATATTTCGATCCAAGGAAGAACAGCTGGCATTTAACAAAGCCACGGATATCAGCGGCTGGGTCTCTGATCCGTCCGGTACAAATACAGGTGGCTGGGGTCTTTCCCTCTCCGCTGCGGATATGGCAAAACTGGGACAGTTATATCTAAACGGCGGACTGTGGAACGGAAAACCTATTGTTTCTGCAGAATGGATCAACGAAAGTACTAAGGAGCACAGCCGCTGGGGTAAGATGAACCTTGCTTATGGGTATTTATGGTGGCTTCACGAAGATGGCTTTGCGGCAATGGGAGACGGTGGAAATGTAATCTACGTCAACAAAGAAAAAAAGCTGACCGTAGCCATCGCTTCTCTTTTTAAGCCCAGGGTGAAGGATCGAATAGAATTTATTAAGGAATATATAGAACCAAGTATCCTATAGGGAAGGTTGTAGAACTTTCCTGTGAAATGAAAACGGCCTGCTCAGTGGAGATTCATAAACTCCCCTGAGCAGGCTTACAGTCATCAATTATTCCTGATACCCCGAAATCAGATCCGCAAATCTTTTCGCTGTCAGATGCGGCCTTGTGATGGCACTTCCGACTACCACCGCATGTGCCCCCAGATACAGGCATTTCACTGCTTCTTCCGGAGTATTGATATGCCCTTCCATCATCATATACACATCGTCGCCAAGATCCCGGCACATCTTTGCGAATGCCCTCATATCCTGGGTTTCAAAATGTTTTGTGGCCTCTGTATATCCAAACAGGGTAGGTGCCACGATATCCACACCCAATTCGGCCGCCCTTTTCGCCTCTTCATAATTAGAGACATCGGCAAAAATCATAGCCTCAGGTATTTCCCTTTTTACATCCGCTACAAGTTCCCATGCACGGCGGCCTTCTTTTGTGATCCGGTCCGTACAGTCCATGGCAATGATCTCTGCCCCGGCTTCCCAGACCTGCTTTGCGGCCTCCAGTGTCGGTGTGATAAAAACTTCTTCGTCTCCTCTTCTGATCTTATACAAACCGATCAGCGGCAGATCCACTGCCTTTTTAATAGCCCGGATCTGCTCCGGAGAATTGGCCCGGATTCCGACTGCCCCGGCCCACTGTGCGGCCTCTGCCATCTTGACTACCATATCGTCTGTATAAATCGGATCTTCAGGCACTACCTGGCAGGATACGATCAGGCCTTTCATAGAATCCAGTATTTTTCTTTTTTCTGCATCTGTTGTATTCATGATTCCATCTCCTTTTATGTCTATATTGCCTTGTACGTTTTTTACTGTCTTTTATCATAACATAAAATATGCAATCTGACACCTGATCTATCCAGTATGTCAGAAAATTCTTCCGCTATTTACATCATCAGTATATGAAAGATCAAAATCATGGTAATCACCAGTGATATCAGCAGAACAGTGCGGCAGAATTCTTTCGTGGCCTTCATCTTTTCTTCTGGCTTTTTCCTTTTCATCAGTCAAATCCACGTATCCTTTCTGCCACCGGCGTCTTTCCCCGAATGATCCGATATGCAGCCAGAGGAATCCCAATGCATACTGCCGCGGATGACGAAACGGCTGCCAAAACCGGAACAACCGGGATTTGAAATGGAATGTTCATGTAATTCATTGTCTGATAGTACTGATAAGTAATAAAAAGGCCAGCCGTTGCCGTCAATGACAGAGAAGCTGCCGCAAACAGCAGCCCCTCCCTGACCAGAAGCTTTTTCACCTGTTTTTCGGTCATTCCCACACTTTCCATGACAGCCAGAGATACCTGTCGGTTCTGGATATTTCCAAACACCGTATTAATATAATTCATCAGTCCGATCAGTGCAAGGATAAGGGCAATTCCCACACCGACTCCGGTCATATTTCCCTGGGCCTTTTGAATATCTTTCATGCTGTCGATCTTGGATTCATAAGACACATCTTTGGCAGAGGTACTTTGACTCAGGTTTTTTCTGATCCTGTCTTCTGTTTCATCGTCATATTCTTTTGTATACCGGATATTCAGTTTTGAAATATACGGATTCATGACGTACTTCTTCATAAACGATTCACTGACGATGACTGCCGGTCCCTTTCCCGAAGTTCTGCCGTAATAACTGTCATCGGTCATGCCGGCAATTCTCGGCTGGAACTTTTTGTTTTTATTTTCTGACAGATAGAATTTTACCCTTGCTTTTTTATCAATCTCACCGGAAAGATCCATGCCCAGCCCATAAATGATGCAGATCTTTCCGGTTTCAAAAAGTTTCTGATCTACCGGGTGTATGAGACTCTTATTTAAGTACTCAAATTCCTTTTTATCGATCCCCTGCATGACAGAATAATATTTCTCCGGGTGCTTTTTATAATCGTTGATATCGTCTTTATAAGGCGTATACAGCCACCTCTCATAAAACTCTCTCATCCACACATCTGAAAATTCCGGCTCCCATGGGACGATGATCTTTGCGCAGAGCAGCGGGTGTACTTCCCGGATATCTTTGCTCTTTTTCAATTCTTTTACCAAAGAAGGTTTAAGAATTGGTTTCCATTTTTCATCTTCCTCTTTCATCAGAGAATCATTGCTGACTACTAAATCCGTATCCATATAGTTTGACATGATCGTTCTGGCTCCGTGACTTTGAATGATCGTAATCAGACACAAAAACATAGACAGACTGGCAGCAAGGGAGAGAACTGAAATTCCTGTTTTTTTCTTATCCTTAAAAAACTGATCTGCGGCTATTCTCCATAAAAGACTGCCGTTTCTGGTTTTATGCGCTTTCTTTTTTGCGGATGTAAGACGATAATTCAGCGCTTCCACAGGTGTAACGGAAACTGCCGTCTTTATTGGCTTTCTGCTTCCGAAATAGACGGTCAGTCCCGCAATAGAAATAGTAATAAAAAAGACTGCCGGATGAAATGTGACAGGGATTGCGCTTTCCCTGATGCCGAGAGTTCGCACAATCTTCGGGATCACCTGAAAGGATGTAAAAAAACCGAGCAGGATTCCTCCGCCCACCCCGGCTGTTCCTATAAGCATCATCTGTGTTTTCATAAATCGGCGTATCTGCCTTGAGGACATTCCCACGGTCTGCATCAGCCCATAGTAACGGATATTCCCCGAAACGGACAGATACAAAATATTATAGATCAGCAGATAGGCACTCAGGCAGGTGACCAGGACCAGACCTGCCATTCCCGCAAAGATACCTGCGGACTTCTCTGTTTCTCCTGTAAATTGAAAATTCTGCCGCTTATTCAGACGAATACTCTCCTGAAACTTCGTCCTCTGATCTTCTGTCAGTATTTTATTTTTAAATTTTACATACAGCACACCCATATTATTCAGCTGATATCCGGTCTTTTTATAAAATGCTTCTGATACATAGAACAGCTGCTGCTCGCCGTATCCTTCCCATATTCCGGAAATAAGAAAGTTTTTCGTGTGAGTACCGTTCTGGTCTGTATAAGTCAGATCAAAGGTATCTCCAACATCCAGATTTTCTTTCCCGCAGTCCTTCAGGGCTGCTTTCGTGACCATCAGTTCATTTTCCTTTTTCGGATAATAGCCTCTTACCCGCTTTCTGGCAGGCTTCATCATGACACCCCAATAAGTCTCATCACACCAGATCATTCCAGTATGTAGTGTATCATCTGCGTCTGTTTTCACTGCGGCTCCTGCATATCCTCCTGCTCCTGCCACTCTGACGTCCTGATTACCTTTGCACCGGTTAAGCTGCTGCTCTGAATAGCCGCCCTGCAGCACTGCATCAAAATCTGCACCGTGTAAATGAATATTCTGCAACTGCTGCATTTTAAAATAAGTGCTTCCGACCGTAAACACACTAAACAGCATAAAAGAAGACAGCATGACGGCGATGATCATCACGGCAAATTTAGGCTTGTTTCCTTTCAGCGAAGACATGGCCATCTTTGTAATAATCTTCCGGTTATTATTCTCCAGCATACGCATCACTTCCTCTCACGATCCGTCCGTCCTCGATGTGAACGATCCGGTCAGAAAGCTGTGCAATATCCTGATCATGGGTAATCAGCACAACGGTCTGTTTAAATCAGCCCGCTACTGCCTTTAAAAGCCCCAGCACATCATGGCTGGAAGCAGTATCCAGATTCCCCGTAGGTTCATCAGCCAGAATAATCGAAGGTTTTGATGCAATAGCTCTGGCAATGGCCGCCCTCTGCTGCTGTCCTCCGGACAAGGTGCTGGGCAGCGCCTCTTTTTTCTCCTGCAGTTTCAGAAGATTCAGGATCTCGTCAATGAATTCTCTGTCCACACAATCTCCATCCAGTTCAATAGGCAGGGTCACATTTTCATACAGGTTTAAATCCGGGACAAGATTATAATTCTGAAATATGAATCCGATTTTTCTTCTGCGGAAAACCGCAAGCTGTTCCCTGTTCATTTCCGCAAGATTCTTTCCGTCTACATACGTCTCACCTTCCGTAGGCACATCCAGCCCTCCGATCATATGAAGGAGTGTACTCTTCCCGCTTCCCGATTTACCGATGATAGAAACAAATTCCTGGTCTTTCACCCTGAAGTCTACCCCGTCCAGTGCTTTCACAACGTTCGTCCCCAGCTGATAATATTTTTTTAATGCCCGTGTCTCTACTATGTATGATTCCATAGATTTATCTCCTTTCTTTTATTACTGCAATCATAACTCATAAAAATCACAAACCTTTCACAGGCATAAAATTTCACAGTACTGTGACTTTCCTTCTGTCACCCGTTGGGCAGGTAAATCTGAAAATCAGATCCTTTTCCAATCTCAGAACAGACCTGGATATAGCCGTCCTGCAGTGCTATGATCTTTCTCGCCAGATAAAGTCCCACACCGATCCCCTCCTGATCATATACTTCCGGTTCCCGGTAAAACCTTGTGAAGATCTCTGCCTGACGCTCCAGGGCGATCCCTTTTCCTGAATCTCTGATAGTGATCTTCGTAAATATCTCCTGGACAGACACAGAGATCCCGACACTTCCTCCCCTGCCGGTATACTTTACCGCATTGTCAAGAAGGTTAAAAACAGCCTCCTCAGTCCACTTTGTATCATGATTTACCACTATGTCCTCATCGCAGTCCACAGACAGGCGTATCTGCTTTTTCTCGGCTTTCGGCACGATTGCCGCCACCGCTCTGAGAAGGGTCCCGCACAAGGGTAATTTCATACAGCAGACTTCTATAACCCCTGTTTCCAGACGGGACATTTTCACCATGCTCTGCAGAAGAAAATCCAGCTTTTCGGTCTGAATCCTTACCTTTTGAAGAAATTCCTCTGCCTCTGCCGTACCCAGTCCTTCATCCAGCAAAACCTCCTCATAGAGCTTGATATTTGCGATAGGGGTTTTCGTCTGATGGGAAATATCTGAGATCAGGCTTTTGATTTTTTTCTTCTCTTCCAGATTTTCCGCGCTTTCCCGCTTCCAGATGCGCTCCAGCTTCTGAAGCTTTTCGTATACTTTATCCCACAAAGTATCTCCTTCTTCATTTAATCTTTCCAGTTCCCTGCCGCAGGTCATATCGTTCAGACATCGGAGCAGGCGGTCGGTAAATGAGGAAATATCCCGTTTTAACTTCCACATTTTTATTCCCATAGAAACCGATACGAAAAAAAGGCAGCATGCCGCTGCTGTCATAATTCCAGCCATTGATATCCCATCCCATAAATATTAGAAATATATTGATGCTCTCCGTCCTCGATCTTTTTTCTCAGACGATTTACATTCACTGCCAGAGTATGCTTATCCACGAAGCATCCTCCATTGTCCCAAATGCGCTCCAGTAATACAGCATAGGTCAGAAGCTGTCCTTTGTTCAGGACAAACTGGCGAAGCAGCCGGAATTCCGTAGGGGTAACTGTACATTCTTTTCCGCCTGCCTCTACCTTTGCCCTCTCAAAATCAATCTTTAAAAATCCATCGTCAAAGAAATTCTGTCTGCCGGCTTTTTCTCTTTTTAAAACCACGCGGATTTTTTCTTTTAAGATCTTGATAGAAAACGGCTTCGTAATGAAATCCTCCGCCCCGGAACCATAGCCCTCCAGGGCATCCTCCTCCAGATCTCTCGCTGTCAGGAACAAAACCGGGACTTCACTCTGTCCTTTCATCCATCTGCAAAGAGAAAATCCCTCTCCGTCCGGCAGATTGACATCCAATAAAATCAGTCCCATTTTTTCTTTTCGATATACGGCTTTTGCCTCACGAACCGAATACGCTGAATATATGTCATACCCCTCTTTTTTCAGCGTATAGCAGATCGTCCGGTTCAGTTCCCGGTCGTCTTCCACAATCAATATCTTCTGCATTTTGCACCTTCTTCCCGTATTTTCATCTGTGTTCAGCTTCTATTTTATCATACAATTAAGCTGAAAGGCCTTCAATCCGGTGATTATCACGATATTGTGACCTTACGCATCTGTGCACAACCCGCGGAGCATTTTTATTTCACAGGGAAGGTCGTTGAACTTTCCTGTGAAATAAAAAGGAACTGCTGTACATAACCGATTTCTCCGTCATGCCACAGCAGTCCCCTACTTTGATTTTACTGAATTTATTCTTTATTATAGAAATAACAGCTTTTACTTCAGCGTTTTTAATGCCTCTGCTACAAAGGCGTGATCTTCACTTTGAGCCATTCCGGATACGGTCACGGTTCCGATCATGCCTGTCCCGGAAACGAAGACCGGAATGCTTCCCCCTGCCTGAGCGTAATTGCCTTTTTCCAGACCATACCGATTCCACAGGTCATCCTGTTTGAGGTCCATAGACAGTTTCATCTCGTAAGAACTTTTTTCAAAATCATAAACCGTGTTTTCTTTTCTGCGGACCCAGTCTTCGTTGTTCTTGGACGTTCCCTCCAGTGCCGCATAAAAAATCTGCTTTCTGTTCTTTGTAATGGATATTACAATAGGTTTGTTCTCTCTCAAAGCTTTCTGGTACATCTCAATACCCAGGGCGCAGGCTTCTTCGTTTGTGAACGATTTCAGGACAAGCTCTTTCTGCTCCTCGTTAATCTGATCAATTAATGTTTTAATATCTTCCATAACTTCCTCCCTATTGGTCTGCCGGGAACACGATTCCCATCTGTTTTCTCGCTTCATCCATGACCTTCAACTCCAATATAGAGTATTGATTATGTATCTCAGCACTTTCTTTTGCTTCTGCCAGCCGAATGAATTCTTCTATCTCATAATACATGTTGTTGGTCTTTTTGTCTATTTTGATCTCTTCTCTTTCTCCGCTGCGGTACACAATCTCGATTGTTGTCGTATCCGGAATTTCCTTTATGATCATGGAGGCCTCTTCCCCCTGGATCTGGCTTGGAAGTGCGGAATTTGTAATCTTAGAGTACATAAGCTCCGCCTGCATTTCATCATACATGGCCACAATCGTACCGGAGGCGTCAACTCCATTGGAAAGTTTCAGGCAGTGAGCCGAAATCTCATTGGGGAGTCCGAACAGTTTCACCATCGGATGCACACAGTAGACGCCGATATCCATCAAAGCACCGTTGGAAAGCTCAGGCTTGAAGGCATTCTCTATGATCCCCTTTTTAAAATTGTCATACCTCCTGGAATACTGACAGTACTGGAATGTTGCTCTGCGGATCTTTCCGAGCTTTGGCAGGTTTTCCCGAATCGCCGCAAAGCCGGGATCAAATACGGAACGCATGCCCTCCATAACGATGACCTGATGTTCTTTTGCAGCCTTGATCATATGCTCTAATTCGCCGGAATTGGAAGCAATGGTCTTTTCACACAGGACATGCTTGCCGGCTTTCAGCATCTTTATACTCTGTCCTGCATGGAGTGCATTAGGAGATGCCACATAAACTGCATCAATGTTTTCTGCAGCCGCCAGAGCATCAAGAGAATCATAGCAATCTTCGATCCCATATTTTCCTGCATACTCTTTTGCCTTTTCCATGCTCCTTGAGTACACTGCCTGGACCTTAAAGCCCTCACATTGGCTCCCCGCATCCATGAAATTGTCTGTTATAAAATTTGTTCCGATTACTGCAAATCTGACCATATGATTTCATCCTTCCGTGTGGCTATTATTTTATATTGTTTACTATTATTTTATTGTGTTGAATCTTTTTTGTCAACCTGCCGCCTTTTGTTTTCACTTTGAATAGAACAACTATAGGCAGAAAGGCTTACCTGGAAGCATCTCACAAAGGTTTCTGAAAATATCATGGATTTTTTTGCAGCCTGAATACCGTTATATCCCATGTTATCAATCCGGTTAATATAAGGAGCTACGTAGGATGCTCCGCTCTTTGCTGCAAGGAACGCCTGCATCGGTGTATAAACTGCGGTTGCTGTCAGTTTAATTCCCTCTTTCTTTAATTCCTGCATTGCTTTAAATCCTTCCGGAACAGACGGAATTTTTACATAAGTATTATTTCCGAGTTCTTTGAGTACATCATTTCGTAAATTTTTGTTCGATGTTCGCATCATCAATCATTAATTTCATGGTAAATCTTCCTTTCAATTACAGTGTCTGCTCTGTTCTTTCAATAATATCATCCTGTGTCTTTTTAGAAAGTACATTAAAGAATGCACTGTATCCGGCCACACGGACAATCAGATCTTTATGGTCTTCCGGATGTTCTTGCGCATCAAGCAAAGTTTCTTTTGACACAATATTATACTGTACATGATATCCGTGCAGTCTGTTGAAAAATGTGCGGATAAGCATTTCCAGCTTTTGCTTGTTTTCCTCAGTAGAAAGCATTTGAGGCGTCATCTTTTGATTTAATAAAACACCTCCGGTAATCTTTTCAGTAGGAAGTTTAGAGACAGTCTTAAACACTGCTGTAGGACCATTCTTATCCGCATTATGTGCAGGGCTGCAGCCTTCGGCCAAAGGTTCAAATGCATTTCTTCCATCCGGTGTTGCTTTGGTTCCCATACCCTGGCCCACATTGGCACTGATGGAAGACGTACCGCCATAACGAATTCCCCCGATCGGCCCTCGCTGGTAACGGGTATTTGGATATTTCTTGATTTCATCTAAATAAGAATCATATGCTTCAATGACCAGCTGATCTACATAGTCATTATCATTGCCGTACTTCGGTACGTCATTGACCAGCATCTCCTGGATCTTCTGATTCTCCGAAGACTGAAAATCATCAAGGATTGCATTCCAAAGCTGTTCTTTTGTGATCTTCTTTTCTTCGTAAACAAGCTGCTTAATAGCAGCCAGGGAATCTGCCATATTGGCAATTCCAACCTGAAGACCGGAAATAAAATCATAAACAGCTCCGCCTTCTTTGATGGTCTTTCCTCTTCCGATACAGTCATCTGTAAGCGCAGAGCAAAGAATATCCGGTACATCTCTTTCTGAAGCTTTGTCAATGACATTCTCTACGATAACACTGTAACGTGTCATTTCTCTCACCGTTTTGTCCCATGCTGCCAGCAGATCCTCGTAGGAGTCCATATCCTTAAAATAGCCATAGCCTTTTGTAAATCTCTTTCCACTTGTCAGATCCACGCCATTGTTCATAGCGCAAAGCAAAACTCTCGGGAAATTAATATAAGACATTCCAGTACAGCGGTATCCCCACTTGCCGGGAACTGCGGTCTCTACACATCCAATGGCGCTGTAGTTATAAGCGTCCTCTTCTTTGACACCCCAGTTGATAAAAGAAGGTATAATAATCTCGTCATTGTTAAGTGCCGGCATTCCGAATCCCAGTTTCATAACTTCGATGCATTCGTCAAAAAACTGCTCGTTGATATTTTGATGATATCGTACCGTCAAATTGGGCTGGGTAAGCCTTGTCTGTGCAACAGACTTAAGTACTGCAAAACTTAATTCATTCACTGCATCTTTCTTATCCGGTGTCTGTCCGCCGATCGTAACATTCTGATACATAGGGGAACCGGCTGAACTTAAGGTATGCGCCTGGGATCTTATTTTGTTGATGGTCAGTGTCTTGATCCACAGGCAGGTAAGGAGTTCTTCCGCCTCTTCCTCTGCCATCGCTCCGTCCTGAATATCTTTCCTATAATACGGATACATATACTGGTCAAACCTTCCGTAACTTAAGGAATGTCCGTTTGACTCGATCTGCAGGATCAGCTGGATGAACCAGACAGACTGTACGGCCTCTTTGAAAGAGGATGCCGGCTCATATGGAACTCTGGAACAAATTCTGCACATCTCTTCCAACTCAGCTTTTCTCTTCGGATCCTTCTCTTTATCAGCTAATTCTTTTGCCAGCCTGCTGTAACGCAATGCAAAATGATGAACCGCCTCAATCACAATCAAGACAGACTTGTAAAATTCATTTTTATCAACACTCTCCGGATCAGTGAAGTCAAGAGCATCTTTGAGAGCCTTTGTTCTTTCTTCATATCCTTTCAATCCCTCAGACAGAAGTCTGCCATAATTAACTGCCAGATGGGCATCTCCTGCATTTAGTTTTCCTTCCATACCGAAAACACCGGTCTCCATAAAAACACTGACTTCATCAGGAAGAAGCGCCTCACCTCTTGCACGGAGATTATTATTCTCCCAGAATGGAGCAATCTCACGGAGCTGTTGTTTTGTCTCCTCTGTTATATAGAAAACATCTCCATCTCTCTTTTCAAAGAGATCCAATTCGTTCAGGACGAATTCCATCGTATATTCCGGAAAAATCGGAGCATTTGTATTCTTGGTCGCCTGATTGCCGGCAATCAGAGATTTGTCTTCAATGTAAATCGTCATACCTTCCAAAATCTTCTTCAACATAAGTGCTCTTACCATAACACGCGGCTGATTCTGATTCTCTTTATAAGCCTGAGTCGCCAGTAATGCCCTCTCAGCATCAATGTAAGGTTTTTCATCCAAGACTTCTTCACGGAAAGTTCTCATTCTGTCTGTTAATGATCCAAAATGCGCTTTGTTTTCCATAAGCTTCTCCTTTTAATTTCACTCGTAATTATTATTTGTTTTATTTGTAATTTAACTCTAACTCTTTTCCGGCAAAAAGTCAAGATGATTTTAGTATAAAATCCTTTTACATTTCATTTGAAATTTTTCATTTTCAATTTGAAACAAATATGATATGATCTTATCAGTAAAGGAGATTATCATGAAAAAAGCAGATTATACAAAAACCGGTGTTATCTTTAATATTCAAAAGTTCAGCGTCAATGACGGCCCCGGCATCCGTACGGTTGTGTTTTTTAAAGGATGTCCCATGCGCTGCCGCTGGTGCTCTAACCCTGAAAGCCAGTTGGCTAAAATGCAGGTATTATGGGATCAAAAAAAATGCGCCGGATGTCATCACTGTATGGATATATGCCCTGCTCAGGCAATTTCTTTGAAGCATGATCATATCCATATAAATGCAGCCAAGTGTACTGGATGCAGGCAGTGTGTACTTGAGTGTCCGGGGAAAGCTTTAGAATTGGAAGGAGATATAAAAACCGTACAGGATGTCATGGATGTGGTCATGCAGGATAAAGTTTTTTATGAAGAAAGCAGCGGCGGTATTACACTGTCCGGAGGTGAATTTCTTTCTCAGCCCGACTTTGCCGAAGAATTGCTGCTTGCTTCTAAAGAAAAGGGACTGCATACCTGCTGCGAGACAACAGGATTTGCTGATCCGGAGATCTTTAACCGTGTTATAGAAAATCTTGATTATATACTGTTTGATATGAAACACTGGAATTCCGCAAAACATATAGAGGGTACCGGTGTTGGCAACGATCTTTCTGTTTCCAATATGAAGCGCGCCATTAAAATGGGAAAAGAAGTGCTGCCCAGAATACCTGTCATCCCAGGATTTAATAATTCCCCGGAAGATGCCGCCGGATTAGCAAACGCCTTGCAGGAAGCAGGGGCCAGAAAATGTCAACTTCTTCCTTTCCACCAATTTGGCGAAAACAAATACAGCTTATTGGATCAGACATATGATTACCAGAATGTACCGTCTATTCACAGGGAAGATTTACAGGATTATCTTCAGATATTTATTAATTGTGGCATTGATGCGTTTTTTTAAACATAAATTTCTTTCATTCGTAACTTAACTCTATTGAAATATAATTTTTTGTGGTATACTAAAAAGCAATATAAAATATCATACCTTATCGTGCGAAGCACGTCCACCCGAAGGGTATGAAACACGGGATGCCCTTTGGGTATATATTTTCAGTATACGATACGAACGGAGTCATCATATGAAAAACAGAACAAATAAGATATTGGAACTGCTTACCCAGAAGAACAAAATCGAAGTATCACTTCTTTCCGAAAAACTTGGTGTTTCACAGGTTACTGTCAGAAAAGACTTAGATGAACTGGAACGCAAAGGAATCATAAAACGTGAACACGGATTTGCGCTCTTATGCAGCACAGATGATATTAATGGGAGAATCGCCTATCATTATGAGGCGAAACGGAAAATCGCAAAAAAGGCTGCTGAACTTGTCTGCGATGGCGATACGGTTATGATCGAAAGCGGAAGCTGCTGTGCTCTTTTAGCTGATGAACTGGCTTCGTCCAAAAGAGATCTGACGATTATTACTAACAGTGCTTTTATCGCAGAGCATATCCGTGGGAAATCAAATTTTCAGATTATTCTTCTGGGCGGCACCTATCAGCAGGATTCCCAAGTCATGGTAGGTCCGATGATTCGTCCCTGCGTAGAAAACTTTCTTGTAGATCTGTTTTTTATCGGAACAGACGGATATGCCCCTAATGTGGGCTTTACAAATCGGGATCAGATGCGTGCACAAGCTGTGCGGGATATGGCCGTACAGGCAGGAGAAGTTATCGTGTTAACAGAAAGTGATAAGTTTTCCAAACACGGAATCGTTCCCCTAAATCTAAAGGAACAGGTCAAAACAGTTATTACCGATGATCAAATTTCTGAAGCTTCCAAGTCAGAACTGGAAAGCAAAGGAATCAATGTCAGGATCTCATGAGTTTTTTATCACTATTTCCGTCACGCTTTGAAATGCGTTCCTCCAATAGTGATAAAAAACTATCGTTGTATCATTTCTTTGGTTATAGAGATACATAGTAGTAAAAACCCAAATAAACAGAATGAAAAATATCCTTGTCTTTTGATATTTTCCATTCTGTTTTTCTTACTTATTAAATTTATTCATCATCTTTTCTTGAACGGCTGTAGATCATCTTCTTCGTCACAATGAAGATCACCAAAGCAGCAAGCACGATAACACCGCCTACAAGGAACACATTTGCATATGTGGAGGCAGCGCCGGCCTCAACCCCTGTAATACTTCCGCCTGACATAGCGCCTTTTGACATGAGCTGTCCGAAAACCGCCACACCGACAGACCCTGTGATCGCCTGGACAAGGTCGTTGATCCCCAGCACACGTCCTGACTCTTCCGGTGATACCGTAAGTGTCGCGGTATCTACGATCGGTGAGTAGAAGAAAGATGTTCCGAAATAATAGATACACGGTGCTGCCGCCAGAGCTGCAACCTTACCGTATGGAATCGCAAATGCAATGGCGATCAGACCGAGTCCCATAGCAGAGAGAGCCATGATGATTCCCGCGGAACGTCCGATCTTTTTGATGACCGGTCCGCACACGAATCCAAGCACTGCTGCAAGGAGGATGGACCAGACGAGCAGGTTGGAAACCTGAGCAGAATCAATGCCGAATACTTCAAGTCCGATGGCATTCACACCGGCATTCAGTGTATAGCTGAAAAAGTAACCTACGAAGATGACAACCATCGTCGCCACAAATGCCGGATTTTTCAAAAAGGCAGGAGTGATGATCGGGTCTTCGGCTTTATTGATGTACACAATGAACGCTACCAGAGTCACAACTGTTGCGGCAGTCCAGAGCATATTCATATCTGTAAAGAACATTGTGACGGCCCCTGCGAAAGCTCCGATCAGAGTAAAGCCCCAGCCGTCGATCTTAGCGCCTTTTGCGTGTTCATCCGGAAGGTTCTTTGAAAGTGCCGGAAGAAATACTATGGAGATCATCGGAATCGCAAACATCCATCTCCAGTCTATTTTTGTCACATATCCGGCCGCAACTACACCAAGGGCCGCGGAGAATCTGAATACCGCTACAAAAATACCATAGTAGACGACACGCTCTTTCTGAGAAATATATTTGGACACAAGGACTAAGAACACAGAGCCTGCCACCTGTCCTCCTATGGACTGTAGCATACGCGCGGCTACAACCGCCCAGATACTCACAGGTCCTAATAAAAATCCAATGGCAGAGCCGGCGGCAAACACAATCGTCCCTAAAAGTGTCATTTTTTTCAGAGACACAAAGTCACCCAGAGATCCATAGATTACACAGACGATACCGAGTGCGATTCCCGGAAGAGATGTAATGAGAGATGCCAGTTCCGGTGTTCCCAGCTGCTGTCCGATATTTACAAAGATCATTCCGAATGCCTGCTGTTCAAGAATGCCGAAAATAAAGATGATCAGCACCAGCGGAATCGCTCGTTTTGCCATTCGGTTCATTTTTTCAAATTCCGGGGTTCCCTCTGCCGGTACCGGAATACCTGTTGTTTTCAAATTCGTATTAGACATTTTTCATACCATACCTTTCAACTGTCTTTTTCATATTGTTTCTTAACATTTGATATTTGCAGCCCGCTCCACATAGCGTCTGCGGAAACACTCCACATCGACGTCAACGCACACAGCCGCATTTTTTGTCTCACTCAATGTACCGTCATAGTCCACGACCGTAGCGCCGATCGTAAGTGGACTGGAGATCTCTACATCAACAAACGCTTCTTTTGTCTCAAAAAGCTCCGGCTCCATGAGATACATGGCTGCGGAAGGATCGTACATCTTGACTCCCTCTTCCACATGTCCGCCGTCATAGGAACGAAACAGAGAGCTGATCATGGTTCCTGCCTCCCCGCTCTTTTCAAGCTCCTCGAGATCTTCCGCGGTCAGCCTTGCTTTTCTTCCGATATCCAGGCCTACCATTGTGATCGGAATCCCGGAGCGGAATACGATCTTTGCCGCCTCCGGATCAATGGTCACATTAAACTCTCCATAGATTCCAATGTTTCCTCTCTCGGTGGAACCTCCCATCATAATAATTTCCTCAATTTTTTCTTTCACTTCCGGAAATGTCTGAATCAGCAGCGCAATGTTTGTCAGCGGCCCAAGAGTGAGGATTGTCACCTTCTCCCCGGCTTCTTTCAGTATGCGGTATTCACTCAGAACTGCATTCTCTTCTAATAAAAGTTCTTTCTTAGGTTCAGGGAATTCAAATCCGCCCATTCCTGATTGTCCATGGGCATTCGTTGCAAAACGGTTATCCCTCAAAAGCGGAGCCGCCGCACCTTTTGCCACTGGAACATCTTTTTTAAGGAATGTAAGAAGTTTTAAAGCATTATTTGTCGTATGCTCGATGCCGACATTTCCTGATACACTGGCGATGAGTCTTACATCCACAGACGGCTCGGACAGCATGACAGCAATCGCTGCCGCATCATCAATCCCGGGATCTGTGTCAATGATTACTATTCTAGGTTTCATGGTTTCCTCCTAATATGTTTATTCTTCCGCAAACCTCTCTGCCTCATCCCTTTTTGGGATCGACGGAGCCGCACCTTTTACAGCCACTGCCATTGCAGACGCTTTTGCGGCCATATCAAGTGATTCTTTCACTGATTTCCCCTGTAATATGCAGGACATGAAATAACCCGTAAATGTATCTCCTGCCGCTGTGGTATCTACTGCCTTCACTTTATAGGCTTTCTGCACTGCCGTCCCCTCGGTTCCGGCATACACAGAGCCTTTCTCTCCCAGTGTCAGAATGATCTCCGCGTGCGGGAACTGTTTTCTCAGCCGCTTCAATAATATTTCTTTGCCGGCATCCCGTGCAGCCCGGACAAGGACCCTCGCCTCTACTTCATTCAGTATAAAACAGTCGATATGGTCCAAGTTTATCTCGAATATTTTTTCATTCATCGGAGATGGGTTCAGGACGATCTGCATTCCTCTTTCTCTCGCTTTTTCTACAATATATGGAATCTCACTGATCTCATTTTGGAGGACCAGACAGTCGCCTGCATCAAAATTTTTCAGTACCTGATCCGCCGTCTCTCTTGTCACCGCCTGATTTGCACCGCCGTACAATATGATGCAGTTATCTCCGTTTTTGTCCTTCTGAATGACCGCATTTCCTGTCCGGACATCCTCGCTTACCTTTAAATATCTGGTATCAACACCGGCGTCGCAGAGGAGTTCTCCCAAGAATTTTCCGTCCGTGCCGATCACTCCGGCATGGTAAACGTCTCCTCCGGCTCTTGAAAGAGCAATGGACTGATTCAGTCCTTTTCCTCCAGGAAAAACTTCCAGTGATTCTGAAGAAAGAGTCTCTCCCTTCTCTGCAAAATGGTTCACACTATATACATAATCAATATTCAAAGAACCAAAATTAAGTATTTTCATAATTCCCTCACTCACTCGTTGTTCTTCGGGATTTCAATGCCGTCTCATAAATTTTTCGGCAGTCATCCCGGTTCAGTCTTTTTATGCCTCCAATGCTGTCATCTTCCCCGCGGAAAGCAATCCGGTCAAGCATCTGTTCCACCCCGTCTGTCGGAACCTGAAACTCCTCAAACGACACCGGCATTCCCATTGTGCGGAAAAATTCTTCTGTTTTTAAGATTCCTTCGTATGCGGCCTCCAGCGTATTCTTCCTATTCCATTTCACACCGAATACTTCCCCGGCGTAGCGGGCAAACCGTTCCGGTGCTTCTCTATATACATATCTCATCCAGGAACCCATGATAATAGAAAGTGTGGCTCCATGGGGAGTGTCATACAGAGCACTCAGTTCATTTCCGATCTCATGGACTGCCCAATCCTGTACCCGTCCGACCCCCACCGTATCATTATGTGCGATCGTACTGATCCACATGATCTCTGCCCGGTAAGAGTAATTGTCCGGCTCCGCAAGAACCTTCGGTCCAATCTCGGCCAATGTTTTGAGAATTCCTTCTGCCATTCTGTCAATCACTCCGACCTCTCCATCCGGCGTAAAATATCTCTCGCACACGTGGGAGAACATATCCGTCACCCCGCATGCAGTCAGAAATTTCGGGAGTGAATAAGTTAGCTCCGGATTCATAAATGCAATGGCCGGACGAATGACCGGATGACTTGCCAGAAGTTTCATGCCAAGCTCCGTATTGTTGATGACACTTACTTCGCTGGATTCACTTCCCGCCGCTGGATAGGTGAGGATCACACCTGTCGGAAGAGATTTCCCGGGAACTTCGGCTCCCGTAAAAAAATCCCACACATCTGTGTCCGCCACGGCTCCAAGCCCGATTGCTTTCGCAGAATCGATGACACTGCCTCCGCCGACGGCAAGGATCATATCCACCTTCTCTTTCCTGGCGAGATGAATACCTTCTCTTACAAGAGACAGTCTGGGATTCGGCACCACACCGCCCAGTTCCAGGATTCGAATCCCGTGAAGCCGCAGCTGTTCTTTGACACTGCCGAGGAGTCCGCTGTCACTTAATCTTTTCCTGCTGCCGTAATGAATCAGGACTTTTCTGATCCCCATCTGTTTTAATTCTTTTCCTATCCGGTTATGTGCATCTTTTCCAAATACAAACCGGGTTCCAATCCCTATGCTGAAATCCTGAAGCATGGTCAAACTCCTTTCCTCAAAATGTTTAGAATCTCAGAAACATTGTGTGCACAGTGTTCTGGAGTGTATGCACAAAGTTTTTTTGTATCTCCGTCTCCATATGTGACTCCGATACAGTGAATTTTATTTTCATGTGCAGCCTTTATATCACTCCATGTATCCCCGACATAGACGTATTGACTTTTCTTCATGCCTGAACACTTCATCACATATGAAATCATCTCACTTTTAGACTTCTCCCTTCCCGGAAAGGAATCCGGGGAAATCCAGCCGTCAAACAGCTTCCCCCAGTCCTTTTTTAATAGGATCCGTTCCAATGCTTCTTTGGGTTTCATGGTAACAATATAATGTAGAATTCCTTTTTCTCTGGTCTTCTGAAGAAGTTCTCTGATACCGGGATAGAATTCTGTATGTTGATACCCATTAAACATACGGTAGTGCACCCGCACCAGGGATTCAAACTCTTCATATTTTTCGCTTTCCGGAGGGGGGACGATCTGGTCAAAAACCTCCTTCACAGATTTTCCCAGATTGCTGTCTTCACTGATGAAAGCCTCCGGCAGCTCCCCGCCGCATTTTTTAGCAGCATATTGCAGAGAATCCCACACATCTTTGCCCGTATAAGCTAAAGTGCCGTCAAAGTCCCACAAGATCATTTTGTACATCATCACTTATAATTCTTAAGCGTCTTATACAGCAGATCCATGAATCCCGGGAAATCCAGTTCCAGGGCTGCTTCCGCATTCGGCGCTTCTCCTCTGAAATCCATCTGAGGTTCTCTGCACAGATCTACAGCCGGTTCCACACCTCTTAGATGCCGGTAATCACATACAGTCATTCCTCTCGTCAGTTCGCCCTTTAGCTCGATATCAATATGCATGTCAGCCGCCTTGATAAGAGACGGATCGATCAGCCATGCCACTGCACAGGCATCGTGCATATTGGCCCCTGAAAGCGATGCGCTCTTTATTGTGGTATCAATAAAAAATTCTGTCAGATCTGCCGCAAAGTGTGCCGCCTTCGTTCCTATCTCCCGGAACTTTTTCACATGTTCGGCGGTCAGGCAGCATTGTCTGGTCAGATTGATTCCGGACATTTTCACATGCATTCCTGAGTTAAACACCCGGTATGCCGCTTCCGGATCTACATAGATGTTGAATTCTGCTGCCGGAGTCCAGTTTCCATAGGTCACAGAGCCTCCCATAATGCTCAGTTCTTTGACCCGTTCAACGATCTTTGGTTCCCGGTTGATGGCTGCCGCAATATTTGTCAGAGGACCTGTGGCAATCAGTGTCACATCATCTGTGTTCATCACTGTCTCCACAATAAAATCAACTGCATGCTTATCCTGCGCTTTTACGGACGGCTCCGGAAGCACAGGGCCGTCAAGTCCTGTCTCACCGTGAAACTGCGGCGCGGTCACCAGGGGTACGGTTGTAGGGCAGGAATGTCCCGCGAAAACAGGGATATCTGTCCTCTCCAGTACTTCCAGCACCTTCAGTGCATTTTTTGTCACGTTTTCCAAGGTGCAGTTTCCGCCGATCGTAGTGATGCCAAGCACATCTAAATTCTGCACTGCAAGCATCATGGCAAAGGCATCGTCATGTCCCGGGTCACAATCTAAAATCACTTTTTTCATATTTTTTCTCCTTTATCCTTTGATCTATACTCATCCAGAAATCGCTGCAGCTGTTCTTGATCCGGGGAAGTTCTCGCACCCTTCTTTGCTACGGCATAACCGGATACTGCATTCCCTGTGATCAGGCATTCCTTCAGGGATTTCCCCTCCAGCACCGCACTGATAAATCCGGCATTGTAGACATCACCTGCACCGACCGTATCCTCTACCTTTACCGGAAAAGCAGGCGCCGCCGTCTTTTCTTTCTCAGTAAATCCGTAGGAGCCTTCTGCGCCGTTCCTCACGATCACGGTCCGGCTCCTGTTTACAAACGACTCAGCATTGGCTCTCCAGTCCATCTCTCTGCCAAGATAGGCAAATTCATCGGTGCCGGAGCCAAGCAGATAGTCTGTATATTTAATGATCTGCCGCACTGCTTTTTCGTATTCCGGATCAAGGATGCCGTTGTCCACCCTCAGATTTAAGTCGAAAGAAGTAGGAACCCCTGCCTCATACGCTTTCTTAAAAATCCGGATTACTGTATCGCGGGCAGAGGTATCATATGCCAGCGACATTCCTGAGGAGTGGACCCAGTTCGCCTTTTGAACCTTTTCAAATGACACTTTATCCGCATCCAGCGTCTTAAATGCCTGATCCACTCTCGGCCATCCCCACAGATACCGCTCTCCGTTTTCATCGATGAACGCAAACACTCCGACCGTATTTAATTCCGGCTCAATGATCAGGCCGGAGATATCCACGCCCTCTTTTGAGAGATCATTCTTTACATACCTTCCATACTGGTCTTCCCCGACGGAACCGACAAAACCTGTTTCGACTCCAAGTCTTGCCAAAGCCACTGCCGTGTTGGCGGAAGTCCCTCCTCCCTGAATAGATGGCTCCGGGTATTCAACCAAAGTCCTCTCTTTATTGAGGAACTTAGGATAAGGTACGATAATGTCGACGGTGGCATCGCCGACCACCATCACCTCAGGCATTCTGTGCAGCCTCGATAAACGCTTTCACTTTAGCCGGATCTTTGCAGCGTTCGGTATCCGCACGCTCGTCATCATAGTTTGTCATAGTAAAGGAGTCCACTCCATATGGGTGTGTAATGTAGATGGCTTCCGCTACATTGTCTGCATCCAGACCGCCTGCGATGATACATGGTACATCCGTGCTTTCGATGATCGCTTTGTCAATCTCACGGTCGTGGGTGAGGCCTGTTGCACCGATATCTCCCGCAGACGGCGCCTTCGTGTCAATCAGGAAGAAATCTGACACCGGTTCATAGTCTCTGATATACTGCATGACTTTCTGTTCCTCAAGCGGTACTCCCGCCAGAACCGGGATCGCCTGCATGATCTTAAGGCCAGGGAATCTGTCTTTGAGTTCCTGTACCTGAGCCGGTGTGATGCCCTCAATATCTCCTGATAAGTGCATAACGTCCGGTAATGCTTCTTTAAGATCTTCTGTGATCTCATCGATATCTTCTGATACCGTCAGACCAATCCTCACCGCTTCCGGCTGCACCCCTTCAAAAATTTCTCTTGCGCGCTCACAGGAAAGCTGCCCCGGAGTCCTTTTGATCTTTCCATAGGATACTCCCAGGTGGTGTCCTCCCATTTCAACAACCATCCTTGCATCCTTCACTGTCCTGATCCCATAAATCTGAATAATCACGTCTGCCATTTCTTTATACCTTCCTTTCGTCTTCCAATGCTTCCATAAATGCTTCTGTAGTAAAAACAGTTTTTTTCAACCCTGCCCCCTGTGCCACTTTCGTGACCGGAGGAGGAGCAACAAAACTTTTCTTTAATATCTCCGTCTGGGCAAACACCTCTTCGGCCCTGCCGTCCAGTATCACCTCCCCTCCGCACATGACGATGATCCGCCTAAAACTGCTGACTACAAATTTCATATCATGAGAAATGGTAATGCATAACTTCCCTCTCTCTTTCAATGCCTTGATAATGCTGAGCAGTCTTTGATTTCCCTGCACATCCTGCCCGCAGGTAGGCTCATCGAAAATCAGCACATCCGGATCCATCATCAGCACCGCGCCTATGGTACAAAATTTTTTCTCTGACGGCGTCAGGTCAAACGGATGCATATCCAGTTTTTCCGACATTCCCACAAGCTCAGCGACCCATTCGTTTCTTCTTTTGATCTCTTTCTCTGGCATTTTGATCTGCCTGGGACCGAATTCAAATTCTTTTCTGACAGATTCCAGAAACAGCTGATCATCCGGGTTTTGAAATACATAGCCGACTTTCTTTGACCACTGTGCAGTGGACCGTGTCTCAATGTTCTCTCCATCGATCAGAACTTCCCCGGACGTGGGTCTTAAGATTCCGTTAAAATGTTTTACAGCCGTGGTCTTTCCCGCTCCGTTCTGTCCGATGATGGCTACTGGCTCCGTCCCGCCGATGACCAGATTTATCCCCTTTAATACTTCACCTCCGGACGGATAAGAATAGTGAAGATTTTTTAATTCAATTTGCATCTGTCAAGCACCTCCCTCACCATTTCGATGGCCGGCCCCTCAGCAATCTCAATGTCCCGGTCTGTATACTGTTTTTCTTTTAAGGCCCTTGTTATTTCCACATAATCCGGTATGCCGACTCCATGCTGCATGATTTCCGGATCTCCAAATATTTTTTTCGGTTCATCCAGCGCCGCGGCTCTCCCTTTTTCAAGGACGAGGATCTTGTCCGCGCACCGTGCCACTCGTTCCATATCGTGATCCGCCATGATGACAGTGACACCTTTTTTATTCAGTTCTTTCACAATATCAAAGATTTCTTCGCTCCCCGCCGGGTCAAGCTGTGTCGTACATTCGTCTAAAACGAGAATCTCCGGTTCCATGATAAAAGCAGAGCCGAACGCCACTCTCTGCACCTGTCCCCCGGATAATTCCAGAGGATTCTTGTCAAGGATATGGTCGATCCGCATGAGTTTTGACACAAACTCTACTTTTTCCATCATCATTCTTCTGGATACTCCCCGGTTTCCAAGTCCATATGCAAGTTCTTCAGCGACAGTTCCTGCAGTATAGGACAGCTGGTTAAACGGATTCTGAAATACGAACCCAATCTTTTGGGACAGCTCTGCAATGGTGCTTTCTCCCGCGGATATCCCATCCACGATCACCCGGCCCGACATTTTCCCCGTAAAATAATGAGGAATGAGTCCCGCCAGAGCGCTGCACAGGGTGGATTTCCCTGATCCGTTGGCACCGATAACACAGAAGAAATTTCCTTCTTCCACCTGAAAGCTGATGTTTTTCAGGGCCTTTTGTTTTGTCTGCCTGTATTTAAAAGAAAAATCTTTGACTTCTAATATGATTCTGCCCATTTGCACTCCTCTTTTTTATATAAAATCAAGTTTTGTCAAAACGGCGGCCGACACAGCCGCAATAAAAAATGTGGTTAAGAAAATATTCACCGCTCTGTCTGTCCGGGTTTTGCAGACTTCAACATAAGCCGTGGGTTTTACCCCTGCAATTCCAAATCCTCTTGTCTCCAGCGTCATGCCTCTTTCCTGGGCATCCGTAAGGGATGACATGATGACCGGTCCAAGCAGCGGAATATAGGCTTTTATCCGGCCTGTGATTCCCCCTCCGGTCTCCACCCCTCTGGCTTCCTGTGCTTCACGGATCACAGACATTCTTCTCTGCATCTGCGGGACAACATTTAAACTTGCCAGCACCAGATATCCTGCTTTGGGCGGCATCCCGCTTTCCGTCAGCGCAGCTACCAGTTTCCCCGGATATGTTGTTTTGTTCATAATATAGAAGGTTCCCAGAAACACCAGAAGCGTACTGATAATCTTCAGCGCATAGCGGACTCCTTCCAGTCCCACTTTTGCAAATCCAAGGTCTGCAATAAATATAACATTGCCCGGGTGATAACAGCCCTGAATAAACAGCAGCATAGCTGTGACTGGTATTCCGAATCCAAACATAATTTTTGCAAAATCCTTTAAGATCCCTGCCAGCCATGCCGCCCCAAACAGCCCTGCGATAACTGCCAGTCCGAGCCGCGGGCCGGGAGAGATCAGAGTTCCGAGTCCAAGGGAAAATATTGCGAAGATTTTGGTCATCGGGTTCAGTCGTTCTATTACCGTATTTTTCGGTATAAATGTATTTGATATCGTTGCCATCCCTGCCTCCTGTACGTAAATGTCTTCCTCTTATTTAATCGCCGTCTTCCTCATCGTCCGTATCAGCCGCATACTGGCTTAAAAATCTCTTAGGAATCTTCTGAATGATGACAAAAGCTATGAGAAATGTAATTCCCTTATCGATCAGATTTTCAATCATAGACGTGGATAATACAGAGGCCGCAATGTTTTTCGTAGCCGCAATCAATGTTGCCGTCAGCACAGAAGTTCCTGTCACACCTGCCGACCCGCCATATACAAAGATCGTGATCACCGAGGCAGAAACCGTATTGACAAACGTACACGCAAGCCATGTGAGAACCGCTCCCCAGACTTTTTTAAAAAATCCCGCTTTCACCATACATCCCGTCACAACAGCGCACATTATACTTACAATGGAATAAGGCAGATATACGGGATTCGCCGCCATAGCCAGAAATACATTTGTCAACAGCCCGCACAGCGCGGCGACCCACACGCCGGACAGACAGGCAACGACAACAGTTCCGATCATGTCCAAAAACAGCGGCAGCTTCAACGCGGAGCACAGCGTACCGCCGATCAGGTTAATGCCCACCGCGATCGGAATCAGCACCAAAGACTTGGTCGAAAATTGAGACTTGATCCTTTCTGTAAACGTGACTTTTTTCTCACTCATAATGTATCCTCCTTTTTTCATATATGGCGATGTCTGTTTCAGCTGATTTCTTTCGTCTGATGTCCTAGGAAACTATTTTCCGAAATCATTTTCTTTATTTAAAATTAACACTGCTCTCACAGTTTGTCAACATTTTTATCACTTAATGTTACTTTTTCTGTTTTTTCCGCCAGAACCCTTGTTTATTTTGCACACCCCGACATATTGACAGATATTCTTTCTTTGTCTATTATGGAATGTAGTATAATGTTGGAGGAATTTTATGAACATAAAGGAAATCGCACAGCTGGCAGGCGTCTCTGCCTCAACCGTTTCAAAAATTGTCAACCAAAAAGATGAAAGCATCAGCAGCGAAACAAGGGAACGGGTTTTAAAGATCGTTAGAGAGTATAATTACACTCCTTACGCAGCTGCCACTGCTTCCCCGGCAAAGACATGGATTTTGGGCATCCTGCTCCGGTCTTCTGTTTCTTTGGACTCCACGCTGGACGGAATCATTCAGACCGCCCAGGCAAACGGATACAGCACCCTCGTATATAACAGTTACTCCGACATGGAACAGGAACTTAAAAATATCACTTCCCTCTGCAAAAATAACGTAGACGGAATTATCTGGGAGCCCGTAGAAAAAGAAAGTCTCTCCTATTCAACTCATTTTCAGAATATGAAGATTCCACTCATGACCATCGGTCCCAACGGTGGAGATCACTCCCATATGATCCCATATGAAGAAGCCGCTTACCGGATCACCCAGGAATTGATTGATCGGAAGCACCGCAAAATTGCCTGTATCTTAAAAGAAGGCCGCCGTACATCCGCTTTCTTAAACGGGTATAAAAAGTGTCTGTTCGACAATCACATGAAAATCGACAAAGACCTGATCTTTTACGATCTGGACGAAACCCTGATTCACAAGGTGAACACCCACAGCATCAGCGGAATCATATCATCTCATTACCGGAAGGCGCTGGAATTTTACCAGCTCATGAATACATTAAGCTTCAGAGTCCCGGAAGACATTTCGCTCATATCTCTAAAGAATGATACGATGGAAAACCTGGCCTTTCCCAATATTTCCGAGATTTCTACCTACACGATGCTGAATGCTGATTTTGGATCTTACCTGTGCGGCAAACTGATCACCGAGATCGAAAAGCGCACGGATAAGCCTCAGTCCTTTGTCCAGGATTTTCATCTGGACAACCAGACCACCGTCAGTGTTCCGTTCAACCTGAATGTTCCCAAGATCACCGTTGTGGGCAGTATCAATATCGACACCTACCTGAATGTGCCGCAGCTTCCCCACAGCGGAAAAACCGTGAGCACTTCCACGTCCTTCATTTATCCGGGAGGAAAAGGCATAAACCAGTCCATCGGCGCGGCGAAGCTTGGACACCGGGTGACACTGATTGGAAATGTGGGGTCCGATATTGATTCAGCCTCTGTCTATAAAACTCTCAAAGAGTACGGCGTAGAGTCCTTCGGTGTGAAACGCTGCAACCAGGAGAAAACCGGAAAGGCATTCATTTTTGTAGAATCCAGCGGTCATTCCATGATTTCTATCCTCTCCGGTGCAAACAGCATTCTGTCTCCCGAAGATATAAAGAAGCGAAAACGTTTCTTTAAAAATACCGGATACTGCCTCATCCAGTCGGAAATCCCTCTGGACACGGTTGCCGAAGCGTGCCGCACCGCACATGAATCCGGCGCCAGGACCATCCTGAAGCCTTCCGTATGCGGAGCGATCCCTCCGGAAGTGCTTTCCATGGTAGATATCCTTGTGCCAAATGAAGAAGAACTGAACGAACTGTGTCCGGGTCCTTCCACTCTGCAGGAAAAAACCGCATCCCTGCTGGAATGCGGTATTGAGACGGTCATTGTGACACTGGGAGAAAACGGCTGCTATGTCCGGTCTGCCGGTCTGGAAAAACATTTCCCGGCTGTCCCGTTTCCTTCCGTGGACAATACCGGTGCCAGCGACGCTTTTATCAGCGCATTGGCCTCCTATCTTCTTTATGGATGTTCGATGGAGGAAGCGGTCCGGATCGCCTGCTACGCCGCAGGTTTTTGTATCTCACGGGAGGGCGTCGTTCCTTCTCTCATAGATAAACGCAGCCTTGAGACATATATTAAGCAAAAGGAAGATTCTTTGCTTTAAACAACTGATATAACAGGAGGAATTTATGGATTACAAGACATATTTACGAAATTATCCGGATGACGAAGGACGCTTCGGCCCTTACGGCGGCGCCTATCTTTCGGATGAGTTAAAACCCGCCTTTGAAGAAATCTCAGAGGCTTATCAGACAATCTGCCACTCATCCCAGTTTATCAATGAACTCCGGAGAATCCGCAGAGAATTCCAGGGAAGGCCCACACCGGTCTATCACTGTGAACGGCTCTCAAACATGTACGGAAACTGCCAGATCTATCTGAAACGGGAAGATTTAAATCATACCGGCGCCCACAAGCTGAATCACTGCATGGGAGAAGGCCTCCTGGCAAAATTCATGGGAAAGAAACGTCTGATCGCCGAGACCGGAGCCGGGCAGCACGGCGTGGCTCTGGCAACGGCGGCGGCATTTTTCGGACTGGAATGTGAGATACATATGGGAGAAGTGGATATTGCAAAGCAGGCTCCCAATGTGACCCGCATGAAAATCCTCGGTGCAAACGTCGTTCCGGTCACACACGGATTAAAGACCTTAAAAGAAGCTGTTGATTCTGCATTTGACTCTTACGCAAAAAACTATAAAGATTCTATTTACTGTATCGGATCTGCCCTGGGTCCTCACCCATTCCCGCTGATGGTTCGTGACTTTCAGTCTGTTGTGGGATATGAGGCAAAAGAACAGTTCATAGAAATGACAGGACTGCTGCCGGATGTAGTCTGCGCCTGCGTCGGAGGAGGAAGCAACTCCATCGGCATGTTCATTCCCTTTGTCGATGAGCCGGTAGACATCGTGGGCGTGGAACCGCTGGGCCGAGGCTCAAACCCAGGCGATCACGCCGCTTCTATGACTTATGGAGAAAAAGGAGTCATGCACGGATTTGAAAGTATCATGCTGAAAGACGGAGCCGGGGAGCCCGCTCCAGTCTACTCTATCGCCAGCGGACTTGACTATCCCTCTGTCGGACCAGAGCACGCATTCCTGAATGATTTAGGGCGGGTTTCCTATGAGACGGCAGACGATGAAGCTGCCATGAAAGCATTTTTTGAACTGTCCCGCTATGAAGGGATCATCCCGGCCATCGAGAGTTCCCATGCGGTAGCCTATGCTACAAAGAAAGCTCAGGAAATGAAAAAAGGCTCCATTCTCGTTTGTCTGAGCGGCCGGGGAGACAAGGATATCGACTATGTCGTAGAAAACTATGGATATGGAGAAAAGTATTTATAATTTTTCCCGCTCATCCATAATCTATTTACTACAATCATAAACCAGGAAACCGCCCTGTGACCATTTTCGATCACAGGGCGGTTTCCTGGCTCTGTATTCACCAGTTCTTCTGCCCGCATTTCTCAGCGAATACGAACTGTCTTCTGCGGACTGTAACTTCCGTAATATTTTGTTTTCCGAACAATTTTATAAGCGCGCACCTTAACCTGATAAGATTTTGTTCCTTTTTTGCGGTATGCAATCTGGTAACCGCCCGCTCCTGCCGCTTTCTTGTATTATATCGTCAGCTTCCTGGATTTTTTGGACTTAGCATAGGTAATCTTTGTTTTTTGGGAACAACATAAAATGTCTTAGTAACACTTCCGGTATTGGTGTTGTTGCTGTAAGTTATTGTATAATCTTCTTTTTCTTTTGCTTCCGGAAAAGTCAACTGATTCCCCTGCTTTCTAAAGGGACAGAACTCTTAACTTTACCCCTTAAACTTCTATTACTTTGCCTGCATCCCCGCCAGTGTATCCATTTTTTTCCTGACAAAATGATTGAATATTGAAATCGTTCGTCCGACTCCGATCACCGCCGCCACCGTTCCGATGCCAATACCGATGATTTTCCCCCCAAAAACCATGCCTGCCATGGCTGTAATGGAGATGTTTAATATGTCAAAACAGTTCTTCACAAGTCCGGTTTCTTTCCCAACGCAGTCCGCGATTGCCTGTACAATTCCATCTCCAGGATTCGGGATCACCCGCATGTTCAAAGACATGGCCGCTCCGATTCCAGTCAAAATCACCGCAATGACCAGGAACATAAGCCTTCCCAAAAAACTTCCGGCAAAGCTGTCCGGACCAAGCGAGGAAAGATCAGGTATCCACGCTGAAAAAACATTTAAAAATCTTGTAAATATCAGACTCAGCGGAAACTGCAGCAAGTCCATAAGGAGCAGCAGCTTTAAATCGACCTTATTTTCATGGGTAAGAACGGTGCCTTCCCTCTTAATGCTCCGTTTATTTCTGATGGTATGGAGAAGCATTTCAGCAGCCACGAAGATCCCATAGAGAGCCAGTGTCATATTTCCGAAATTGAGATTCCATATAGCTGAAATACTGTATGAAACTGATATGATCGGCGATACTCCCAGGCCTGTTTTCGTATTCAGGGTAATCCCCAGAGCCAGTATAAAAAGTCCTGCCGCATAAAAAATCCCCCTGAACAAATATGATTTCTTCATAGATCTTATATCAGTCCTATTGATTCCAGCGCCGTCGTGATGCCTTCTTCTCTTACGGTACCCGTCAGCATATCAGCCGCTTTTCCTGCTGCCTTGCTGTGCCGTCCCATCACAATACCGGTTCCCACAGCCTCAAGCATCTCTATGTCATTATCGGAATCACCGAAGGCATAACAGTCCTTTTTGCCGATTCCATATCGGTCCATGAGATTTATAATGGCATTTCCCTTGGTGATCCCTCTTGACATAATATCTAAAATATTCATATCTTCAAAAGGCTTCACACACTGCAGCTCCCCTTCGAATTCCGTCTGTATTTCATCCATCAGCTCTTCCCTGTTGTAATTTATCACAATTTTCGTAATATTCTCTCCTTTTCTCGTCTCCCACGGTGCGAACCAGCGTTCCGGAAATCCAAGAAACTCCCGGAAATCATGGTAAAACGGCTGGTTATAGTGCATATAATATGTAACATCCTGTGTCTCCATATGCAGAGCCGTATCTTCTGAAAAATATCCGGAAATGACCTTCTGCATTGCCTCTTCAGAAATGTGAATATCACTGACAACCTGTCCGCCGACTTCCGTATAGGACCCGTTGCAGGTAATGGCTCCCTCAAATTTATCGATATCCGCTTCCAGAAAACGTTTGCTGCGCCCTGAACACAGCATTGTCAGATATCCGTTTTCCTTTAGTCTTCGGAGAGATTCTATTGTCTTTTTGGTTGCTTTTCTAATATTATCTGTATCGTCCACAGTCGTTCCGTCATAATCAAAGAAAACGATCCCTTTGTACTTTTTCATAACTCCTCTTTTCTAAGCCAAATATTATGTATTACTCTTTTATTGTACTTATTTCAAAAATAAATTCAATACAAACCTGGCTCTCCCACAGTACTGCACTGTGATATTATGAGAGAGGAGAACTCATCCATTTTTGCAGTACACTTAATAGTCGATCGATTTCCACAGACTTTGCCAGATAGTCATTCATGCCCACACTATATCCTTTCGCCGCGTCTGCCGCAAACAATATGAGAGATTTTTTGGAGGCTCTGCAGATCCTTGCGATCACAAGCAGTCCGGTTATGCTTGCATCCCTCCCTCATGTTCCGCATGAAATGCTGAAAGAACTTTCCGAGGCTGCATCCATACCCGATGAGAAAAAATCCCTGGTGCATACGGTCAGCATTGGACTGCAGTCTGTGATCAGACACTGTCCCCTTGCAGCTTTCCGGGAGATTTACAGGAAACTCACCCTCCTGTTATTGAAAGGCAGCATCCTCCGCCTGGAAGAGACAGGTGCCGAACCGGTTCCCGGATGGACCGGAATTTCTGCTTCTATTCGAGAAAGCTGTTCCTGTGCAGACTATGCACAGCTGGCCCACACATTTCAGATTCTGTTTCAGGATAATTTTGCTTCCTCAAAACAGACTCTTTTGGAAATCGGCGTTGAAGGCGCCGAAAAAATCACCGGTTTTTGACTATCAAGCGGACAAGTCCTCTGCTGTTCTCTCTGTCTCCAGAGGCTTGTTCCTGCTTTATATGCACTTCCCGAAATGTACCATAGTTCTCTTTTTTAATAAAAATTATTTCTATGCTATTCTACAATTATTCAATTTTTATATTAATATATTTAATTATTATATTAATATTATTAATTTTAATATTGACATTTATAAGTTATAATATTATATTAATAGAAAACAGAAAGGAAATGAATGCATGAAAAAGATTATCAGCCGCTGTCCCGTGTGCAGGAATGACCTGGCCGTCACAAGGCTCAAATGTAACTCCTGCAATACCATCATTGAAAATAATTTCAGACTCAGCAAATTTGATTATCTTTCAGACGAAGATCTGTACTTTACAGAGACCTTTATCCGCTGCAGGGGAAATATCAAAGAGGTTGAGAAGGCGCTCGGCATATCCTATCCCACGGTCCGGTCCAAACTGGACACAGTGATCAAAGAACTCGGTTATGAATCAGCTCCCGATGAACAGTCGGTTCAAAAAGAAGAAATTCTGAAAGCGCTGGAAAACGGAGAAATAACAGTGGAACAGGCAATCGCACAGTTAAAATAGCATATAAAAAGGAGTTTATCATGGATGAAAAATTAAGAATTTTAAAAATGGTTGAGGATGGAACGATCACGGCAGAACAGGGAGCCGAACTGATGGCGGCTATGAATACGGAGACTCCTGCCCGGGAGCCGGTATTGAAGAGAAACAGCTACGACAAGAAAATGTTTCGCATTATTGTGGACAGTGTTTCAGGTGACAAAGTAAACGTACAGTTCCCGGTGGGAGCCATCAAGAAGATACTAAAAGTGACCGGGAAACTTCCGATTCCGGAAAAAGACCTGGAAGGGGTTGATCTTTCCAGCATGATGGACGCTGTTTCCGAATGTCTGGACGATGAAATCGAAGGAGATTTTGTCAGCGTAGCCGCAGCGGACGGAACGACTGTAAGAGTCTTTGTAGACAGATAGGGTATACTCATATGAAAGTAAAAATCAGAGCAAAAGGGGTGCACCTGTCTATGCCGATCCCGGTCTCTATGGTCGGTTTTGTCATAAGATTCATTCCAGACAGAATATTTGAAGATATGAGGAGCCATACGTCGAATCCTTACTGTAGCCTGATTTCAAAAGATATCATCTCTATAGTATTGAGAGAATCCCTGGATCTTTTCAAGGAAAATAAAGGGCTGGAAATTATTCATGTGGAAGCATCGGATGGTACATTTGTATCCATAAAACTGTAAAAACGTCTCTTGGTCAGATATTTGAATTGACCAGGAGACGTTTCTTTTTTAAAATGTAGCCCATTCCTCTTATGCCTTGAATTTACTGGCTTTAACGTCATACAAAACTGTGTATTGTGTTCCCTTTTCCAGCGTTTCTGCGGTACTACAGCATTAATCCTCAACCACTTCCATTTTACTGTCACTCCTGTTTTCCTGCAAATACCTATATCGTATTGTAAACTATGCCTAAAACGTATTATTCCTGTCCAGGCTTAAGTATACTTTTTAGATCTTGTTCCAAGTCAAAACTTTTTTATAATTTTTTTAGGCCAAGAATTACAACAGACAAGAGCCAGCAGAATATTCCTTCCTATCCGCTGACTCTATATAGATTTTGATTATAAATTTTTAAGTATATTAAGCGCTTTCTTGTTCAATGCCTTCCGCAGTTTCTCATTCTCTTTTTTCAAGCCGATAATCTGCTGCTGGAGCATTGCTATCTGCCTCTCCATCGCCATATTTAAGATTTCACGCCTGGGATCTATTATCCCAGCCTGCTGTTCCACCGCCTTATCCATCTCCTGCCGGATAACCTCGTTTTTGTAAAAGAACCCTCTGGACAGTCCGGTGATGCGCATCAGTTTCGGAACTGTTATCCTCTCTTTCTCTTCCAGCAGCTCATATATCGCCCTCTTCGCAAGCCCAATCTTTTCTTTGCTTTTTTTCTTATTCTCTTCAATCGTTCGGTCGTATTTGCTCATACTCTTCTCCCCTGATTTCTGTAGCAGACGTGCTAATTCCCTGCTGATAGGCTTTTGGAATACTCTGGTTTTTACCTGATGGATTCGTATCATATCCTGATCATTTTCCTGATACAAGCAGTCGCACCGGAGTGTCGAGGTATCCGATACCCGCGTTCCCAGCATCTGATGAATAATCAGCCATCTTGCGATCTGCTCATTCAGTTTTGCAATGTGTGCGTTTAGCTGCCGCATTTCCTTATCGGAGTATACTTTGAATTGATGTGCAAAGACTGATAGGATGTGACTTTTATGGTTTAGCCATAGCCTATCAGTCTTTTTTTGTTAATGCTCTGTTGACTGCTCTCATTCTAGATACAAACCAATATCCTCTGCGACTATTTGCCGCCTGACGTGCGAAATATTCTGGTATCCCAAGCTTTATAAGATTTCTTCTCTTAGTCTTTGGTTTCTTCCACTGTTTCCAAATACACATACATATTCTGTGATATAGCCGTTGGTTCAGTTCCTCTATCCGTTTCTTCATATCCGCAATACCAAACATAAAGGGAATCCATTATAAAGTCCAAGACGAATCTAACTCAAATATTCCTCCAGGCAGGACCCTTTCTCATTCAAAACATACAAAACAGAGCATACATAAAGCGAAAACGAACTATATCTGTGCAAACGCTGTTTATTCATGTGCATATTAGGCAATTGATTTATCCGGGGCTTGAAAGCGATGAAAGCTATCCGCTTGCGCAAAAATACTTAAAAGGCTGCAGCGGCGTTATCTCCTTTGTCATTAAGGGCGGTAAGGAAACTGCCATGCGGTTTATGAATACGCTGGAGCTTGCTTCTAATGAAGTCCATGTGGCTGATATTCGCACCTGTGTCCTTCACCCTGCGAGCGAGACGCACAGGCAGCTTACAGATGAGCAGTTAGTCGCTGCCGGAATCGAAAGCGGGATGATAAGGCTTTCGGTAGGACTTGAAAATACCGAGGATATTATTTCCGATTTGGATAAGGCTTTTTCTGCAATTGAAAATTGATTATAGTGCTTGGAGGTATGGATCATGAGAAAAACATTTAACTTTTCTGCCGGACCTGCTGTCCTGCCTGAATCGGTATTGCAGGAAGCAGCCGATGAAATGTTAGACTATAAGGGTAGCGGTATGTCTGTTATGGAGATTAGCCACAGGTCTGCGCTGTTTTAGAGTATTCTTGATGAAACGGAAGCGAATTTAAGAAAACTAATGAATATCCCGGACGATTACAAGGTTCTGTTTTTGCAGGGCGGCACTTCGCTGCAATTTGCCATGATACCCATGAACCTGATGCGGAATCGCAAGGCTGATTACATACTAAGCGGATATTGGGCGAAGAAGGCTTATCAGGAGGCAAAGCTATATGGAGAAATCCATGTAGCGGCTTCCTCAGAAGACGATAATTTTTCCTATATTCCCGATTGCAATGATTTGAATATCTCCCCTGACTCGGATTATGTCTATATGTGCGAAAACAGCACGATTTATGGGACAAAATTCCATAGAAAGCCTGAGAGCAAAGGGAAGATTTTAGTCAATGACATTTCCTCCTGCTTCTTATCCGAGCCTATGAATGTCTCTGATTATGATATGCTGTTCGGCGGTATTCAGAAAAATTTAGGTCCTGCCGGTTTGGTAATTGCCATCATCAGAAAGGATTTGATTTCCGAAACGGTTTTGCCCGGCACACCTACTATGCTGCGATACAAAACGCATGCGGATAAAGGCTCTATGTATAACACACCGCCGACCTATAACATTTACATTGTCGGCAAGGTGATTAGATTGGCTGATAAGTCCAGCCGTTCGCTTATGAATGTTACCTTCCGCACCGGCTCGGAAGCATTTGAAAAAAGCAAAGGACAGTATGAATAATAGAGGGCTTTTCGCGTAAATAATATTTCGGTGTTTTACGGAATATTCAAAAACTTTCTGAAATGTATTGTCAAACATTTGTTCTTGAGGAGGTCATTTATGTTCAGAGAAATGCGAAGAAAGAAACAAGCCTTGCCTGCGGAGGAAGTGTCAGCGATCCTTCGTCGGGGAACTTCCGGGGTATTGGCTCTGTCTGGGGACGACGATTACCCCTATGCTGTACCCATCAGTTATGTGTTCGATGGCGCAAAACTATACTTCCACTGTGCCAAAGGCGGCCACAAACTGGACGCTATACAGCGCAGTTCTAAGGCATCCTTCTGCATCATCGACCAAGACCAGATCGTACCGGAAAAATACACTACCTATTTCAGAAGCGTCATTGCCTTTGGAGAGATCCGCATCATTGAGGATGAGAAGGAGAAGCGGGCGGCAATTGAGAAACTGACGAAAAAATATTCGCCGGATGGAGATGCCGCCGGCCGCCGGAAGGAAATCGACCGGGAGTGGAAAACGCTGTGTATGCTTGAAATGTGCATCGACCACATGACAGGAAAAGAAGCTATTGAGCTGGTGAAAAACCGGCAGGAAAAATAACTGAATCAAACAAAGATAAAATCAACCCGCCGGGGTTCCTTTTATTGTGTAGTAGGCCAGCGTTACACAAAACGCTGGCCTAATTTTTAAAGTAAGTACGCCGATTTTTCAGCGTCCTTTGATAAAGTATTCTGTTGTTACATTCCCATTATCGGCTTGTTCGGCTCCTGTTCGAGACTGTCTGCCAAATCAAAAGCCGGAACAAGGATCAGATTGTATCTCGCCTTTATATAGTGCTTGTAAAAGGCTCTTTGCAGATCCGACAGATATGGTGTGGAATCTATGAATTCACTAATTACTTCCATATCAATCCGGTGAACAATCCGTTTGACTGCCTCACTGCAGCTTTCATATTCCGCACTCATTAGGAAGTCACGGTAGTTAATTTTTCTGTCGTTCTGCTTTATGGCAGAGGTCGGATACAGATAAATTCTCGGATGCAGCGCGTCCTCGTTTGACAGCACTTCATTCATGATCTTCTCATCCGCCTGCGGCAAAAGACAGCTTCCACAATCGTAAATGGGTGCTATGCTTGATTCTCCCGTTTTTTCATCAAACAGGAATCCCCAATTTCCGTTATGACGGTCGAAGTTTCCAAGTAAGGCATCTACAACAAATACATCCCAAAAGTGCCGTTCCAACACCTCCGGCGAAATGTACTGCTGCTTTCCAATCGTATCAAGTATATCTTCAAGCTCTGTTCCCGTACCATTTGAATCTGATTCCAGAATCGTATTCTTAATGGAACAGAAATCAAAAAATCTATTTCCGTCTGCTGTAAAGTCCTTACAGGCGCAGACAATCTTCTCCCTGCCGCCAACCTTAAATGTGCCAAGCATGGTTTCGTGTGCTCTTACACCGATCAGATTGAAGATACTGCTTGCGATATGCTCGCTGAAACAGCTATTGGTATAGGAAAGCCCGGTGGGCTTATTCTTGCCGGAGGGTGGGAATTTCAGCATATACAGTATGCCGTCATATTCTACGGCAATCTTCTTGCCGTTTGCTCCGTTGTATGCTCTGCCGGGTACCACCCGACAGTTTGTAAAATCAATTTTTTCAGCCATCCGTCATCATTTCCTTAAAGATATTTTGCTCTCAGATAATCGGCATGCTCCTTTGTAATCACGCCGTCGTTAATCTCAGCAATATTGATACTGCCATAGAGTTCTCCCCACAGGCAGTCGAGCAGCGGAGATTTGTTTTTCAACCCCTCCTTGTATGCGTCCAGATCATGTTGCAGATATCCGGGCAGCCCGTATTCATAAGAGCGTTCCTTTTCCGCCTGATGGATTCCTTCGGAAGTCAGAAGCTCCATTGTCACGCCAAGCGCCTTTGCCAGCTTATACACCGTTTCTGCGGAGCATTTTTCAAGCTTTGTCTTACCGCTGCATATATCGTTGAGCGTAGCGTGAGGGATTCCCGCGTCTACGGCTAATCGGTATTTTGTCATGTTTCGCTTTTTCAGCAAACTCTCGATCATCATCCCTGTCACATCCTCTCTGCTATTATTATATCGGTATGCCGAAATAATGTCAAGATGACTACATGTAACTTAACCAAAAACCCGTATTTACCTCGCTCCCCTTGCTACGTTGAGGTTAAGGTTCATCAACGATAAACAACAAGAAATCAATAGAAAAGCAACTCAGGTCAGAGCATTCTCGGCCTGGAGAGAACAGGAAAAGTCGAATGCAGCTTTGTAAGTCTGCATCCGACTCCTTCTATCATGGCATACTCAAAGGGAATCTATTATAAAGTCCGTGACGGAATCAGTGCAAATATTCCTCCAGACAGACATCCAAATCATATATTTCTTTCGCCGCTTCTTTCCCTACATAACGATAATGCCACGGCTCATAGACGATTCCGGTAATATCGCTTTTGTCGTTTGGGTAGCGCAGGATGAAGCCATATCTCCAACTATTTTCCATTAACCATTTCTGTACGGCGGTCTTTTCCTGATTTTCAATATCCACAATGTCCACAGCAAGTCGCAGCTGATGTTCGCTGGTACCGGGAACTGCAACAACTTTCCCGACCTCGGTTCTGGCATTCTCTTCAGAATAGCCCTGGGCAATCAATCCGTTGAGTTGGTTGTTAAGCAACCTCTGTGCTCATCCACGGAAAGTCCGTTTTGCAGCTGCGTTAAAGTTATCTCATAGCCTTCTGGCAGGGGATTCCAAGGATTGACTAAAAGCAAGTTCCAATCAGATGGAGCTTCCAGGCTATCACTGATTGATCGATTGAATGTTGCCATAATTATTGCAAGAAGGCTGGCCATAAGAAGGACTGCTATACCAAAAACAGCCCGTGCGTTCCTTCTGTGCCTTCTTCGATGTCTTATACGGGGAACACAACTTGTCCCGACTCGCATAAAAAATCACTTCTTTACTTTTGAAGATCACTTTGCAAGGTTGGTAAGTGTATCACCTGTAATACGATATACTGTCCAATCAGACATGGGTTCTGCTCCTAAAGAAAGGTAAAAATCAATGCTTGATCTATTCCAGTCAAGGCACCACCATTCTAATCGGCCGCAACCCCGTTCAACAGCAATGGCCGCCAGTCTTTTCAGAATTGCTTTTCCATATCCTTTTCCTCTGCATTCTGGCTTTACATACAAATCTTCAAGGTAAATTCCGGCTCTACCCAAGAAAGTAGAGAAATTGTGAAAGAAAAGAGCAAAGCCAACTTCTTTTCCGTTTACTACAGCGAAAATCACTTCTGCCTTTTGTTTGTCAAAAATCCATTCCTCCAATGTTTCTTCATCAGCAACGACTTCGTTAAGCATTTTTTCATAATCAGCAAGTTCTTTGATAAATTGCAAAATCAATGCTGTGTCTTCTCGTTTAGCATATCTAAAATCTAAGTCTTCAGTATACACAGCGAATCACTCCTCTCTGTATTTCCAGTTCAGCATTTTTACCAGATACGAAACGGTATGACAGCTTTCATAATGATGGCAAAAACTGCCCCTGCTCCTATCATACCTGCTGTTTCCTTAGTAGATCTGCGTAAAGCAATCACGCCAATCACCAGCATTAAAAGCTCAAGTCCCGAACTGATATCTACATAAAACATTCCATAGCTGAATGCACAGTTCAGCAATATCCCTGTAACCCCGGAGGACAGGAGTAAAGCAATCCACCCTGTACCTTTTGCATACCAACACAAAATGCGAGAAAAGGGGATAACACTGTAAATGTAATCCAGACAATGGCATAGCTTTTCGGAAAAAATCCTGCTATAAAATTGCTGTACCAATAGTAGCTTGATACCATTCCCGCAAAAAAGGCAAAAACATTGATACCGGCTCTAATAGGCGTTGTGCTAAAAACGGCAATGCACACAGCAATAACAATCCATGGTGCAAATTCCCCAAGAAAATTATGCAGATCCACTGCATGGTCAATCAGGTGCAATAACGCCGGGAGGTTTGCCTGCCGGTAATCTAAATATTTGGAAAATACTCCCATCAAAACTCCAACCAGCAGGATGCCAATGGAAATAAGCACTTGCTTTGGAATGGGATATGTTTTTGGGGGAGTCCGTATTTTATCCAAAAACTCCTTCATTGCTTGCTCCTATGTTTGATGCCTTTAGAAATGCCACTGTTCGTTTATATGTTTCTGTAATCTAAATACTCCAAAAATCTTTTTACTGCAAGAGAAGCGTTTTTTCTATCTCTCATTGTAATCCCCAATTTTCTAAAGGATGGCACATCAAGCTCTTTTGTAATGATACGATACGGCGTTCTTCTCAAAATGAGCTCCGGCAAAATGCTGATACCAAGCCCTTTTTCTACCATCGACATTACGGCGTAATCATCAACCGTTATGAAATGAATGTTGGGGGAAATTCCACAGCGGTCAAAGATTTCCGATATTTCCGCCTTTTCTCCTTTTTCGAGTAACATAAAAGGATATTCCGCCAATGCAGAAACGGGAAATTTATCAAGACTTCCCATCGGATGATTTCCGGGAAGAACTACAAGCAGTTTGTCTTGCTCCAAGAACTCTGTTTCCAAATCGGAGTGTGTTGGAACTCTTGTAAAGCCAATATCCACTCTACCCTCATTAACCCACTCCTCAATATCGGCATAGTGACCGATCAGCAACTCATAGTCGATATTCGGGTACTTCTTTTGAAACTCAGCTATGATATTCGGCAGCCAATGAGTTGCAATGCTCGAAATTGTTCCAATGCGAATAAGACCCGATTGGAGTCCATTTAGGTCATCTACCTCCATTTGCAGCTTCATATATTCCTCGCAAACATTTCTTGCGTATGGGAGCAGTTTTGTTCCATCGGAGGTAAGCTTTACACCGGTTCGGTTACGCTCCAGCAAGGACACCTTCCATTCTTTTTCCAAATCACCAATCATTCGGCTGATACCCGATTGAGAATAGTTCAGTATTTCTGCCGCCCTCGTAAAACTCCCACACTCTACTGTTTTTATAAATGCCATATATTTTAGGATGCTCATATCCATCATGCCATCTCCTGTTATGCATTTTTGTAATTTTAAGCATGAAAAACATTCGTTTTTCAGATATATATTATTATGATATACTCTATAGGTACTAAAATCAAGATAAAGAGGTTCAGCCTATGTTTTATGTTAGCGATATTCAAACAGACAAACCTTCAAAAATGGAAACACCGCTTCAAGAAAAGGTGTATGCTACGCTTTTGGAGTTAAGCATTCCATTTGAGCGAGTAGCTACAGACGAAGCAATTACTATGGAAGATTGCGTTGTGATAGAAGAAAAACCTTAAACGGCAAGGGTACGATGGTTCTGACTCCCGATCAGATCAACACAGAACAGGCCCTGCTTGATTTTACTACGAAACGGGACACCCTTACATATCTTCATTCACTGCAGCTTATGGTGCTGTTGTCCTATCCGGTCGCTGCCTATACAGCGCCGCAATTTAGTGAGGATGATTTAGAGCAACTGGCTGTTCATATCATGAAGCCAGGGATCGCTCTCACGAATTTATTTCAAATGATATTAAAACACCTGTCACTGGAACCATTACACGTTATCTGGCATGAATGCAGCCAAATCACAGAATGGGGGTTTTATTTCGCTTTTTATCCCCAAGGAGGTGATGTAATTGTACAGCTCAATGACATCACAAGGAGGGCATATCATTGTCTGCGTGCAGGGAAAAGCACAGAGTTTGCCGAGAATCTGGCCGACTGTTACCGCCTGATTTTAACTTCAGTTCAGGCGCATATGGTTGAGAAACACCATTTTACCGAGGCTTTATCTGTACAGGTCCCTGACAGAGATTCCTTAAAATAAGATGCAATCAGTTGGAATGTGGAAAATAAATACATTCCAACTATTTTTCTGACGGTGTTTGCCGTTCTGATTGTCAGTTTGCCGCTGAGCGGAATAAGTCTTAATCATTTCGATGTTTGCTCAACCAATTCATAGCACATATCGTGAGTATCGAGCTCCCAAGGGACAATATATCTTCATTAAACACAACGCCTTGATTATGCATGGGTTTACCATACGCTTCATTTTCATGGTTGGTACCGGCGCCTAATAATAAATAGGCAATGGGCACCTGATAACTAAAGGAAGCAAAGTCCTCGCTGCCCATACCGCCCTGAGGCAATATCATGACTTGCTGAGGGGCAATGAATTGCTTAATGTAATCGCAAAACTCATAGATCATCTCATCGTTGTTTATCAGGGGCGGCGCACTGGATAATTCCGTTACAACTGCCCTTCCTCTGAAGGATTGGGCACACAGATTTGAAATTTCTTGAATTCTTTCAAAAATTCTATCCCCTGTTTCTTTATTTTTGTAACGGATTGTTCCCTCTAAAACGACTTTTTCAGGAATAATATTGGGAGTTTGCCCACCGGCAAATTTACCAATCGTTAATACACAAGGGTCTTGCGCCGCCACTTCTCTCGCTGCAATTTCCTGTAACGACAGGTAAATATGTGCCGCAATATTAATTGGATCAACCCCATTTTCAGGCATCGCTCCGTGACAGCCCACGCCGCTTACTTCAATGCGAAACAAAGTGCAGCCAGCCATGAAATGGCCAAGACCACACAGCACCATATTGCTCGGCGTACCAGAGTTTACATGAAGCGCCATGGCTGCATCTACCTTTGGATTTTCCAAAACACCGTCCTGAATCGCAGCCTTCGCCCCGGTAAAACCTTCTTCATCCTCCTGAAATAATAATTTTACTTTTCCCTGAAGCCGGTTTTGATACTTTTTAAGCAATTTTGCAGCACCTAACAGCATGGCGGTATGCATATCATGACCACAGCCATGCATAGCTCCGTTTACACTTTTAAAGTCTAAATCAGTTTCTTCCTTAATGGCTAAGCCGTCCATATCTGCTCTAAGCAGCATAGTTTTACCGGGGAGTTCGCCGCTGATTGTTGCCACAATTGAGCTATTGGCAATGTCCTGAGGTTCATATCCATACGCAATTAGCTTCTCTTTCACAAATGCTTTGGTATATTGCAGCTGTATCCCAACCTCAGCATTTTGATGTATTTCTCTTCTGATTTTTACCAACTCTGACTGTAATAATTTTGCTTGCTGATAGATTTCATTCATAGCAATTCCTTTCCATTATATTATTCTAACCCAGCTCTTCTCCATATTAAAAGCCTTACATGCCATTTATCTTACTGACGGTGTTTGCCGTTTGGATTGTCAGTTTGCCGCTGATATTCGCACTTGCCGTCTCCCTCCACCAGTTTGTCTTTTGATAATCCTTCCGGCTGAAAGACCAGAATACCGCTTCCTTATAATCCTGAATCTTTTCCAAGCCCTCCCTGGGTTCCCCGATCTCGTCCCACACTTCAGCAAATGTAGCCGGAGACATAATAAAAATCAGATTATCATAGATTTCCTTATTTTCATCACCCCACCAGTCAGGCGCGTGTTGCAAAATATCTTCGAGATCCTCTTTTGATATGACGAAAACCGGAATATCCAGACCAAACCACTTTTTTATCGTTGTTTCAATCCGGTTTGTAAGGCTCCCTATATTCTCTTCATCACTTGAAAAAATCACATTTCCACTGTTCAGATAGGTCTTAACCGCTCCGAACCCAAGCTCCTCAAAAGCTTTCTTTAGTTCAGCCATCGGAACTTTATTTTTTCCACTTATATTGACACCGCGCAAAAGCGCAATATATCTCGTTGCTTCCTAACTGCTGAAGTTTTTCTTGTATGTTGTCCGTTCCCTTTATGCCTATCATGGGAATAGATATGTTTTCTCGCAAAAGCTGGCTAAAAATTTTATCTATAAATAATCCCATACCATTGATTTCTGCATCATTGTCCGATGTTGTTTCGACACCACAATTTGGAGAACGATTTGCCCCAATAATACCGATAACTTCAAATCCATATTTTTTATATTCCATGATATGTTGTACTACATAATCAGCTAGTCTTGTTAGTTTCAAATTCGAGTCGTCATTTTGCATTGCTGAACGTATGCGTGTATTCTCTACCACTACCGGGCTATCAGCGCCATGAATATTTCCCCTATCAAGTCCTAAACAGCAAAACTCCGGACAGGGCATTTGGACAATACCAATATCTGCATTTAAGAAAAAATCAACAACATCTTTATTTGCTGCCGGATAAATCGCCGTTCCATCAGAAATAGAATTTTGATTTAAAAAACAATGCGCAACAAAAACAACCTTTTTACTTCTTACATCATTGAACATAGTATATACTCTCACAAATTCACAAATTTTAATTATTAACCCGAAAGTCAGTGTATGATTTGTTCCAATCACCTTTACCAATTTCCATTGTGGAACTGTACCGTCATCGCCCTAATACTCATCCATTGAAATAATCTTATCTTTCCTAGTCATTGGTATTTTCTATTGCTTTCAAATTTTTTGCCTTCTCTTGCGCTGTATTACCTAATTTTTCATAGGCACAGATGCCGTCTTTCCAATTTTTCAGATTGCGAAGTCTTGCTCCGTGATCACCATGCTCTGGATCATCAAACAGGTCTCTGAGCTTTTGGCAGGGCATATCTGAGCATTCCCCACAATGTTCAAGCCCCTTTTCAATACAGCATATCGCTTTATCGCACTTACCCCAAAACATAATTCCTCTATTGGCTTTGCAGCCCTTACACCCGATTTTATCTTTCCATTCACACACGCCGCAATATGTACCACAAAAGGCTATCATTTTTTTATTTATCATCGAGATCTCCCCTTTACTATTTATCTATTAGTATTTCCAAAGCATCTTCTATTGTGACACATTTCGCATATCTTTTAGGACATTTATATACTCATAATAATCAACATCTCTGCACTCCTGTCAAACTGACTCGTCATTTCTTACTTCTCGATTGAAATAAACGGAGGAAAGGTATCAGAGCTATCGTTACGCCGCATAGTTTTTGAGTCCACATCAAAACACTTGCCGTTGTATTCATAGTGTAGCTTATTAGCTTTAACATAAAAACAATGTTCCGATTGAAATGCAACGGGCTTAAAATGCCCTTCTTGTATCGGCTGATCCCGATACAAGACTTGATCTTCCGATAACTTCAGCACATCATTTTCAAGACGCACATCATAAATTCCACTTACGATAGCCTCTGCTGCCACATTTTTCCCTGAAGCTGAAATGAAACGAAAACAGCCAGTCAAACTATTCGTGCTTTTTCGCTCCGCCAGTTCAAATCGGAACAGGGATACACCACTGAAATCTTTTCGCAATTTTTCCCGTTCTCCATCCTTTCCCATGAGCCATATCTTCTCATTAGATACAATAAACATATCCAACTGAAATCCACTCTGAGAATATTTTAGATTAGAGAAAGATATTGAATCAGAGTAAACGCCCTGTAACGCACCATTTTCAAGTTCGTAAACTAATTCCTTTGTAGACAGCGTTTTGCCATCCACATTCGCTTCAATGAAGTTGATGATTTCTTTCATTAGCACCCGACCATCCTTTCAATTTGAAATACACCTTTTCCACCAAGAACGCATAAAAGCAACTTAAAATTTTCAAGCTCCACAACTTCTGATTTTCTTTCCCGCTCAGCTATACAGCAGCTTTACTAAATCTACGCCAACCTCTATGAGATGCCCATCCAGATCGTAGAACCGGATCACACGTTGTCCCCAGCTATGCTCAATGACTTCTTTATTACCCTTTATATCAACTTTAGCAGTTCTGTATGTATATATCCGTTTGTAGCTGCTACGCTGCTGCCCTTTTTCGGGTCAAGCGGTTTCCCCGTAAAATCAGTCATTTGACCGCCAGCCTCCTGAATCAACAGCATACCGGCAGCATAGTCCCAGGGATTCAGGTAAATCTCGAAATATCCCCCTTGTCTGCCACAGGCGGTATATGCCAGTTCCAGAGCGGCAGAACCAATCCTGCGGACATCCTGGCACTGACCGAACACCCTGCGGAACCGGGCAAAGTTTTCATCGGCCAGCTCTCTTTTTGCTGTTCCCAATCCAATCATCGTGTCGGATAGTTTTTCTGCGTTTGATACATGTATGGGCTGTCCATTTAAGAAGCTGCCCTTGCCTTTAACCGCTGAAAACACTTCTTCATGGAAGGGATCATACACGATCCCCATAACAATTTCCCCCTGGCGGCAAAGGGCTAAAGATACAGCACTGTGCTGATAATCGTGCATAAGGTTTGTAGTCCCGTCAACCGGGTCTAAAATCCAAAAGCTATCCGCATCTATCTCCTGCAATCCGGTTTCTTCTCCAAGAAACTGAATATCCGGTGCAAGGGCAAACAGTTCCTTCTTTAAGAAATTTTGCACGGCAATATCTACCTGCGTTACATAGTCTGCAAGACCCTTTTCTTTCACATGAGCAGCCATTTCACGGTTCTTTATGAGCCCCTGCGTCTTTGTTACTAAGTTGATAATTTTCTGAATATCCATATTCGTTTCCTCCATTGGCTACAATCACTGGTTACAAAACACCGATAGATTTTTTTGCGAACCATGCTTCTTATTTTAATGAGTTAAGAAGATAAGGGTTGAAAGAACTCGACAAATGTGAATTACATGGTTCTGCCAATATAAAATACATACCCATAATACTGATTGAACTTTGAGTAAAGCTCTGTTTCATATCGGTTTTGTGCTGCATACTCAATCATAGTCTCATTCTGTATGATCCCCGCTCAGAAAACCGATAACTCCAATTTCCCATTCAAATTCTTCAGCATACCATTTTTTCATTTTGCATTCCCGTTTTTGTACATATTGAAAAACAGTTCTCTAAATTCTTTCTCCGAAAGTCTTAACTCTGTTTCGTTATAATAAGGAGCACCATCTCTGATTCCGAATTCAAGAGCAGTAGGTCCGTCTAAGTAGTAAGCTTTATATGCGTAGTCAATCGCTTCTGCTTGTCGAACATAATCTACTAAAGCCTTTGCTGCATTTCTGGATTTTTCGTCCGACATACCGCCAACTGCAAGACCTGAGCCTGCACAGTAAATATCTAAGTAAACTTCTTCCGCTTCTTCCGATGTCGCCAGAATACAGTATGAAAAAAGATTCTCCAGATTTTCCGTTTCATAAATTGGTTGACCAAATAGCGCTTTGATTTTACCGCATATGAGCGAAAACTGATTTCCATAATTTGAAAAGTCTTCAATAAAATTATATAGTTTACTGCTATCTGTTAATTTTTTCATGCTTTTCACTGATTGAAATGTGTATGGCATTTTATCCTCCTCTGCTTTAGAGCATATTTGAAAATTTTATGTTTTTCTCTAGTTATTCAGAAGTTTTGTTAAATCCTCAATAGAAGCATCCATCTTCACAGAGAGTTCTTCCATAGACATTCCGGCATTCAGAAAACGCTTGACCACCATTTTCATATCCCCACCAACCCCTATGAGATGCTCGTCCAGATCTCTGTTGTGTTACTCACCGACAAACCTGAATTGATTTATACAACAATCTCCTCGATAAACTGGGATTTATCGTTCAAACTTCATAGGTATATATCTCATACCATCGGATAATTGCTCCGTGTCTATGTCGGTAAAGCCCAATTTACGATAAACAGGAACGGCATATGGCGAAGAATTTACCGTGATAATTTCACTGGAGCTATTTTCTAAAAGATATTCCCAAAGTTTCCTCCCAATTCCTTGTTTATGATACTGCGCTTTGACAAAAAAACAGCATATATGCTTTCTATTTTCGTTTGTAGCTATAACACCCTTTAGCTCTTTATTATCATAAGCACCCCAAAATTCCAATGTTTTAATTATTTCTTTATTGTCAATAAAACTTTTAAATGATTGGATTCCTACATCAGAATAATCAGGAGCTTCAAATTGCATAAATGTTGTCCAAATCAGATTAATAACATCAGAAATCCGAGTATCATCTATTCTTTCAATTTGCATATCAAATATCTCCTCGCTAACTTCTAATTGAACAAAATCGCTGCGCGATGGCCTGTCAAGGCTGTGGCATAGCGATTTTGTTCAATTCGTATTTGTCTTATTATACAGTATTTCAGTTCAGAAGTATAGCAGTGCATATATACTTCAAAGGAACTTTGCCTACAGTCCAAAGCATGCGTAAAAGAATACTATAATTGATTCAGTTTTTAAACTTTAACATATGTGTTCGTCATTTCTGTATCTGAGTATAATCTATACCTCTCTACCTTTTATGGCAGAGCTAGCACAAAAAAGACTTATCTGCTTTTATACAAATAAGTCTTTTCTACATTTAAGGTCTATTTATCACTTTAAAGAGCTGCTAGCTTTTCTAAAATCTCAGACTATCAAACCATACTTTTATTTCATTTTCACTCACATTTACATCAAATCTCTTACCATCCTTTAGTATCGCACCCGGACAGGAGGACTCCAATTCAGCGTTGGTATTGCCCATCCCGCTGCTTCCAGATGTTGCCACTGGAATAATAATCTTGTCATTCCAATCATACTGTTCCAAAAACGTATTAATAATTGTAGGAGCAACGTACCACCAGATGGGAAAAGCAAGAATCAGAATTTTGATATTTTCTATATCCTCCAGTTTATTAGCAACCTTCGGTCTGAATGACTTATCATTCATCTCCACACTGCTCCGGCTATTTTTATTCATCCAATCAAGATCCGCAGAGGTATATGGTATTTCCGGACAAATTTCATGCAAATCCCCACCTACTACGTTCGCAATTTTCTTTGCCAGTTTTGCAGTTGTTCGTGTTGCTGAAAAATATGCTACTAATATTTCACTCATAATTCTAACCTCCTGTTTCATATAATAAATTAACGATTTTTCGCCCACATCTCGGCAGTTCTCACACTGTCTCATCTATACAAACGCTATACACATTTTTTTCTATCATCTGTGTATGCTGTAATAAATACTTATATAATTATAACACAATACACACGATACACCATCATAAACAATACTGCATTTTAGGATATCCAAGAAAAATGAAATCATAGTTTCCAATTTCCGCACTTTGATCAGCGATTGCGGGCCGATAGCTCTGATCGCTCATCTCCACAGAACTGCGGGACTTTTTGTCCGTCCAGTTCAAATCATCTTTTGTATACGGAACTTCCGGCTTAATTTCGTAAATATCTGCATGTGCCGCTTCTGCCAGCGCCTGGGCGGCCTTTTTTGTTGTACCTGTTGCCGAAGCATAATAGACCGGACTGGCTACCACCAGACCATCACATTCTTCAAATTTCGGTGCTGTCTCATTGACGATATCATTAAATACACATTTCCCTTTTTCCACACAGGAATTACAGGCCACACATCCTCTGATATCCTTGCTTCCTACTTGGACTATCTCAGTTTTAATGCTTTCTTCCAAAAATATCTTTTCCATTTCATGCAGTGCCACATATGTATTCCCCCTTGAGTGAGGACTCCCATTGATCATTAATACCTTCATAATGAAACCTCCTTTTATTATAGGATACTCCCTAGAGTCAACTCCATGTCAAGAATTTTTTGCCCCATAAATTACCACACTCATTTTATCGAACACATGTTCCCTTGCCGTATCAGCTGTGCTATACTCAAGTCAGAAAGGAGTGTCGTATTTATGGAGAAATCAATCTATGCATGTATTGATCTGAAAAGCTTTTATGCTTCAGTGGAAGCTGCCGAACGGAAACTCGACCCATTTAAAGAAAACCTCGTGGTCGCCGATCCGTCCAGAGGCCGGGGTGCCATATGCCTCGCCGTCACGCCGGCCCTGAAATCTCTTGGAATCAAAAACCGCTGCCGTCTTTTTGAAATTCCGGAAACTGTGACATATATCACTGCAAAGCCGCGGATGAAGCTCTATATGGAATATTCCGCCCGGATCTACTCCATTTATTTAAAATATGTCAGCAAAGAAGATATTCATGTTTATTCCATTGACGAATGCTTCCTGGATTTCACGCCTTATTTGCATACGTATGGAAAAACTCCGAAAGAAATGGCGGTCATGCTGACGGATGCAGTCCGCAGAGAAACCGGAATCTGTGCCACGGCAGGCATCGGCACAAACCTGTTTCTGGCAAAGGTCGCTCTGGATATCACCGCAAAGCATTCTCCGGATCATATCGGTTATCTGGATGAAAAAGAATTTAAGAGGACCATCTGGCATCACCGCCCAATCACAGATATATGGAATATCGGAAAAGGCATCGCCGCCAGGCTCAGCCGTTATGGCATTTACGATCTTTACGGGACAGCACATATGGATGAAAAGCTTCTCTATAAAGAATTCGGTGTCAATGCAGAGTTTCTGATCGACCATGCCCACGGGAGGGAGCCGTGTACCATAAAAGAAATTCATGATTATGAGTCTAAAAGCCACTCTGTTTCCCAAAGCCAGATCCTCTTTGAAGATTATTCTTATGACAATGCTCTTCTAGTCCTCAAAGAGATGACAGATGCGCTGGCTCTGGAACTCAGGAGCCGTCATCTGACAACCGATTCCATTTCCATGTCCGTCGCATACTCCAAAAGAGAACTCTCTCCGTCCGGCGGCACCAGGAAACTTTCGGAGCGGACCGATTCCTATCGGGAACTCTCCCATGAATTTGAACGTTTCTTTCACCAGACTGTGCAGAGGGGCATTCCCATCCGCAAAATCTCTGTCGGTGCAAATCATGTGGAGGAGACTTCCTTCCGGCAGCTTCATCTGTTTTCGGATATGGAAAAAGCTGAAAAGGAACAGCATCTGCAGGATGCCGTCCTTTCCATTAAGCATCGGTTCGGAAAAAATGCCGTGGTGCGGGGAATGAGCCTGTATGAAAAAGCAACTGCCAGAAAACGCAATACTTTAATCGGAGGCCACAATGAAAGCTGACCGGGCAAGACAATTTCTTCCGTTTGCCGCTTTAAGAGGTTTTGATGAAATGCTCCGCGAGATAGAAAAGCAGTCAGTTCCAAAAAAAGAATTGACGGAAGAGGAATTAAGACTTTTAAATCAAAAAATAAAATCGATTGGCAAAGGATCGAATATATGCATTGTTCATTACGAAAAAAGTGCATATGCAGAGACAAAAGGAAAAGTATCTTTTATTGATCCGGTATTCCGCAGAATCTTCGTCGGAGAAAAAAGTATTTCTTTTGACGATATCCAGAGTATATCCGATTAATAGCTGCAAAAGCATATTATTTCTCCTTTTTGCTGAATTTGACTGCTCCAAAAATCAGCCAGCCAATGCCAATCAGGGTAATGCCGATAGATATACCTTCGGATACGCCAAATATAAACTGCGAAGCATCGGACGTCATATCCTTTAACTGCGTGAGAGGCATCAGGCGTCCGACGAACAGCAGCAGCAAACCAATGCACACATCTTTCAGTGATCTTAAATGCTGGCAGCTCCCTAACATTGTTTTCATATTCTGTTCACTGGCTTCCGGCAGCTGTGTACTCTCTATATCATGTCCCGCCACAAGCTTTATTTGTAATGCCGAGCAGCTCAGCCTGTGTCAATCCCTGTGCTTTTCCTTTACATTTTATGTAATTTCCGATTTTTTGTATATCCATAACTGCCTCCTTGATACTGTTTATTGTGCCTTAGATTTTTATGAAATACTATCTACCTGTGGTAGAATTCCGGCAGATAAAAGAGAAAAAGAATGTGAAGTCCTTTAAAACTTACACATTCTTCTTCATGGCCGATATTATTTTGCCTTTATCAGATTCCTTCAAAGATATCCAAGATTTCCTGCTTTGATTTCGCATGGGCTATCTTATCCACATTGGCAAGGTCGGAACATGTGACTGCGATCTTGCCGAGCATTTCAATATGTTCGTCATTTTTCCCTGCAATCCCTATGATCACATAAGCAGTCTGTCCGTCATAGTCCACTCCGTCCGGAACTTGCAGCAGTGAGATTCCGGAGGACTTGATCCTCTCCTCTGACTTGCAGATACCGTGCGGAATTCCGACATGATTTCCAATATAAGTGCAAGCTGCCTCCTCACGTTTCAGCATATCTTCCAGGTATTCCGGCTGAACATAACCATTTTCAATCAGTACGCCGCCTGCTGCCCTGATTGCATCTTCTTTTGAATCCAGTTTTACATTGAGACGAATATTATTTTCATTAAATACTTTATTGTCTGCCATTTTATTTCCTCCAATTTTAAATTTATTTGTTGCTTATATATAGATTATATAAACTCTGTTTCCAAAAATCCATTTGTTCCAGTGCTGTATTTATCAAAAATAAATTTGACAAAGTTATCACTGTCACGACAGGCCATGTTCCAAAAAGCAGCCTTCGTCATGAGAATATATTACGCCTACCGACTGTAAGTACGCATATATAATCGTTGTCCCCACAAACTTCATGCCTCTTTTCCTGAGGTCCTCGGATACGGCATCCGACAGTTCGGAGCAGGCCATTCCTTTTTCAAAGATTACTTTTCCATCCGTCCAGTGCCAGATATAGTTTGAAAAAGAGCCGTATTCTCTCTGTATCTCCCGGAATATCTCTGCATTGTTTACCGCCGCTCTGATTTTCAGCTTATTGCGGATAATCCCCGGATTCTGCTGAAGTTTCAGCAGCTTGTCTTCCGTATAAGCACATACTTTTTCTAAATCAAAATCGTCAAAAGCCTCACGGAATGCCTCCCGTTTGTTCAGCACACATTCCCATGACAGCCCCGCCTGAAAGGATTCCAGGACCAGCATCTCAAATAATCTGTGATCATCATATACCGGGACCCCCCATTCCTCATCATGATAACGGATATAAAGCTCATTCTTTGGATTTGCCCATGTACATCTCTGTTTCTTATCCGGCCATTCCATAAAATCTTCTCCTTTAAAGAGCAGTTCCCTTTTTGGGAACAAACAACTGTGACATATCTGCCCCTTCATGCTCAAGCAGTTTTATTTTGGCGGCAATGCCCCCTGCATATCCCGTCAGGCTTCCATTAGACCCAACTACCCGGTGGCAGGGAATGATAATAGAAATGGGATTATGACCGACCGCCCCTCCGACTGCCTGGGCAGACATTCGTGCTCTGCCCGTCTTTGCAGCCATCTTCCCGGCAATTTCGCCGTAGCTCATCACTTTTCCATAGGGAATCTCACGCAGAATTTCCCACACGCCCTGCCTGAATTCCCCGCCTTTAGGACATAAAGGAAGCTCAGAAATGGAAGGCTTTTCCCCAGCAAAATACCGGTCCAGCCAGTCTTCTACTGTTTTAAACACGAAAAGACCATCTTTTTTCTCCATATCTCCTGAGAGCGTTCCTCCAAAATATTTCTGTCCTTCCATCCAAAGACCCACAATATTATCGCCGTCTGAGGCAATGGTCAGCATCCCTAAAGGTGACTGATACTCTGTAAAAAAATACATGTTTTCCTCCGATACAGAACTTTTTATCGCTCAGGCTTGTATATTCCGTAATTTCCTCTCCCGGTGCTCTTCACTTTATATAGAGCAGTGTCTGCATTTTGGTAAAGTTCCTGAAAAATCTCCCCGTCACAGGGATAAAATACCACTCCCATGCTGAAGGATACCTCCCCTTTATCCACATATTTGCGACGCAGCAGATAACAGAGCATATTGCTTCTCGGAATCACATCATCCTCGGACCCAATGTTTCTCAATAAGACCATAAATTCGTCTCCGCCCATTCGGCCGCACAGATCGCTTTCTCTCAAAAAAACCTTAAATAATCCATGGAGCCTCTCGTCTGGCCTCTGTAATAATGAATCAGCAGCGAATCACGGTCAAAAAAGTCAGAGAACCGCTCAGCATCTGCACAGATAGTCAGGCGGAATATCTCCGGCTTCTTCATCAAAGAGATCTTTCGTCATGTTATATTCATAAAATCTGATGGTTTTTCCTCCCCATGATTTCCCATACTTTCATTTTTCTGCCGATAAAAATAGAACTGTATCTGTTATGTACGATTCAAACTCAGTGAATCCAGCAGATTCAAAAAATAATTGAAGTTCTCTTTGGCTGTACACCCTCACATCACCTTTTTTTGAAAAGGGAAATACCAGCGTGTTGGCAAGACACCGCACCAGAGGAGAAAAAAACGGTTCAGCAATAAAAACTTTACCATTTACCTTTAATACCCGCAAACATTCATCGGCAAAGGTCTGGGGATTTTCAAAATGATGGAACGCGCAGGATACCGTAATAACATCCATACTCTCATTTTCAAAACTGAGAGGCGCACAGGGGCCAACCGTAAATGTGCAGGCCGGGTATCTTTCTCTGGCAGACGCAATCATATTTTCAGCAATATCTACACCAAAGGCATTAACTCTCGCCTTTTTTGAGAGTTCTCCAAGCAGATATCCATTGCCGCAAGCGACGTCCAGAACATTGTCTCCATCTCTGAGCACCGCCTTTTTTATAATCTCTTGTTTATGGGATCTTGTCAACCATTGCTTGATTAAATAATTCTGATTTTTCTGTCTGCCAATCAGAAAGTTTTCAATCACGCAAACTCAGCGATCACTATCTCATTTCCATCAATATCACTTAAACGGACCTCGTAAGTTCCATTTCTGTATAGAACTCAATAAGTTCCTTTGCCTGCTCAGAAAATATGTTTGTGCAGTAGTATCCTGTTAGCATCTTCTCACCTCATCATATTTATCAGTTTCAAATATACGTTACTGTTTTCAGCAGTGAATACATCCTCATATCGATGACTTTACCATTTTTCACGGCGTTCTTTCTCAATGTTCCCTCATATTGAAAACCGGCTTTTTCGAGTACCCGGCATGATGCGGCATTGTATGCAAACGGCTCAGCATAGATTCGAATAATATCACTCTTGTCAAAGACATATGTACAAATTTGTTTTACAGCTTCGGTCATTATTCCTTTGCCCCAGTATTCTTCTGCTATACAATAGCCCAACTCACCAGTCTGTCTGTGTATGTTCTCTTGACGGAACACTCCAATACTGCCGATCACTTTGTTGTCTGCTGTGACAGCAAAAGCAAAAGTTTTATCTTCGTCTGCAGAAAGCACCTCCGTTATATATGCTGTTCCATCCTTCTCAGTGTAAGGGTAAGGCAGCCCATCCCGAAGATTATTTTGTATTTTTGTATTAGACAGAGCCGCCGCTAAATCTCTTGCGTCCGATAACTCCCACTTTCTTATTTTACACATCATTTTTTATCTGCCTCCTTGATAATTAACAGTGTAATAATTAAGACAGTTATTTATACGATTTTCACCTTTTACTCTACTCTAAATTCAAAGTATTGAATCTGTCAAGACAAAATCAACAGTAAGTTTCAAGTGTGGAGTCTATTTTTAAGAACAAAGTGGGCAAGCCCACTTCAACGCCCCAACCCCTCACTCTTTGAGGGGCTTGACAACTTTGCGTGCCAGATGCAATTTGCCGCAGGCAAATAATTTCCTTACGCATCTGTGCACAACCCGCGGAGCGTTTTTATTTCATAGGGAAGGTCGTAGAACTTTCCTATGAAATAAATAAAAGGGATCGTTGCAAAAATAACGATCCCTTTATCCAGTCTACACTGATAATGGTAACTCAATCACTCTCGGATTAGTTTCCCAATGTAGTAGCCAACTTTCTTATTTCTCAACAACTGGTGGTATACATTGATGATACGGTTCTCGCGGTGTTGCTACAGAACGTGCGCCCGCCGGGCGCACAACGAAAGAAAGCCCGAACCGTAAAGTTTTCGAGCTTTCTTTATATAATTACTTCAATGTCGGCCAGTATTCCTTATTAGCTTCCATCAAATCGTCTAATATCTCTTTTGCCACTTTCATGCTTGGAACAGTCTTATTCAGGGTAAAGGCTTCCAGTACTTTCTGATAGGAACCCTCGATACATCCCTCTACTAAGAGTTTTTCACAGTTTAACTGCTGCATCATCATTCCTTGCTGGAATAGCGGGATATTATCCTGTGCGATGACTTCCGGGCCTTTCTTACCGATGTAGGCAGGTACTTCTACCATAGCATCGTAAGGCATGTTGGGGATAGCTCCCTTGTTTTCGGTGATGACCAGAAAACGCGCTTTGGTGTCGTTTTTCAATGCGATAGCCAAATCGGCAATCCAATCACCATGACTGCCTGCATAGAATACTGTTTCGTCAATCTCGCCGGAAGCCAGATATTTGTCGATACCGTCGAACAGATTCTTTTCACGAGTCTCCATAACCTCGTTGGCACGGGTATGATTAGGATCGGAATGTTCCACAAACTCTTTCTGCTGCAGATAGTAGTTTAAGTAAGTGTTAGGCAGAGTGTCCGGGAAATTCTTCATGATTTCGTACACACCCTTCCATACATAGTACCAGCTGCCTTTGGCGTGGCGATTTGTTTTATTGTCGTTGCTCTTACCAGCTAAAGCTGCCTTATCTTTTAAATACGCAGACGGCAGCAGGATTTCCTGCTCCATGATATAGTCTCTGATCTTAGGCATCATATCCTCGCCCTTGTATTCGATGCCCGTAAACCAGCCAAAGTGATTCAGTCCATAATAGTCATAAACAATGTTCTGTTTATCTTTAATGTTCAGAGCGGCAGCAACCATATCAATGATAGCAATAGGCATGTCGCAGATATTAATAATGCGAGCATCAGGACGAAGCTTACGGCAGGCTTCCGATACGACGGAAGCCGGATTGGAGTAGTTCAAAATCCAGTAGGTTGGTTTTGCATATTTTTCGGCATCATCAATTACCTGAATCATAGGGAAGATTGTACGCATACCATAAGCCAGGCCGCCGCAGCCGCAGGTCTCCTGACCCACACAGCCGTGACGAAGAGGGATTTTTTCATCCAACTCACGCATTGCATATTTTCCTACGCGCATCTGTGCAAAAATGAAATCAGCATCTTTATAAGCTTCTTCTGCGTCATAGGTGATTGTCAGTTTAATTCCGCATTTTAAATCCTCATCCAGAATCCAACGAACCAAAATGCCAACCTTATCCTGACGTTTTTTATCTAAATCAAACAGACGGATCTCATCTACCTCCAGCTCATTCTTGCGAAGAGCGATGGATTTTACAATACCCGGTGTAAAGGTACTGCCGCCGCCAACAATTGTAATGATCATATGCTTTTCCTCCTTAAAAATATTAATTTACATTTTTTCTAATGCGTCCTCCACCTGACCGCGAACAGCCGCTACCTGCATGCCCAGAATAATCTGGAGATCCTTTCCACTGCGCTTGATACCGCTGTTCTTTACTTTATTAATCAGGGTTTCATTAATCAGGGTTTCATCCTTTACAACCACTCTTAAACGGGTGAAGCAGTTTTCCAGTGAATCAATATTGCTTTTGCCTCCCAGACCATTGATCAGGCTGACGACATCATCCGCTGCGTTGGAAGCGCCAACAGACGGTGCTGCTTTTTCTGCAATATTTTCCACCTCGCGGCCAGGAGTTCTTAAATTCAGTTTCTTAATTAAGAAAGTGAACAGGAAATAGTAAATTACGCTGACTGCGATACCCATAACCAATAACATAGGCCAGTTAGTCTTTTCCACGCCCAGTACCAGATTGGAAATTATAATGTTGACAATACCGCCGCTGGTAGAAGCCGGGATACTCAATACTTTTAACAATACCAGATTGATACCGCTGATTACAGAATGAATCAGGAATAAAACCGGCGCTGCAAAGACGAATAAATAGTCAATAGGTTCGGTAATTGCAGACAATACTGCTGTCAGCATCAAAGGCAGAATGAGCGCCCTGGTCTTTTCTTTATTTTCTTTAAATGCAGTAGTAATAAATGCCAAGGCGATGCCAATATAAGGGAACAGGTTGTTAAAGGTGTAGCTGTTAAAATAGGTAGAGTCTGAGAAAGCCCCAGGCATATTCATCTCTGCTACACGGATAGGATATGCACCTGCTATGATGGTGTTGCCCTGTGCCAATGTGCCGCCCACATCAGTAAACTGGAAAGGTGTATATACCAGATGGTGCAGACCGGTAGGAACTAACAGCTTATTTAACAGACCGTATACAAACAGGCCTACATTGCCGCTGCTTACGATCATGCCGGATACTGCACTGATTGCAGACTGCACTAACGGCCATACAAAAGTCATGAGAAAGCCCGCGCCGATAGCAACAGGAATCATCAATAAGAATGGGAATCGCACGCCGGAGAACATAGAGAAGTATCCTTTGAACTGCTTACCACCAAACTTATTGAACAGATATCCGGTAAGGCAGCCCGTCAAAATACCGCCAAATACACCGGTGTCCAGTACCTGAATGCCCATTACCTCAGCCTGACCTGTACCGTACAGACCAAGCGTACCCGGCTCTGCAATCTTGCCGAAAAAATTTAAAGTAATGTTGTTAGCATTTAAAAATATGAAGAAGCCCATCAGGCCGATTAAAGAAGCATGACCTTTGTCTTTCTTTGCCATAGCGCCTGCAATGCCGACACAGAAAATAATGCTTAAGTTATTGATCAGATACATCAATGTGCTATAAATCAAGTTACCAATTAACCGGAAAGGCGCTGCCTGTAAAAAAGTCAGCTTTTCCGTAATCGTTGTGTTGGTCAATAAAATACCAAGAATCAGAATCGTACCAGCTACCCCCAGATACATCATAGGCTGTACAATTGACTTTGAAAATACTTCCAAAGAACTTTTGATTTTTTCTTTCATTCTTGAACTCCTTCATTTGAAATCAATGTAATAATGTGATAAATCAGATATCTTTTTTCTGAATCCGTCACCTTTTTATGATAGCTCTTTTGTATATAATCTCCTATCCTCTCCACACACTGAAAGGCTTCTGGATATTCCTGCTGCGCCAGCTGAAATACAGATACATCTTCCAGTTGTTTGCCATCCTTGTCCAGCACCCTTCTGGCAAAAAACTGCAGATGCCGCATAAATCGTTCGTATAATAGGGAATCATGATTGAGTACCACTCCATAATGATTCTGCACGATCCTTATAATTTCGCTGATTAGCTGGAGACTTACAATCAGTTGGTCTGCCCGCTGGTTTAAGTTGGCATTTACGATATGTAACGTAATAAACCCCATTTCATCTTCGGAAATATGAATACCCATATGCTTATCAATGATTTTTGCTGCTTCTTTAGAAAGAGCGAATTCTTTTTTATAAAACTGCTTAATCTCCATAAGCAGGGGATTCTGGAACACCACTTTATTCTTTTCCCGCTCTAAGGACATGCTGATGTGGTCTGTCAGTGTGATATAAATATTGTCATCCAGATTTAAATCCGATTTTTCCCGAAGCATGGCTACGATTTCTTCTGCTATAGACAGATAAATGATTGGGATTTCCTGCACCAACTTAGCCAGCCGGTTTCCGATGCTTTTTTCAGCCAGAGTAAAAACTTTTTCAATCCGGTCTTCTTCAAGGAACTCACCGGCTTTTTTGCCAAAGGCCAGACCTTTTCCTATGACGATCATTTCCTCGCTTTTTTGATCTTCCACCATTACTACGTTGTTATTGTAAATTCTTTTAATCCTCATAAGAATTCCTTTCCATCAGCCAAGCCACAAAAGTTTTTCCTGTGGCATAATCTGTCCGATGTCCCTTTTATGCAAAATACCAAGTTCGCTGCTATCCGGCAGTAGCACCATGGTAGTAGCCTCGTAACCGCTGCTTTTAATTTTGTCCATATCAAAGGTGATCAGAAACTGACCCTTTTCCACCCGGTCACCCTGCTGCACCAGCGCTTCAAAACCGTCTCCGCCCATTTCCACTGTGTCAATGCCGATATGCAGAATTACATTGATACCGTTATCTCCTGCAATGGCTATGGCGTGATTGGTGGGAAAAAGCGCTTCTACCATGCCGCTCATAGGGGCGTAAAGCTTGCCCTCTGCCGGGATAATGGCCAATCCGTCACCCATGGATTTCTTCGCAAAAGCTTCGTCATTCACTGTTTCTAACGGGATGACTTCACCCATTAAAGGGCTGCCAAGTTCTTTTGACGGCTTTACCAATTCCGTGAGTGTACTTTCCGATTTCCCCATGATACGTGATAAAATACCCATAATATAACCTCCCTTCTGGAATTTCCTGCTTGTTCTGATTGCTGGCAGTGCTTGATTCATTTTTTGCGCAGCAAAAAAACAGGCTTAACCAAAATCATTAAATAACAATAAACGTTATTGAAAGATTTTGGTTAAGCCTGCTTACACAGTAACATTCCGCTTTTCTTTACAAGTACATGATATCAAAACGCAAATTTTTTGTCAATGTTATTTTAAAAAAATGTTTGTATAATTTGATATAGAAATGCCGATTATTGCATAAACACTGTATTTATCCGCAATATAACAATTTAAAAAGCACTTATTTTACTACTGATTTACCACGATTAAATGAGCTTTGATATGACAATAAAATTAGAGTGGACACCATGCCGATAGGCCCTTCGGAAATAAATATTTTCTAAGACAAAAGGGACCCTTGTTTTCACAATGTCCCTTTCTGTCCAGTCTACACTTTCCTTCCTACTTAAACATCAAGCAATCTTTTCATTAATAAGTTAGGTAATAAATCCTACCCAACCTCTGACCCATGTATTACCCAAAATAACACGATATTTTATGATAATCTATGTAGTTTCCCATCTGTTTTGCCAACTTTTATTTACTGTTTTCTCAAATTCCCATTTTATAAGGCTTTCTATGCTTTCCCTAATTCTGCTTTTCCATTTTACCCAATTTATCTTTGGGTAGAAACTTTTCATTCCCATTGAAAGCAATTTCCTCTTATTTAGCTACGTTGGGTACTCCTTTATGCACACTGGGTAGAGTTTTTATTTTTCTGAACTTTCTGTTTTTCACTCACGCTACCAAACTTTGCTATTTCTTCTTCAAATTTTGTTTCTGTCACATGAGTATATATGTCAATCGTTGTACTGTAATGCTGATGTCCCATAAGCATTTGTACTACTTTAGCGTCCATTCCTTTTTCAAAGCACCTGCTACAAAATGTATGTCTAATTGCATGAGGATAAAGGTCTTTAAATTCTATCGGTTCTCTATTTTCCTTTACCGCTTCTATTGCTTCTTGAAAATTGATTGCTTTTACTACTTTCTTGATTTCTTTTTCTGCTACATTCCGAATAACCGGACTTCCTAAAGAAGTAGTAAACACCAAGTTATCAAATTCTCCGCTTGAACGCCAACGATTTCCATAGGCTTTTTTCTGCCTGTTCTGCTTTTCTTTTTGAGATAGCAAAATTTCTTCTGTTTCCGCCATAAACGGAATACTTCTGTATGAATTATGTGTTTTAGGCTTTGTTAATCGCATGGTCTTTACTCCATTTTCATATTGACAAGATAATGACCTCTGAATGTTGATACATTTCTTATTCCAGTCTATATCTTCCCATTTCAGACCACCAACTTCCCCAATTCGCATACCTGTCAGAAACATAATGTAAAACATCTCTTTATACCAGTTATGCTCTACTTCCTGCAAAAACCTTATTTGCTCTGCCATTGATAAAAAACGTCTTTCTGCTGTTTTGTTTTCCCAAGGTACATTGATTTCAAAACATGGATTGATGTCTATAATACGATTATTCTTTGCAGACTCCAAACACTCCCGAACTCTGCCTAAAGCATCTCGCATACTGGAAGACGCTCTCCCCTGCTTATTCATATTGTTAATAACACGCTGAATATCCAAGTTCCGTATATCCGTCACTTTCATATCTCCTATTGCTTTTCCAAATGTATTATAATATTTGCTACGCATAGGGAACACGCTTGTTTCCTTGATATTAGGAATTTTATAATTTGTAAACCATTCCTCAAACCATTCATTCAGCGTTATTTTCTGACGTTTCATATCAATATTATTTCTTGCTTCTTCCTTTGCCTTTTCAAACAATATTTTTAATTTCTTCAAATCAATATCATACAAGTTAATATCTATTCCGTTTATCTTTGCTCTTGCTTCGTATCTACCGTCCTTTCTTTGACGTAAACCTGTTCCTAATTCTTTTCCTTTTAAATCTTTACCCATAATCTCTACCCTTTCTATCAACCAAATATCTTGATAAATAAAAAGGGAACTTCTGTGATTTTAACCATATACCACTATAAGTTCGCCCCCTTTTCAATCATAACTTCAACAACTTATTGCATTTTGCCTGTTGCTCTAGCCATGTATCCAATAATCTCCTATTCGCATACCACCGATACCCAATCTTCATGGAAAACGGACAGGCTCTGCTTTTCAAGAGTTCTCGTGTCTTTGTTTCTCCAATACCGAGATACTCACTTACTTCTTTTAAATTCAATAACGCTTTTTCTATGTGGATTACCCCCTTTCGCCTAATTTTCTTGCTTTTATGTAATCATCATACAACTGCTTCTGTGTGATATTCATTTCTCCATTTGCCACGAGATTACCGATATAATCTCTCTCCTCTATCTTCCCAACCTCTGCAAATAATTTTAAAGACGGTGCAACATACTTTTCTAGCCACTCCCATACTTTTTGCAGGCTTTTCTTCTGAGGTTGCATGGTAAGTTTGACCTTGCCTATGTCTTTCATCAATTCCGCCCACGCTTGATAGGTCGGATAAAGTCTTTTTCGTGTTGTTATGCTGTCTGTCGGCTTTTCTAAAAATCGTATTTTGCTGTTCAATACTTCCATTGCCAGTCCTGCCAAATCTCCATATCTCAATAATTCCTGCACTACGCTAACTGCCATTTCCTGCCGAAATCTCAATTCATATCTATTCCAATTTTCATCTATTTCTGTTCCATACTTTTTATTCTGTTCATATCCCTTTTCGTAAAATACCAATCTCAAATTACTGGCTGAACTGCCAAGATAAAGACTTCCACCTTTACTCTGAAACACTTCCTCTTTCAGTTCTCCTGAATCGTGAAAATCTATCTCTCTTAACTTTGAAGAAAGCAGTCCCTCTTTTGTCCGCACAATCAAATCGGGAATACTCAAATACGGTTTTCTATCGTCGATTGCCAAATCAATCCGAGGAAAATTGATGTGATACTGACAAACTCTGTTTAAGAAATCAAACCATGTTTCCTCATTAAGTTGTAAGAAATTCTCATAGTTGCGACAGCCTTTCCCACTCATTAAAATCTGAAAGCCTTGATACTGTGCGTTTCCTGTTGGCTTCAGCACCTTGATATTATCAAAGATTGCCACAACCTCATGTCCTGCAATCCCTTTTTCATAGCCTGTTACTGCCATAAGTTCCATAGGTATTTTCAGCACATCTTCTATGACTGCTTCTAACGGAACTTCCTTAATGGTTATCTGACACCAATCTATTAAAGCACTTAATTCTTCTTTCTGTCGTATTACTCCCCTGTTAGTGTAGGGGAGTTCTGGAAGAAAACTTCCGCTTCTTTCTTCCAAATTTACCCAACCTCCTTATCTGCAATGGCTCTGCCATTGTCCTGCCTACATATTTTTGTTTGAAACAGGACGGATACCCTTACAGGTAATCTTCTCTACTAATACAGGAAAGTTTCCTCTCTGCACATAAGGGGCATATACTGGTTCTTCCAGTTCCACCACCGCATAAGGCTCAATCTTGGGAAGTTCCGTTGCTTCCAACCGAATATCCACGCTGTTTCCAAGTTTCATACTTCCAAGATGAAGTTTCAAGGCTTCCACTTCCTCTGTTTTCTTTTTACTATCTTTATCATAGCGGTAACAGTTATCCGCACCCATGAAGCGAAGTTCTCCAAAGGCTTCTTTTACCTGCTCTTTTGTCAATGTAATCTGCATACACGTTCCTTTCTCCCCGTTAAACCGTTAGGTCAGTTTCTCATATTTTCATATTCATATTACGACGTCGTTTTAGTTCAGTTATTTCTGAACTTAACTGTATCATAGCACAAGAAAACTAATTCCGCAATATAAAGTTTAGTTTTTTATAAACTTTTTGTTTTCTTTTTTCTGAACTTGTGGTATAGTGTCCTTAGACGATAAGATATGAGAAGTTATAACGAGATATGGAAAGAGAGGGATTTTCAGATGAATACAATCGCAGAACGGATTAAATTTGCCATGAAAGCAAAAAATAAAAAACAGGTGGATATAGTTAAAGATACAGGTATCAGCAAAGGAGCGTTCAGTTCCTACCTTTCGGGACAATACAATCCCAAAGCAGACAAAATGGAATTGATTGCCGACTCTTTAGATGTAGATTTGCGGTGGCTGTACGGAGAAAATGTACCAATGGAGAATACACAAAGAAATGATACTGCCCTGCAATATGTCTTTTACAACAACACCTGCTCCGAGTATCTTCTTGATGATTTAGACGATATGTATATTGCAATGAAAACACAGTACTCTGCCCTCATTCCACGCTTTTATGTCCTTGTCAACCGTAGCGGAAATGAAGTACACATACTGCCATTATTTTTAAGAGAGGATAGTTCCGAGTTCTACGAATGTCCGTCTGATTTTTTCTATGCAGACAGACACAGCGTTTTCACAAGAGATTTTGACAGTATCCATGTAGAACTTTCAACTGTCACCATTTATTACTATGGAATTGATACAAAGACCTTTGAACCGAAAATTACCATGATGTCCTACTCACAGGCTGATGATTGCTTTTATGCCAACAACGGAATACACGCCGATCACATAAAGGCATTTGAAAAAGAACTGGAAAAAGAAGCACTTTACTTAAAACATAACGCCCTACAATAGAAGATATTCTCACCAATTCTCTATTATCATAAATAACAGACAAGAGGACTTGCAAGGTTTCTGACCTTTCAAGTCCTCTGCTGTATAATGGTGCTGTTGGCTATGTCCGTTCCGTCAAGGACTGCCCTACGGCGTATCGGCTTCGCCTTGTTCCTTGACCTCACTAGGTATAGGCAAACTGAAATTTGTTTAATCATTTTATACATTTGTTGTGTTTATTTGAATAACGCAAACAATGGCACACAATATTGTAGCAATATTGATAAAAATATTACTAATTTTTTTGTTCTTATGATGAGAGCTAATGCTGATAATGATAAATATAACACTCAAAATCAGTGAAAACAAATTCCATAAGTATAAATTATACATAAAATTACCTTTTATAAATCTCGCCACCAAATTATTAATATCACCCAATAAAATAAGCACAGTCAAAATTATATCTGCAATATACGATATAAAAGCAAATCGTTTAAACCCATTGTAAGACCATATAGTTACCGACAAAATCAACAATAGGATAGGAAATGAATAAATAAAAACAAAAAACCACATTAACTTTGTTGAGGAACCTATTGCGTCCATTTATACTCTCCTTTCCTCTAAATTAAAAATATCTTTACTCCATTATTTTTAGAGCAATTTCTTTAGCAAGACTACTTGAAACCTGTTCTTTTTGCAAACTATCATCGAGATATACAGCAAAATATTCTCTTTGTTGTCCCTTTTCAGTAAAGCCTATAAACCACGCTTCTCCATTTGTGCCAGAACCTGTTTTCCCATATACTTTTTTCTCTTTCTCATCTTCAATTAGCATAATTTTCTTTAATATTTCGACATTCTGGCTATCATAGAAACTTTCACCTTCAAAAATTTTTGATAAAACCTCTACCTGTTCATATGGCGATATTTTTAAAGATGAACCTAGCCAAAACCCATTTAATTCTTTGTATGGATTTATATTACTTCCTTCCCATGCGGAAACATCACAATTACCATATTCCAACCCACTTAGTTCTTTTTTAACTTCTTGTTCCCCTACACTATTTATAATCTGATGAAAGTACCATATACAAGATGTTTGAAATGCTTTTTGCAAAGCCAAATTCTCGTTCCATTCCGGATTTGGATATTGAGTTCCATTATAGTTCATGGTGGAGGTTTCATCTTTAATAATATCGTTTTGTAGTCCTATTAATGTAGAAATAATTTTAAAAGTTGAATATGGGGATACTTCTTGTTCTGCCATATCTTTATTGTACAAAGAATGCTTATTTTCTGACGGACTGTATAAAACTGCACATCCATTAATACCATTAAAGTCATCACTTAAATCAAGTATTTCTTCCTCATTGCTCTCGCTCACTTTTTCTTCTGTTTTCTCATCTGTTTTTGATTGTTCTAATTGATTTGTTTCTATCCGCTCCACTTTTTCTTGTCTAGATGAACACCCCGATAACATTATAAAACATATTGCTGAAATACAGGTAATCTTGAATAATCTTAACATGCTTTCTCCTTACAACTTCCAATTTATTTATTTTCTCATAATATCATACTTTGTAAGTATTTACATCATTCGTTATAAAAATAACGCACACAATATCTTTACTATCTGCGTCATTCCTCCAATGCTTTCTTGAAATATTTACTCTTCTTTCGACTTTTACTCCAAATTTACTCCATTTTAAAAATCTATTACGATATTTTGCAGTATTCTACGATACCTTTTCTTTGAAGAAAAATGTCTGTAAACCTTAATTTTAAGCGAACTTTTCAATATTTCCAAGTACTTTATTCTGTTGTGAGATTTTCTCTCAAATTATTTCTGCTTACTATCATCTATTCTTCTTTGTATACGATTTAAAATCAAAGGATTCATTGGCATACTACAAATAATCGTCGTAACAAATGATACCACAGGTCTATACGCCCTAAACGACATTTTTATCAATACGATATTAAATATCCAAAATATTATTTCTGTTATTCTCCTTTTCACTATTAACCTCACTCCCCGTTCCCTCTTTCTAATATTACTAAATTTCAAATACTGTATTATCAATTATTCTAAAAAATGAGAGCATATCGCTTCCGCAATACACCCTCATCACTCACAGCGTTCCCTTTCTATTTTAAACAACAAGCAAATTCCTCGTTAAAAGGTTGGGTAAATTTCTTTACCCAATACCCTACCCAATCTGTACCCAAAATAGCACGATATTTTGTGAGATTTTACAGTAGTTTATAATACTTGTCAAAATAGCCAGTAACCGCTTAAATACGCTATTTAATTAGCATTGTATCATTCTTGCAAATGATAAATTAGTTTCCCATCTGCTTTGCCACTTCCTCAGCAAAGTTCTCTTCTTTCTTTTCGATTCCTTCGCCTGTCTCAAAACGGATGAATCCTTTAATGGCAATCTTCGCAGAATTAGCTTTTGCTACTTCTTCTACATATTTTCCAACAGTCTGTTTTCCGTCTTCAGCCTTTACATAAGTCTGATCTAACAGACAAACTTCTTTTAATTCTTTGTTCAGACGTCCGATGATCATCTTCTCGATGATGTTGTCCGGCTTGTCCGGATTTTCATTCTTAGCCTGAGCTTTTAAGATTTCTGTTTCATGATCGATGTAATCTTTAGAAACTTCATCTCTGCTTGTATATTTCGGCATAATAGCAGCTACCTGCATAGCTACGTTTTTACCCATCTCTTTGATCTCGTCGTTGACAACATCTGTCTCAACTTCTACTAATACGCCGATCTTTCCGCCTGCATGAATATAAGAAGCAACAAATCCGGCTGCTGATTCCATCTGTGCAAATCTACGGATATTTAAGTTCTCACCGATGATTGCAATTTTTCCGTCTAATACTTCTTTTACAGTTTTTCCTGCTTCTGCTTTAGATTCTTCTGCAAGGAAAGCTTCGATATCTGCCGCACCTGTTGTGAGAGCCTGATCTGCAACCTCTGCAACATAAGTCTGGAACTGTTCGTTCTTAGCAACGAAGTCAGTCTCAGAGTTTACTTCCACAATAGCAGCTTTCTTTCCGTCATCAGAGAGTTTAGTAGCAACTAATCCTTCTGCCGCAATACGTCCGGCTTTCTTTTCAGCCTTTGCAAGTCCCTGCTCTCTTAAGTGCTCAACTGCTGCTTCCATATTTCCATCGGTAGCGTTTAATGCCTTTTTACAGTCCATCATTCCGGCACCGGTTTTTTCTCTTAATTCTTTTACCATTCCTGCTGTAATAGCCATGATTTTTCCTCCAAATAAATCTTATTCTTCTGCAGCTTCCTCTTCTGCTTCCACATCAGCAGCATCCATTCCCTGGTTTGCTTCTACAACAGCATCAGCCATTGCGGATGTGATCAATTTAACTGCACGGATTGCATCATCGTTTCCTGGGATGATGTATTCTAAATCTTCAGGATCACTGTTTGTATCTGCAATACCTACCAGAGGAATTCCCAATGTGTGTGCTTCCTGAACACAGATATTTTCTTTTTTAGGATCTACGATGAAGATCATATCCGGAATTTCTTTCATCTCCTCGATTCCGCCTAAGTTCTTCTGTAATTTATCCATTTCTTTTCTAAGTTCTAATACTTCTTTCTTTGGAAGAACTTCAAATGTTCCGTCTTCTTCCATCTTTTTGATCTTCTTTAAACGGTCGATACGGCTTCTGATTGTCTTGAAGTTTGTGAGCATTCCACCTAACCATCTCTGGTTTACATAGAACATTCCGCAGCGCTCTGCTTCTGTCTTTATAGAATCCTGAGCCTGTTTCTTTGTTCCCACAAATAAGATCTTTCCGCCTTCTGCGACACATTCTTTTACTGCGTTGTATGCATCGTCTACCATGCCTACGGATTTCTGAAGGTCGATGATGTGGATTCCGTTACGCTCTGTGTATATATACGGAGCCATTTTAGGATTCCATCTTCTTGTCTGATGTCCGAAGTGAACACCTGCTTCTAATAACTGTTTCATTGAAATAACGCTCATAAAAAATCTCCTTTGGTTATGCTTCCACCATTGTCATTATCCCGGCAAACCTCTCGGCACCTACCGAAATTCCAACGGCGTGTTTATTTTTACCTTTGACAGTATAGCACATCTGTTTTACACAATGCAAGAAAAATTTCGCACTTCCGGCTTAGATACGCCCGGCCCGGTTTAATTCGCCAAAAATCAGGTCATTTACAACCTTGATATAAGTTCCTTTCATGCCGGAAGACCGGGACTCGATGACTCCCGCACTCTCCAGCTTTCTCAGTGCATTGACGATGACTGAACGGGTGATGCCGAAACGGTCGGCAATCTTGCTGGCAACCAAAATACCCTCGCTCCCGTTCAGCTCATCAAAAATATGATGAACCGCTTCCAGTTCCGTAAAGGAGAGAGTTCTGAAGGCAGATTCGATGATATTCTGCTTTCTGCGTTCACTCTCTATCTCTTCACTGACAGAACGCATCATTTCCAATCCAACGACTGTTGTTCCGTATTCAACCAATATAATATCATCGATCGTATAGTCATCTTCCATCCGGTACATAAACAGCGTGCCAAATCTCTCTCCTGCGATATCGATCGGGGAGATAATACCGCAGTAGCGGTGAATGTCTCTTTCAAAACCGAGTGTCTGGAGATTTACATTCTCCTTCGTGGATAATATCGTCAACAGACGCTCATTTAAATCCGTGTCAATATAATCCCCAATTTTGCCGCTGATCATCTCTTCGATAGGATCTATGTTCTCTGAATTTTGAATTCCTAAGATCTTTCCCTTTCTGCTGATAACGATCACATTGGAATCCATAACCTCCATCAGAACCTGACAGATGTCATTGAAAACAACTTTTTGTGAATTGTTGTTATGCAGTAATTTATTTATCTTCCTGGTTTTATCTAATAATTGTACACTCATAGCTACTCCTTATTTTCCGTAACTTCTTCCTCTTTCGGCAGATCACATACATATCCGCAGTGTTCGTCTGAACAAACCAGTTTCTTTCCTTTTTCCACCATATACTTTCCGCAGCGCTCACACTTGACGGTAGAAGGCTTCTGCCATGACATAAATTCGCATTCCGGGTTATCCTCACATCCGTAGTATTTCCGACCCTTCTTGGTTTTCTTTAAGACGACTTCCTTTCCGCACAGCGGACATGGAACTCCGATCTTTTCAAAGTGAGGTTTTGTGTTTCGGCAGTCAGGGAATCCCGGACAGGCCAGAAACTTCCCATACGGCCCATATTTCACGACCATATTGCGTCCGCACTGGTCACAGACCACATCGGTCACTTCGTCCTCAATGGTTACCTGCTCCAGTTCTTTTTCTGCGGCCTCCACGGCTTCTTTAAGATCCGGATAGAAGTTTTCCACCACGGATTTCCAGTGGACCTTGCCTTCCTCCACCATATCCAAAAGCGCCTCCATCGTAGCGGTGAAATGCACATCCACGATAGACGGAAATGCCTTTTTCATCATGGTATTGACCGCTTCTCCCAGCTCCGTCATATACAGATTCTTCTTTTCCTTGACCACATACCTTCTGGCAATAATCGTAGATATGGTAGGAGCATACGTACTCGGCCGTCCAATACCCTGTTCTTCCAGAGTGCGGACAAGCGTTGCTTCCGTGTAGTGGGCCGGCGGCTGTGTAAAATGCTGTTTGTGGTCAAACTCTTTTAACTTCAGCTCCGTGGAAGTATCGATACTTTTCAGTATGACATTTCCTTTTGATTTCTCATTGTCGATGTTGTACACAGTCAAAAATCCGTCAAAAACGATCTTGGATGCGGAAGCATTGAAACGGTATCCGTTGGCGTCGATCTTTACGGATGTAGTCTCATACTTGGCTGCACTCATGCGGCTCGCCATAAACCGGTTCCAGATCAGCTGATAAAGCCTGAACTGGTCTCTGGAAAGCTGTTCTTTCAAGCTCGCCGGGGTGTTCTCGATGTAAGTGGGACGAATGGCTTCATGGGCGTCCTGTACATTTTTGTCGTCCTTTTTTGAAACTTGTCCGTTTCCGACAAAATCACTTCCGTAGGTTTCAGAGATGAACTCTCTGGCATTCTTATCTGCCTCTTCCGAAATCCTTGTGGAGTCTGTACGCAGGTAAGTGATCAATCCCACGGTGCCTTTTCCTTTGATGTCTACACCCTCATACAGCTGCTGAGCAATCCTCATGGTTTTTGCTGTCGGAAAATTCAGTTTGCTGGATGCATCCTGCTGCATCGTACTGGTCGTAAACGGAAGCGGGGCTTTCTTGATACGCTCCCCTGTCTTTACGCTGTCAACATGAAATTCGGCGCCTTCAAGTTCCGCAAGGATCTTGTTCAGCTGTTCTTCATTCTTGATCTCGATCTTCCCGACTTTGTCTCCGGCAAACTTGGCCTCCAGGGGCTTTTTGCTCCCTTTCACATTCAGAAAAGCATCCAGTGACCAGTATTCTTCCGGTATGAAAGCGCTGATCTCTTCTTCCCGGTCACAGATCAGGCGGAGCGCCACAGACTGTACCCGGCCTGCGCTCAATCCCCTCTTGATCTTTGCCCATAAAAGAGGACTGATCTTATACCCGACAATCCGGTCTAAGACACGTCTTGCCTGCTGGGCATCCACCAGGTCCATGTCGATCTCTCTCGCATGCTTTAATGATTCCTTGACTGCATTCTTGGTGATCTCATTAAATGTGATACGGCTGCATTTTTTATTCTCAAGTTTCAGCGCATAATAAAGATGCCATGAAATTGCTTCCCCTTCCCGGTCAGGGTCAGTCGCGAGATAAACTTTGTCGGCCTTTTTCACTTCTTTCCTCAATGCCGCCAATACTTCTCCCTTGCCCCGGATCGTAATATATTTTGGTTCAAAATTATGTTCCAGGTCGATTCCCATCGTACTCTTGGGGAGATCCCTCACATGACCGTTGGATGCAATGACCGTATAATTTTTCCCTAAAAATTTATTGATCGTCTTTGCTTTCGCTGGTGATTCTACAATTACTAAGTATTTTGGCATTTTTGCACCTCTTAATTATATTTTTATTATGTAATAATTTTTCAGTATTTCTTCTGCCAACCCCTGCCTCTGTAGATAGTATAAGGATGTCACAGCCTCTGTGACCGGCAGTTTTGCCTCCGAAGCTATCTGTTCCAGGCATTTAGGTTCCAAACTCAAAACATCATACACCATTTTTTCACCTCTAGCAAGTGAATTTTTATCAAATTGACAGACATTATGTGAAAATACTCTGAATTTTGGAAATTCATTTAAGATATCTTCGGGGCCGGAAACCAGCTTGGCGCCTTGCTGGATCAGGCGATGGCAGCCCCTTGATACATCACTCGTCACATTGCCCGGGAGTGCAAAAATTTCTTTGTTTTGTTCCAATCCGCTGTCCGCTGTGATCAGAGATCCGCTTTTCTCTCTGGCCTCCACTACGAAAATTCCGTCGGAAAGGCCACTGATGATCCTGTTCCTCTGCGGAAAAAGAAAAGAAAGCGGCTCTACGCCGGGACCATACTCAGAATAGATCACACCCTGTTTCTCTACATCGGCGAACAGTTTTTTATGTGCTTTCGGATAAATCCGGTCAATCCCGCATCCCAGAACACCTGCCGTCGGTGCGCCTACATCCAGGGCTCCTCTGTGAGAAGCTCCGTCGATTCCCCTTGCCATACCGCTGACGATCAAAACACCCCTCCTGGACAGCTCTTTTGCAAAATATCCTGCCATCTCTCTTCCATATAAAGTACAGGATCTGGCCCCTACTATGGCAATGACCAGCCTTGATTCCTGCGGCCTGCCTTTTCGGAAAATGCCAAACGGATAGTCATAGATCTGTTTAAGCCGCTGTGGATAATCGGGTTCTTTCCATATAATATAGTCTGTTTTCTGCTTTTTTAGCTCCTCGTACTTCTTACAGATATAAGATTCATCTCTTGTCTCAAGAAAAAGCCGGTACTGTCTCTTGTTAAGAAATGGCTTTGCAGTCTCCGCATTAAGCTTCCTGAGTTCCTCCGGATGAATAACGGCAGAAAGGATCTCACCCTGCGTCTTTCGATTCATCTCAAGAAGCGACGTAAACCAGAACCACGAAATCTTTTCATTCATATCCCGCAGCCTCCGATAAAAACTCCATGTTGCGCAGAGACAGTGCCTCTATAAGATGTCCCTCCCCGATCCCGCTTTTCTGTTCCATTCCGGCAATCGTTTTTGCTGTCCTCACAATCTTATGAATACCCCGCATAGAAATATGATGTTTCTTTTGTTCTTCTTTTAAAATTCTTCGGCTTTCTTTGGACAACGGACAGATTTTTTCTAAGTCCTCTGCCTGTATCTGACCGTAATAAGAATACGGAGTATCCGAGAGTTCTCTCTGTTCCTCCCTGATATGTTCCAAAACCCTGCTGCGGATGGCAGCCGAATTTTCAGTCTCGGCGTCCATTTTCTTTGCCTCCTGTCCAACTGTGAGAATCAGATCAAAACGGTCCAGTATGGGCCCTGAAAGTCTGTGATAATAGGACCGCTTTTCACCCGCACTGCACCGGCATGCCTCCGGAGTAAAGCTGTTGCCGCATGGGCATGGGTTCATGGCCGCTGCAAGTAAAAAGTCCGCAGGCATGGTATAGTCTCTCCCAAGCCTGTTTAAAATAATCTGCTTATCTTCCAGCGGCTGTCTCAGGGCTTCAATGCATTTGGCGTCAAACTGTGCCAGTTCATCCAGGAACAGGACACCTTTGTGGGCAAGTGTGATCTCTCCAACTTTTGGAACCGCTCCCCCACCGATCAGCGCTCCCCTGGATATGGAAGAATGAGGTTTTCGGAAAGGCGGACAAAAATCTTCTGCCTCCCGGTGGACACCGGCCGCCTGATACAGAGCCTGCACCTCCAGATATTCTTCCTCGGATAAACTGTTCATGATAGAAGAAATCCGTTCAAGCGCCATAGTCTTGCCGCATCCTGGAGCTCCGATCAGAAGAATGTTATGCCTCCCGGTTACGGCGATTTCCAGAGCTCTTTTTAAGAAAGCCTGTCCTTTTATTTCTGAAAAATCATGACACTGGCTGTCAAGGATCATCCTTTTTTCCTTAAAATGATATGGAAGCACACACCCGCTTCTGAAATAGTCCACGGCATCGGAAAGATGCTTTACCGGAACCAGTTCCACATCTCTGATATGTACAAGGGATTCCATATCATCATAGGGAACCATGAACCGCCGGATGCCCTGCTTTCTCCCTTCCATGATGATGGGCAGGCACTGTCTGATCCCATGGACACTGCCGTCCAATCCCAGCTCTCCCAGGAGACAGATGGGCGGTTCTTTGTTAATTGGAATATAATTGAGACCGGCCATAACGGCCGCTGCGATGGGAAGATCAAATGCGGTTCCTGTCTTTCTGATGTCGGCAGGAGATAAATTGACGGTAATTTTCATAGGAGGGAGCGGACAGCCCAGAGCCCGCAGTGCGGATTCCACCCTGTGCCTGGATTCTTTTGCTTCATTAGAAAGGCGGCCTACCATAGTAAAGTATGGGAGACCGCTTCTTAGTTCCGCTTCGACCTGAATGATACAGCCTGCGGCGCCTGAAACAATGCCGCTTAACATCGAACAAAACATAAAGCCTCCTTCTTCTCCGGAAGCCTTTCAGCTAACAATATACTGTATCTTATCATATTTTCTATTTTTTTACAACTATTTCAGCAATTTTTTCAGTTCACTCATGAAGGTGTTCACATCTTTGAACTCTCTGTATATAGCGGCAAACCTTACATATGCCACCTCATTCAGTTCCTTCAGCTTGTCCATGACGATTTCTCCGATCAGGGAACTCTCCACCTCGCGCTGTCCGAGATTATAGATCTTTGTCTCGATCTCATCTACAATCTGATCTATCTGTCCCATGGATATAGGCAGCTTGTGGCAGGACTGTACGATACCCGCCTTGATCTTGGAGCGGTCATACATCTGTCTGGTCTTGTCCTTCTTGATCACAGACAGCGGTTCTGTCTCGATCTTTTCATAGGTCGTGAAACGCTTGCTGCAGTCGTCACACTGTCGTCTTCTCCGTATAGAGTTATTGTCTTCCGAATGTCTGGAATCAATGACTCTGGAATTTTCACTTCCGCAATAAGGGCACCTCATTTTTCTACCTCCCGGGCTATGCTTTTCTTTGTACTCTTTTGAGAGGCAGAACACGTCTGCCTCAAGACTTTCCATTCGTTAAAGGAAGTATATCATTTTTTCCAGATCACTTCAAACATTCTTTTTCATTAATATCCACCAATACAGTGTCACAGCCGATTCGAATGATCTTCTTATATGGAATATAATAAAACTCTCCTTTTGTAAAACATAGGATCTTTGTCGCTTTTGGAACGATCAGACATAAAATCTGACCTGACGCCAGGTCAAACTCCAGGTCGATTACACATCCCAGTTTATCTCCGGTCCGGCAGTTGATAACATCCTTTTCCCTCAACTCTAAAAACTTCATGAAACGCCACCCCAGAAAAATAGTTATAATAGTGTATGCCCCAGGAAATAAAATGTGTCAAAAAGGCTGTATCCTCCAGTCAGATACAGCCTAATGATCTTTATATAATTCACTTTATTATACAGTAATGATTTTTTTCGGACACTTCTTGGCACAGAGTCCGCAGTTGACACATTTCTCATAGTCTATATGAGCAATGTTATTTTCTACGGTAATCGCTCCAAGCTTACATTCTTTCGCACAGAGCCCGCAGCCGATACATCCGGCTTTGCACACGGACATGACGTCTTTTCCCTTGTCTTTAGAATTACACTGCACTAAATGCTTCTTGTCGTAAGGAACCAGTTCAATAAGTCCCTTCGGACAGATATCGGTACATTTTCCGCAGCCGATGCACGCTTCTTTGTCAACATACGCAATACCGTTGACGATGGAGATTGCATTCTCAGGGCACACCTGGGCGCAGCTTCCGAATCCCATACATCCGAAAGAGCATGCTTTGGGCCCCTCTCCGGGTACGTTCATGGCTTCCACACAGCTCATCTGTCCTGTATATTCGTATTTATTTGATGCTTTCTCACAGGTCCCCGCACACTTTACGAATGCCACCTGTTTTACGAAGTCACCGGCTTCCACACCCATGATGGCACCGATTTTTTCTGCCGCCGCAGGCCCGCCTACCGGACAGGCATTGACCGCAGCTTCTCCGTTCGCGATCGCTTTTGCAAGCCCGTCGCATCCGGCATATCCGCAGCCTCCGCAGTTGTTTCCGGGAAGTTCTGCGCGGACTGCTACTTCTTTTTCATTGACCGGAACCTTAAACTTCTCAGAAGCGATTCCCAAAAGAATAGCAATGACCAAACCAATGCCTCCGACCACGACGGCCGCGAGGATAATTGCTGTAATATCCATTTTTGCTACCTCCCTATATGATTCCTGAGAATCCAAAGAAAGCGATAGCCATCAGCCCTGCCGTGACAAGAGTGATCGGCATTCCTTTGAAAGATTCCGGGATGTTGTTGTATTCTAATTTCTCGCGGATACCAGCCAGGATCACGATGGCGATGGTAAATCCGACAGCCACTCCAAATCCGTTGACTACACTGGTAATAAAGTTGTAATCATACTGAACGTTATTCAATGCAACACCGAGCACCGCACAGTTGGTAGTGATCAGCGGAAGATATACGCCTAAAGACTCATAAAGAGCCGGCATAGATTTCTTTAAAAACATTTCCACGAACTGAACCAATGCCGCAATGACAAGGATAAATGCGATCGTCTGAAGATATTCCAGATGAAACGGTACGAGTATGCCCGCATAAACGAAATAGGTAACCGCTGAGGCGATTGTGATGACGAAAATAACCGCAGCGCCCATTCCGCCGGCAGTTTCTACCTTCTTGGATACACCAAGGAAAGGACAAAGGCCTAGGAACTGGCTCAATACTACGTTATTAACTAATGCCGCACCGATTGCGACTAATAATAAATTTGACATTGTTCATCCCCCCCTATTTGTCATCCACACTGTTATCGAAAAACCGGCTTCCACAGGCACCGTTTCCGCAGCTTGCACAGTCGCCGCAGCCGGAAGCCTGAGGCTCTCCTGCTTTTTTCGGTTTCTTGTTTCTTACCTTATTCTGAACTGCAACAAGGCAGGCCAGGACAAAGAATGCTCCGGGGGCCAGGATAAAGATCGTGATCGGCTCATAAGCAGCCGGCATGATCTTTGTGCCAAAGATCGTACCTGCACCGAGGAGTTCACGGAAAGCTCCGATCACAGTCAGTGCAATGGTAAATCCCAGTCCCATTCCGACACCGTCGAAGAAAGAGAGAACTGCCCCGTTCTTAGATGCAAAGGATTCTGCGCGTCCCAGGATGATACAGTTTACTACGATCAGAGGAATGTATATTCCAAGGCTTGCATTCAGTGACGGCACATATCCCTGCAAAAGGAACTGTACTACCGTTACCAGAGATGCAATGATAACAATATAGCCCGGAATACGGACCCTGTCAGGAATAATATTTCGCATGAGTCCAATGATCAGATTGGAAAACATTAACACGGCCGTAGTGGAAAGTCCCATTCCTGCCCCGTTGATGGCGGATGTGGTTACCGCGAGGGTAGGACACATACCGAGCATTAAGACGAAAGTAGGATTTTCTTTGACAATACCGTTGATTAAACGTTCTATCGGATTACTTTTCATCTCAATTACCTCCTTTCAATGTATCCATTAAAGCAACACAGCTGTTGACCCCGCTTGTTACCGCACGGCTGGTGATCGTGGCACCGCTGATGGCATCGACCTTTGCGTCGTCATTCTTGCCGGAACCGTCTTTTACGACTTCAAACTGCTTCGCTTTTTTATCTTTGAAGTTACTCTTAAATTCATCTTCTTTTGCCTTCATACCAAGACCTGCGGTCTCACTGATCGTCAAAGTCTCATATCCGTTGACCGTACCGTCATTCTTGACACCGACGGAGAGGGTGATATCTCCGCCGTACCCGTCAGGGTTTGTCACGGAGAATACATATCCAAGACCTTTTCCGTCCTTATCTACTGCTTTGGCAATCTCACTGACCGTATTCTGGCCCAAATTCTTTGCCTTCAAAACTTTGTTTATCTCTTTTTTATTAAGCTTCACTGCCTCAAATCGATCTGCGTCTTTGAACACAGCCTTGTATGCTTCCTGTTTTGTCTTTTCTTCCTGCTTTGCAATCGGATCTTTGGTCACGTTGTAAACGAATCCAAGGATCAGTCCGGCAGCCAGAGTGATGATAAATAATTTAATACAGTCGTTTACTAAACTTTTATTCATTGTCTTTGCCTCCTTTTGCCTTCACAATTCCAAACGGAGTAGGAACCGTAATCTTTTCAATCAGAGGAACAACCAGGTTCGCAATGATAATAGAGTAAGAAACCCCCTCTGCCATCGGTCCGAACAGGCGGAAAATACCGGTCAGCAGTCCGCAGAGGACACCGAAGATGATCTTTCCTTTGGAAGTGATCGGCGAAGTTACATAGTCCGTTGCCATGAAGATCGCACCGAGCATCAAACCGCCGGCAAAAATCTCAGATGCCATATAAGTAAGATCGAAGCCATGTCCTCCAAAAAGCAGTACGAAGACAGCCACCGTCGCTACATAGATGCATGGGATCAGCGGTGAGATGACTTTCTTTAATACCAGGTAGGCTCCTCCCAAGAGGAGCAGGACGGCGGATGTCTCTCCGATCGTTCCCGGGATAAATCCTGTAAAGACATTTCCGAGGTCTACACTCTTTCCTGCCTTCAGCAGGGCAAGAGGAGTCGCAGTGGTGACACCGTCATATGTAAATGTAGTCATTCTTGCCGCAAAAGAGATCATCAGAAAACAGCGGGCTCCCAATGCCGGGTTCATAAAATTCTGCCCCAGGCCGCCGAAAACTTGTTTTACGACAATAATGGCAAAAAGGCCGCCGAGCACCGGCATCCAGAAAGGAACACCTGCCGGCAGGTTCAGCGCAAGCAGGAGTCCGGTCACAGCCGCGCTCAGATCGCTGACGGAAACTTTTTGTTTCATTAGCTTCTGATATATATACTCAGCAGCCACACAGGTGACAATGGAGACCGCAATGGTCACAGCCGCAGATGCACCGAAGATATAGATACCAAAAACTGTGGCCGGGAGTAATGCAAGGATTACGTCCAGCATAATGCTTTGTGTTGAGCTTTTGTCCCTTACGTGCGGGTTTGCTGAAACACGATATAATGTTTCGTTCATATGTACCTCTCCTTTACTTCTTTCTACGATTTGCCAAGACCTGTTTGCGTCCTGTCTTCATTGACTGTGCCAGGTTTCTCTTCGCCGGACAGATAAAAGAACAGCATCCGCATTCCACACACTCATCTCCGTGGAGTGCCTCAAATGCTTCAAAGTTATTGTTATCTGCCAGTACGGACAGTCTCGCCGGCATTAACTTCTGAGGACAGACGCTGACACAGCGCCCGCAGTTGATACAGTTGCTCGGCTCTACGGCAGACACAGGGTCCTTTGTAAATGCAAGCAGAGAAGAAAATGTTTTGACTGCCGGAACGTCGGTAGTAAACATGGCCATTCCCATCATCGGACCTCCGGAGATCACCTTCTCAGGCTGTCCCTTAAATCCACCGGCTGCTTCGATCAGTTCGTTGACGTTGGTTCCCGTGCGGACTAAAAGGTTTTTAGGGCTCTCAACCGCATCTCCGGTCACCGTTACCACACGGCGGAACAAAGGTCTTCCCTCTTTTACCGCTTCCTTGACAGCAACAATCGTTGCCACGTTGTCCACAATACATCCTGCATCTGCCGGAAGCATACTGGAATTGATGGCTCTTCCCGTAGTCGCATAGATCAGGGAACGCTCCGCTCCCTGCGGATATTTTGTCTTTAACTCTGCAACCGAAATTCTTGCATCTCCTTTGACACAATCGCTGACTTTGGCAATGGCATCTTTTTTATTGTCTTCCACTGCGATGATTCCTTTTGCCTTCGGGAACAAGTCAAGAACAATGTTAAGACCTTCCACGAGGACTTCCGGAGTCTCCATCATGATCCTATAATCTCCGGTTATGTAAGGCTCACACTCCGCACCATTGACAATGATGTACTCGATGGCATCCGGATCTTTCGGAGCCAGCTTCACATGAGTCGGGAAACCTGCCCCTCCGAGCCCGACGATCCCTGCGTCTTTGATCGCAGCGAGAACCTCGTCTCTGGTCATATCCTGATACGGCTTTGCTTTAAACTCCGCTTCTTTAAATTCTCCGTCGTTTTCTATTACAATTGCATTTACTTTTGCCCCGGCGGGAGTCACTCTCGGCTCGATTGCTTTCACCGTACCCGAAACAGAGCTGTAAATATTGGCAGACACAAAACCGCCTGCCTCTGCAACCTTCTGTCCCGCCAGTACCTGATCACCTTTTTGTACGATCGGTTTCGCAGGTGCCCCGATATGCTGGCCGACAGGTAAAACAACATCTCCTTTAGGCAGATATTCGGTGATCGGAGAATTTTTTGCGTATTCTTTCCCGTCATCCGGATGAACTCCGCCGCTAAATGTAAACAATGCCATTTTTAAGCCTTCCTTTCTCTTTTCTTTAATTTCCATATCTTTAATGATAAATTGTTTAGCATGCAAAATCAACTTTCGACATTTTTTTCACAAATGAAATCCCATAAAATAACACACATCTCACTAAAATCTTTTCATTCTTTTACTTTTTTCATCTTTTTGCACAGAAAAAGAAACAATAGCGCTTTCTATATGTGAAATAATTATCAATCTAAAAGGAGTCCCCGATCCTGAGAACTCCCTCTTTGAAGTTTTATCTAATGCCTGATCTGTCCATTGCCATAAATAATAAATTTGGTAGTCGTCAGCGCATCGAGTCCCATCGGTCCCCTTGCATGGATCTTTTGGGTGCTGATTCCGATCTCGGCTCCAAAGCCGAACTCGAATCCATCGGTAAATCTCGTGGAAGCATTTACGTAGACTGCAGCCGCATCGATCTTCTCCAGAAACTCCTGGGCATGGGAATAAGAATCTGTGACGATCGCCTCGGAATGTTTGGTATTGTAGCGGTTGATATGTTTTACCGCCTCATCAAAGCTGTCCACGACCTTTACCGAGATAACGGCATCCAGATATTCGGTTCCCCAGTCTTCTTCCGTCGCCCGGATCACCTGGTCACTGACTGCCATGACTCTCTCGTCTCCTCTGACCTGCACTCCCTTTTTCAGCAATGCCTCTACAACAGCCGGAAGATGGGTCTGTACAACATCTTTATGTATGACCAGAGACTCGCATGTATTGCAGGTTCCAAGCCTCTGAGTTTTTGCATTGACCACGATATCGACAGCCATTTGGGGATCTGCATACTCATCGATATAAGTATGGCAGTTTCCGGTTCCTGTCTCGATCACGGGAACCGTGCTGTTTTTCACGACACTCCGGATCAATCCGGCTCCGCCTCTTGGAATGAGGACATCAATATATTCATTCATCTGCATCATCTTTGTGGCAGTTTTCCGGCTGGTATCTTCCAGGAGCTGAATGCCGAATACCGGCATCTTTTTCTTGGCTAATGATTCCTGGAGAACTTTAGTAATCGCAAGATTAGAATGTATGGCGTCGCTTCCGCCGCGGAGCAGGCAGGCGTTTCCTGTCTTAAAGCAAAGAGCAAACGCATCCGCAGTGACATTGGGACGGGATTCATAGATAATCCCCACAACGCCCAAAGGCACGACCTTCTTTCCGATCAGCAGTCCGCTTTTATTGGGCTTCATCTCGGTGACTGCCCCGATGGGATCTTCCAAGTCCGCCACCTGTCTGAGTCCTTCTGCCATACCTTCGATCCTGTCAACCGTCAGAGTCAGACGGTCCACCAGTGCCTCCGACATCCCGCGCTCCATGGCTGCTTTCACGTCTTTTACATTCTCCGAAAGAATGTAATTCTGGTTTGTCACAAGCTGGTCTGCCGCTTCCCTGAGCAGCTCGTTTTTGTCATTCATGGGCGCCTGCGCCAGAACGACCGACGCTTCTTTTGCCTGTCTTCCTAATTGTTCTAACATAACAACCTCCCTTCTATCTTTATCTCAGTGCTTTCCCTTTGGCTTCAGCGGAGTCACACTTCCGTCCTCATTCTTTATGCTGATATGATTCAGCTGTCCGCGCAGATTTGCCCGGACAGACTGGATATATTCTTCTCTCAGCTTTTTCTGCTCCTTCTTTTCCTTCTCTGAAAGCCCGATGGACTTTTCCAGATGATATAATTCATTGATTCTTCTGATCTTGTCTTCGTTCATACTATTCCTTTCCAGTCAAAATTATGAGTTTAAATACGGACATTCCGTAAGATATTTCCGAAAATTAAAATGTTCTCTTTTATGGGCTAAGAAAAGCGTTCCGATCTCCCTGCCCCCGATAATTCTGTTCAGGTCATTTAAATCTCTGCTGTTTGCTATGACCATATCGGCCCCGCAGTCTGTCACAATATTTGCAGCTGCGATCTTTGTGGCCATGCCCCCGGTTCCCACCTTGGTCACAGCTCCTTTTGCCATGTTTTCGATCTCTTCGGTAATCACGGGTACTTCTGATATAAGTCTTGCTCTTTTATTTTTATGCGGGTCGTCCGTATATAATCCGTCTATATCCGTGAGAAGAATCAAAAGATCTCCTTCTACTACCGCAGTGACCACGGCAGATAAAGTGTCATTGTCTCCGAACTCAATTTCTTCTGTGGAGACGGTGTCATTTTCATTTACGATAGGAATGATGCCCAGACTCAGCAGCTGGTTAAATGTATTTCTTGCATTGAACCTGCGCATATCGTTCAACATCGTCTCTTTTGTGATGAGGATCTGGGCAGAGCCCTGATTGTATTCAGCAAACAGCTTTTGATAGATCATCATCAGCTGTCCCTGTCCCACGGCAGAGCAGGCCTGCTTCATCGGAAGAGATTCCGGGCGTTCCTTTAGTCCCAGTGCTTTATAGCCGACCCCGATCGCTCCGGACGATACTAATATCACATCTTTTCCGCTGTTGTGAATATCTGTCAGGACACGGACCAGCTTTTCAAGCCGGAATAAATTTAGCTGTCCTGTCTTCGGATGTATCAGGGAAGAAGTCCCTACCTTAACTACGATCCGCTTCTTATCCTTTAGTTTTTCTCTGTTTTCCATAATGCTGAAGTCCTGTCCTATTCCCGCTGAGCCTCGGTCAGCGCAGTTTATGATTATTGTAGCCTCTTTCTAAAAAAAAATCAACGTATTATCACCGAAAAATCGACACGAAAAATTGATTTAGTTAAAAACCCAGAAGAATCTGACTATATCAGAATTCTTCTGGGTTTTTAACTAAACATCAAGAAGGATTACATCTTCACTTTCCAGTGATGCTTTCACGTCAATGACTCTTTGATTACTGCTTCCCCGGAATCTTAAATTTAAATCCTTTTTTTCTTCCACAAAAGGGCCGTCCACTAAAACATCCAGATTTTGAAGCACCTCCGGATCAAACTCCATGATTTCTTCAAACAGATAAGAAGAATACATCCAGATATTTTTTTCCGGACAACGCTCTTTGAGCTTCATCAGCAATTCCCTGACCGGACGCCGGTTTGCAGGCTCCATAGGCTCTCCTCCAAGAATCGTTGCCCCGGCTATATGCTCTCCTGCTGTCAGTGTTAAAAATTCTTCTTCCGTTTCTTTATTCCATTTAAGGCCGCCCTCAAAATCCCATGTTTCCGGGTTAAAACAACCCTTACACTTCCTCGTGCACCCCTGTACAAACAGAGAGGTCCTGATGCCGACTCCATTGGAAATATCGATCTTCCTGATCTGTGCGTACCGCATTTAGTTCACCTCTTGCACCTGGTTATCCAGATGGACAAACCGTTCTCCGATCTCCTGGGTACGTCCCTTGTTCCAGAAATTATCTCCCAGATATCCGCAGGTCCTGCGGCATACGTTTAAAGTCTTGTGGCTTCTGTTGCCGCAGTTCGGACAGTACCACTCATAGTTCTCATCAAGAAGGATTTCCCCGTCAAATCCGCATTCCTGACAGTAGTCTGACTTTGTATTGATCTCGGCATACTGAATGGTATCGTACATATAGTCAATCAGAGCAGACAGCGCTTCGGGATTCTGATTCAGGTTCGTTACCTCCACGTAACTGATCGCCCCGCCTGAAGAAATGCTCTGGAACTTTGCTTCAAATCCAAGTTTTTCAAAGGCATCGATCGGTTCAGTCACGTTTACATGGTAAGAATTTGTAATGTAATCTTTATCCGTGATTCCTTCCACAACACCAAACCGTTTCTTTAAGCTTCTTGCAAACGTATAAGTCGTAGACTCTGCCGGAGTTCCGTACACGCTGAATCCAAGTCCGGACTCTGCCTTCCACCGGTCACATGCTCCCCGGAGACGCTCCATGATCCTGACAGCCAGTTCATCGCCTTCCTCCGTCGTATGACTTTTTCCGAGGAGGGAAAGAACACACTCGTACAAACCGATGTATCCAAGGGAAAGTGTAGAGTAGCCGCCTTCCAAAAGCTTATCGATCGTTTCGCCCGGCTTCAGCCTTGCGATGGCTCCGAACTGCCAGTGGATCGGACTCACATCTGACAAGGTACCTTTCAGGCTCTCATGCCGCAGCATCAGCGCTTCCCGGCACAGGCTCAGGCGTTCGTCGAGGATATTCCAGAATTTCTCCATATCCTGCTCCGCAGACAATCCCACATCGGCCAGGTTAATAGTCACGACTCCCTGATTAAATCTGCCGTACCATTTATAATTGCCCTCTTCATCTTTCCATGGAGCCAGAAAGCTTCGGCATCCCATACACGGGAACACTTCCCCTTTGTAATTCTTCTTCATGATCTTTGCCGAAATAAAGTCGGGCATCATGCGTTTTGCCACACATTTGACCGCCAGATCCGTCAGATAGCGGTACCTGCTGTCTTTCGGTACATTGTTTTTATCCAAGACATACAAAAGTTTTGGAAATGCCGGTGTCACATAGGCTCCCACCGGATTTTTCATTCCCTCATACCGCTGCCTTAACATTTCTTCGATCAGCATCGCCGTCTCTTTTTCATATTCCGGTTCTTCACTGATGTACATGAAGACAGACAAAAACGGAGCCTGTCCATTGGTAGTTGAAAAGGTATTGATCTGATACTGTATCGTCTGGATGCCGGAAACGATCTCATCGTGAAGACGGTCTTCTGCGATCAGTTCTACTTCCCGTTCCGTATACTCTTTTCCGATCATCTCCCCTTCCTTTTTCACCTTTTCTTTATGTTTATCTAAGCTCACTCTTACAAAGGGTGCCAAATGGGAAAGCGAAATCGTCTGGCCTCCATACTGACCGTTTGCCACCTGCTGTACAATCTGGGTCGCAACCGTACAAGCAGTCTGGAGGGACTTCGGAGTTTCAATCAGTTTACCGTTTATCACCGTTCCGTTTTTAAACATATCCTTTAAATCCACCAAGTCACAGTTATGCATCTGCTGGATATAGTAGTCCATATCGTGAAAATGAATGATGCCGTCATCATGTGCCTGGACAATTTTAGGCGGAAGCATCATCCTCCTGCAGTAATCCCTGGAAAATTCCCCTGCGATCAGATCCCTCTGTGTTGCCAGGATATTCGGATCTTTATTAGAGTTTTCATCCAAAGCTTCCTGGTTTTCTCCGGTCACGATGCCGAATACCTCATTGTCAATGGTATTCGTCTCTCTCTGGAACTCTCTGACCTTACGGTATCCTTCATAGGCCTTCGCCGTCAAAATCTGGTCTTTTTGAATGAGCTTTTCAAATACCTGGTCTTCGATCCGGTAAATGCTGATATCCTCGTCTCCCTGATGTTCCTCATGGATCTCAAAGGAAATATCCTTTGCACATTTTTCATCTACAACCCCGCTTCCGTACCTCATAGCTTTTAAGATGGCAAGTTCGATTTTAGACGGATCAAAATCTACTTTACTGCCATTTCTCTTAATCACTTTCATTTATCTTCACCCTTTCAATTATTCTGTCCTCTATTATAAACCAATATATATTGTGTGTCCAGATGTTAAATATCACAATATGTTGTATTTTTTATCCATATTTTCGATTAATTGTTCGGCCGTTTTGATGCCGTCCATAGCCGCAGACGTGATTCCTCCGGCATATCCTGCGCCTTCCCCGCATGGATAGATCCCGGGAATACTGCCCTGAAATGACTCATCCCTTTCCATCCGGAGAGGAGATGAGGTTCTCGCCTCAATTCCGCTCAGGACTGTATCACCATCAGAAAATCCTTTGATTTTTTTCTCAAAAGCATCCATTCCCTCGATGATTGCCTCTGAAATCTCATCCGGAAGACATTCCCTTATATTTGCGAATGCTGTTTTCCCTTTTGTATTGGGAAGGACTCTTCCGAATTTATCACTCTTTTTATCTTCCTTAAAATCTGAAAACGTCTGAACGGGTATCGCTCCGTTTCCAGCCCGGTAAGCTTTCTCCTCCCACTTTCTCTGGAATTCGATGCCAGCCAGCGGATGTTCCGATCCAAAATCTTCCGGCGTTACACTGGCAATGATCGCGCTGTTTGAATTTCTCGCCATACGGTCGTGATTGCTCATGCCGTTGACTGTCAGCCTTCCTTTTTCTGAAGACGCATTCACTACAAATCCTCCGGGGCACATACAGAAAGAATAGACACTCCTGCCGCCTGAAGCCCTGTAAGTAAGTTTATAGGAAGCCGTGGGCAGTTTTTTGTCCCCCGCCCCTTTTCCATACTGGGATTCGTCAATCTTCTGCCTCAGATGCTCCACCCTTACCCCGATAGCAAAAGATTTCGGCATCATATACAGCTTATTTTCGTACAGCATTTCAAAGGTATCTCTGGCACTGTGTCCTACCGCCAGTACTGCGGTATCGCAGGGAAGTGTCTCTGTTTCATTGATCACAAGCGCAGTCATTCTGCCTTCTTTTATTATTAAATCTGTTACCTTGTTTTCAAACCGAATCGTTCCTCCTGCTTCCTGTATGGCATTTCTCATATTTGCCACAACCTTACAGAGCAGGTCTGTCCCGATATGCGGCTTTCCGTCATATAAGATTTCTTCCGGTGCCCCGTATTTAACAAAGGTCTCCAGCACAAACCGGTTCCGCCCGTATTTGTCCTTCACTGCCGTATTGAGTTTTCCATCAGAAAAGGTTCCGGCCCCTCCTTCTCCGAACTGTACGTTTGACTCAGGGTTGAGATTTCCGCTTTCCCAGAAAGCCTCTACGTCCTTCATTCTCTCTTCCACTGGTTTCCCTCGCTCCAGAAGAATCGGTTTTAACCCGGCTTTTGCCAGAACCAGGGCGGCAAAAAGGCCGGCCGGACCCATGCCGATCACCACAGGGCGGACCGGTATTTCCTTTCTGCACCTGGGTAACCGGTATTCTTTTCTTTCGGCCTTCGCTATCCTGGGATTTTTGTTTCTTTTGAGAAACTCGGATTCTCTCTCTATTTCTGCATCGATTGTATATACATAGCTGATCTGGTCTTTTTTTCTGGCATCCAAAGACCGCTTAAAGATCTGATAGCTTTTTAACGGTACGTGATGTACCGCTTTCTTTATTTTCTGTTCCAGCTGGACCTTCGTATGTTCCGCTGGAAGTTTTATCTGACTGATTCTGATCATTGATTCCCCGCCTCTATCTGATTTCCCGAAATATATCCTGATGTAAAAGCCCACTGAAGATTATATCCGCCACAGGTGCCGTCTACATCCAGCAATTCCCCGGCAAAGTACAGCCCCCGATGGATCTTGGATTCCAGTGTACCCTCGATGACTTCCCTGACAGAGACGCCGCCTGCCGTCACCTGTGCCATATCGAACCCTTTATACCCCGAAACCGGGACCGGAAACTTCTGTATCATGGAGCGGATCTGCCTCAGTTCTTTCTGTGTAAGGTCTGCTGCACTCCTCTCCGGCCGGATCTTTAAACGACTCAGTACCGTAAATGCCAGTTTTTTATTCAGGAAGCCCTGGAGAAATTCTTCCGCTGTCTTGTAATATCCGACTTTTCTGAAATAGTCCATTAATTCCTTCAATGTAATCTGCTCCGGCATGAGGTTTAAGATCACCTCCACCTTTTTCTTCTTCCTCAGAGCATCGATGGCATACCGACTGATTTGAAATACCGGAATTCCGGATATTCCGTATTTGGCAAACTGGACCTCTCCTTTTTGTTCTGCGGTCTTTTGGCCGTTCACATAAACCGAAAGAGCGCAGACACTGCGGACGCCAGCCAGATGTTTAAAGAACTTTTCCCCTGATTCCAGGGCCGCCAGAGCCGGAAAAATATCCGTAACAGTATGTCCCATAGCTTTTGCCAGAGCATATCCGCTGCCGTTGCTCCCCAGTTTTTCCTGGGCCGTTCCCCCGGCTGCCAGGATGACATTCCTGCCCTGATACTTATCTGTGCGACACGTTACATGAAATGTATCCTTTTTCTTCTGAATCCTTTTGACTTCCGTCCCTGTCTTCATATGTACGCCGAGCTGTCTCATTTCTCCTGTCAGTGTATCAACGACTGTGGAAGCCTGCATGGACGCAGGATAATAATATCCTCCCAAGTTGGTGGTCAGCATCCCCATGGACTGAAAAAAATCCAGGGTCTCTGCCGCCCCGAACACCTCCAGCATAGAATATGGGAATCCCGGTTTTTCTCCCCGGTAACAGTCCTGGTCCAAGTAACTGTTTGTCAGGTTACACCGTCCGTTGCCTGTGGCAAGGATCTTTTTCCCCGGCTTGTCCATCCGTTCCAGCACAAGGACGGAGCATCCTCTGCGCGCCGCTGTGATAGCCGCCGTCATGCCGGATGCCCCGCCTCCCACGATGATTACATCATATTTCATCTATATCCTCCAAAACACTGGTTCCGTCTAATTTTGACTCTATACCAAAATAGTCTAACACAGTGCTCCCGATATCTGCAAATGTTTTTCTTGTTTTTAAATTGACACCTTTTGTCTGCCCATATTGATACATGAGAAACGGCGTATATTCCCTGGAATGATCCGTGGAAGGAGTCGACGGATCACATCCGTGGTCTGCCGTGATCATCAGTACATCCCCCTCCTTCATCAGCCCCAGAAGCTTTGGCAGCTGTTTATCAAAATAGCTGAGAGCTTTGGCATATCCGTCCACATCGTTTCGGTGCCCGTACAGCATGTCAAAGTCTACGAGATTCACGAAGCATAATCCTTCAAACCTCTTCTTCATCCATTCTTTCGTCTGCTCAATGCCATCCTCATTGTTTTTCGTAAACGAAAACTCAGTCAGCCCTTTTCCAGCAAAAATATCATGGATCTTTCCAATACCGATCACATCAAATCCCTTTTCTTTCAGCTGATCCAACATAGTCACTTTTGGCGGTTCTATAGAAAAATCATGCCGGTTGGATGTCCTGGTATAATGGCCGCTCTCCCCTGTAAATGGGCGCGCAATGACCCTGCCCACGCCGTGTTTTCCAGTCAGTATCTTTCTTGCAGTCTTACAGTACCTGTATAATTCTTCCGGCGGCACCACATCTTCATGAGCCGCAATCTGGAATACACTGTCCGCCGATGTATAGACAATGAGCGCTCCGGTCTTCACGTGCTCATCTCCGTAATCCCTTATAACCTCCGTACCGGAATACGGCCGGTTGCAAAGGATCTTTCTACCTGTTTCCTGTTCAAAAAGCGCAGTGACTTCTTCCGGAAATCCTTCCGGATACACCGGCAGCGGTTTTTCAGATATGATCCCCGCAATCTCCCAATGTCCGATGGTAGTATCTTTTCCCTTCGACTGTTCTGTCATGCGTCCGTAGCTGCCAATCGGCGCAGTTATCCGCCTGTCACCGTCAATCTCTGCGCCGTCAACAGCAAATAACCCCAGTTTCTCCAGATTCGGCAGGTCAAAGTACAGGCTTTTGGACACTGCCAGCAGCGTGTTGCTTGCCTCATCCCCGAAATCTTTCGCATCCGGCGCTTCCCCAATGCCGAAGCTGTCCAGCACGATCAAAAAAACTCTCTTCATTCCGGTCACCTCAATCTATCTTGTTCAGAATTTTATCTTCTCTTTAGATTATAGTGCTAACTGCTGTAAGACTCAAGGAAATGATACACTTCTTCCACGGAATGAAATTTCTTTTTCTCTTTCAGCATCTGGTGGACTTCATCCGGCAGATCATTTTTTGTTAAATCTGTATATTCAAAAATTTCTTTTGTCTGATTGTTCAAGATCACAAGACTGCCGTCGTGCAGGGCGAGCCCGTAGGTTGTCTTTTTCTTTTTAGAAGTCTCTGCCTGCTCTTTTGTCGTCTGTTCTTTGATGATTGTGGACTGCACCTGATGGACCAGCTTGTCCTGGCTGGTATCCTTCTGATAAAACGCCACATAACACATATACCCGCAGAGGGTTGTGATCACGACCATATATATTAATAAAAAACGGTTGATTTTGTTCATACGAAACACTCCTTTTCCATAAGCGTTCCCAAAATCAGCCGTTCTATTCAAAAAAAATCAAATTTAGCAATTTACATGATTCAGCAGCAAAATATCCTGTTCTTTTGCCGTATCACATCGGCAGGAAATTACTTTCTGAATATCCAGATACACAAAACCGTCTTCAAAACCATCGGTATCAATCTTTTGGACTTTGACAAAATTCTTGCTGAAATCCAGGACGGATCCGAGGATGGAATATCTTCTGTCTTCATCCATATAAAAACTCACGAGCAGTCTCTGTTCCTTGGCATATCTCAAAAGTGCCTCCATACAGGACTGATGATCCTTCTTTATAATCCTCCCGTGACTTCTTTTCTTGTGGAGATACAGCGTTCCAATCCGCCTCTCCCTGCTGCCGTCTGTCTGTGCCCTGAAGAAATGATCCGGTCGTTCCAGAATAAAACCGTCGTATTCTCCTCTTTCTGAAATCTTCGCCGCTAGAAGTTCTTGTTCCGTTATGTAAAGGATGTAACCTTCTAAGATCTTTTCCCTGCCTCCGACAAAGTGATATAAGCTGACCAGTTTCTTTTCCTGCTGCATCTGTTCTAATATTTGATTCATGCCCTATCCTCCGCTTTTTCTTATATTGTAGCAGAAAAGTAAATAGATTATAATTAATTATCAAAATTGTAAAGAAAATACGAATTTATTTCCGGGATCTGGAAATTTTAATCTTTTAGTATCCTATTCTAAAGTAATCTAAATATGATTTATACCGATCCTATGCCGTTAGACAAGTATCGTTCAAAAAGCCTTTTTCATGATTCCATTCCTTCAGACCGCGGTAATAAAACATCTTTAGGTCATCACTGATAATAAACGGTACAATATTATGTTTTAAACATTCTTTAAAAAGAATCAGCCTGCCCACTCGTCCATTTCCATCTTGAAATGGATGAATACGCTCAAATCTCACATAAAATTCAATCATTGTTTCTAATGTTATATTTATAGTACTGTTATACCACATCAACAGTTTTTGCATTTCATTATGAACATTTTCTGGAAGAACAGTTTCCATCCCGCCCACTTCATTTGGCAGAGTTTTATAATCACCAACTAAAAACCAGTCTTTTCTGGAATCACTGGTCCCCGATTTTAATAAAAAATGGAGTTCTTTGATAAACTTTTCTGTCAAGGCTACTTTTGACTGTTCGATAATAAAATCAATACAGCGGAAATGGTTTACGGTTTCGATGATATCATCTACATTTAGGCTCTCATTCTCAATACCAACCGTATTTGATTCAAAAATATACCTCGTCTGATCATGGGTCAGTCTGCTGCCTTCAATATGATTGGAGTTATATGTCAGATCAATCTGAGTCTTATGATAAATACCCCCGGATTTTTCCGTCTTCTTTTCATACTGTAATATTTCTAAAAGTGTTTTTGGCTATTTGCCTTTTTTATTTTTACGTTCTGGCTTCACTGCATTTTCTAGTATATTCCATGTTTTTCCTGTAAGAAAGGCCCCTTGTACCCGGCCATTAGCACAATAATTCCGCACGCTGCGCTCAGAAATTCCCCATTTGTCTGCCATCTGTGATACAGAATAATAATCCATTTTAAATCCCCCACATCATATAATTATCTATTCATAAATCCAATTCTTGTACCAGTATACCACATTATCGGCAATATTCCATTATGTTTTTTCGATTCCATAGCGTTTATTGCCGATATCAGTCAAAAACATCCATCCACTTTATTTTTGGAGATTCCATTGACAGACGAATCCTATTGTCGGGCTATGATTAGTTTTTATAATAACTGCTTAATTTCCATGTTTTATTTGTTCTTACAAATACAGCTGTGGCAGGATTAGCCGTTTCCGAATCTTCGGGAATAAAAACAAGAAAATAGCACACATCATTAGGAAGATATTTTTTCTCTTTATCATTGATCTGGTCTTCCGGAAATATTCCATATTTATCGTAGCTGTTTTTTTCATAGTTTATAGATTCAAATTTGATCTTGTTTTCCTTCAAATATTTTTTCAATTTTGCTTTCATCTTTTTAATATCCGCCGGACTCTGATTCCATGAAATTTTGCTTTCTGCAACCTGTTCTGTCGATTGTGTCTGTTTCTTTTCAGTAGACTGTATCGTTTTCTTATTGTTACAGGCAGTAAGAAATACTGCTAACAGTAAGCAAGTAATTAAAACTTTTTTCAAGATTTTCTCCTACATTTAAAGAAGCCCTCATTTCATGTATCTTAATTAAAATAAAGATAACGAAAGAAGGCCTATAAATCAATACAATTACAATAATTTTAGTTTCTGAGCTAATCTTAAAATAGCATGTCCCTTCGGCATTTGTTTCAACTCTTCTTCTGAAAAAGTTTGAAATTTAATTACAAATATAAAGTAAATAATCATACCAACAGGCACCGCAACAGCCAAGCAAGCCGCATAACCTATGCTAGATCCAGATATAAACTGTTCAAAAACCCAGGAAATGATAAATATTACAATTCCCATGATCCCAGCACTGAAAACAGGTTTTAATACAGATTTTTTTACATCCTGTCTATACCCTGTAAATTTAGTGAGCGCCCGGGCGTTCAGCATGCTCATGACGACTGAAAAAGCCACCGTTGCCAAAACGATTGCATAAACATTGGCATTTGTGGTCTGAATTAAAAGTACCAAAACTGCAACATTGGCTACAACTGAAATTGCTGAATGTTTTACTGGAACTCTCATCTTCCCAAGACCCTGCAGGATACCGTTTGTCATAGTAGACAGACAGTAAAATACAATAGAAACAGCACCGACTTGCAGCATCCTCGGACTCAATCCCTCAACTGCATATTTGGGTCCGAACAACAGTCCAATCACAGGTTTTGCTAAAACTGCAATTCCAACTGCGCATGGAATAGCAATCAATAATATAAACCGGACGGCTGTATCAATATTTCTTTTGATCGCATCCTGTTCATTGACCGCATAAGACCCTGCAATATCAGGTACAATGGCATTGGATAAAGAAGATGCGATCGCGATGGGAACATTGATCAATACATTATACTGGCTTGAAAACAGGCCGTAAAAAGCAGATACTGTTGTCTCCGGCAATCCTTTATTCGTCAGCAGATGTCCAAATAAAGTAGAATCTATACTGGCACTGCAGTTATATATAAATGTACTGAAAATTACCGGGGTGATCGTAAAGATCAGAATCTTTACAATTCGTTTGTAGGATTCGGTCTTTTTTGTTTTATCGTGCTTTATCTGTAACTTTACTTTTGGTCGATAACTTAAATAAACAATAAAGCAGAATAAAAGTCCGATCAAAACACCTGCTCCAGTACCTATGGCACTTCCTGCTGCTCCGTGTTCAGCCAATTTAAAAGCTGCTGCTTTTGTAGCATGTCCTACATAAGGCGCAACTAATACATATGCCATGACAACGCTGACCACAGCATTAAGCAGTTGTTCGATGATCTGTGATACGGAGGTAGGCACCATAGTATTGTGCCCTTGGAAATATCCCCGCAGTACACCTAAAATTCCGGAAAAGAATATTGTTGGCGACATAGTCCTTAGTGCAAAGACAGACCCCTCATTCGGAACAAGAAAAGGGGCCCCAACATATGTGAAGATGAACCCTGCACCGCCAACTACTGTCGCGTATATTAAAGCTCCATGAAACACTCTCTGTGCATTTTTATACTGTTTCATTGCAAGCCTTGATGCAATCGCTTTGGATACTGCCAGTGGAATGCTAAACGATGCTATCAGTAAAACCATACTATAGATCGTATATGCAAATCCATAGTATCCCATTCCCTGCTCGCCAATAACAGAAAATAATGGTCTTCTATACAGTAATCCAATAATTCGGCAAAGCATCTGAGCCGCAATCAATATGGTTCCTTGTACTAAAAAACTGCTCTTTTGTTTTTTCCCCATAGTTACCTCTAATCTCTCGTGTAGTGGACCAGCTGCAAGATCTCTTCCTGTTTCTCTTCCATCACCGCACGTTCTTCATCTTCCATGTGGTCATATCCAAACAGATGAAGCATACTGTGGGCGATCAAAAAGGCATATTCTCTCTCCAGGCTGTGTCCGTAAGCCTCGGCCTGTTCCTTTGCCTTGTCCATAGAAATCACAATATCACCCAGCATCAGCTCCCCTGAATCCGGGTGAAACGCTGCCGGATCTTCTTCCAGTCCGTCGAAACATCCAGGCTTTTCGTACTCGACCATCGGAAACGAAAGGACATCCGTAGGACGGTCAATGCCCCTTTGTTCCAGATTGATCCGATGGATCTCTTTATTTCCTACGAGCATGAGATTCACTTCGCACTCAAAAGGGCATGTTACATAATCCACAGCAGCCTCAACAACTTGTCCGGCAATCATTTCACAGTCTATGCCTGCTGTTCCTTCATACTCATTCTCTAAAAAAACACTCATAACTTTACCTGTCTTTCATTCGTTTCCGGGGAGTTTTCTCTTTTTTCTTTCGGTTTTTGCTTTCTTCATATTTATCATATGCCGTGACGATCTGCTGTACCAGAGGGTGCCGCACGACGTCCTTGTTTGTCAGCTTACATATTCCGATATCCGGAATTTTCCCAAGTACTCTTACTGCTTCTTCCAGGCCTGAAATACTGTCAAACGGGAGATCTTTCTGGGTCAGATCACCGGTAATGATCGCCTTTGATCCAAAACCGATCCTGGTTAAAAACATCTTCATCTGGGCGGGTGTCGTATTCTGTGCCTCATCCAGGACGATGTAGGAATTATCCAGTGTCCTTCCCCTCATATAAGCCAGAGGAGCTACCTCAATCAGACCCTTTTCCATGTTCTTCATAAAGGCATCTGCCCCCATGATCTCATAGAGAGCGTCATAGAGCGGCCTTAAATACGGATCTACCTTGCTCTGCAGATCCCCCGGAAGAAAACCAAGCTTCTCACCGGCTTCTATGGCCGGCCTGGTGAGGATGATGCGGTTCACTTCATCATTCTTAAATGCAGTGATGGCCATGGCCATCGCCAGATAAGTCTTTCCGGTCCCTGCCGGTCCGATTCCAAACGTGATCATCTTCTCTGAGATCTGTTCCAGATATTTTTTCTGTCCCAGTGTCTTGGCTTTCACAGGCTTTCCCTGGACGGTGTGGCAGACCACATCCTTATCCAGTTCCAGCAGATGGCCGCTTTTTTCTTCCATGGACAGGGACAAAGCGTAATTGACATTCTGTTCTGTGATAATGTTGCCTCTCCTGGAGAGTTCCAGCAGTTCCCCGATCACAGACTCCGCTTTTTTCACAGCTTCTTCGCCGCCCACCACTTTCAGCTGTCCGTCTCTTAAAATCAAGTTTACATGAAGAGTCTTTTCGATCTTCTTCATGTAAACATCAAATTGTCCAAATACATTTCCTCCATGCTCAGAAGGAAATTCCAAATCTATTTCTATTGGATTCATAGGTACTCCTCAACATTTTATTTTCTTATATTAATAGTAGTTTACCATTTGCCTCCGATCTTTTCAACATTTTGTCATACGGCAGCAGACAGAATTACTGCGGAGCAGCGGTTGTCGGCGTAATTTTTTCTACCTGTTTTTTCGTCAGAGATTTTATATTTCTGATCTTTCCAACCGGCTCCTCAACATCAATCGTCCCCTTGGCAATGTAGTCATTTCCCTGTCTCTCATATTGAATGTTGGTTTTTATCACTTTAATTCCCTTTTTCTTCTTGTCATTGACATAGGCGGAGAGCCGTTTTTTCAGCTTATTCTGAGCCTGTGCTTCCGTCAAAACTCTTCTTTTTGGTTCGTATCCTTCAAACTTCTTTGTTGTGATGCCGATCGGAAAATACAGATCACCGATGTGCAGCAGTTTCTTCTCACCTAAGACGTCATAATCCCCTTTCTGCTCCTTGATCGGAAGCTTGAGCTGCCAGTTTAACAGCTGTATACTTTCCACCCGCGTACTTTTCGATATAAACTTTTTCTCATAAGTGGCAATCGGTATGGTCTCCTTGTAATCTTCTTTGGTCCTCAGAATAATTTGCCCGTCGGCTTTGATCTTGCTTGTCTCGGTGACCTGATAATCGTCACTGTAATAATAGATCATTCCCGAAATGAGCGTATCTCCCTTTTTTACTTTGTCTCCCACCTGGACTAAAGGAGTGCCGCTTTTTACTGACATAGAAGTAATTGTTCCCTTTTTATTGGAAACAATATCACATGGCTTTCTGGGATTTTGTTTCGTTTTCCTGTCCAATGATTCCTTTATGTCAATATGTAATCTGGTGCCGTTGATGGAACAGGAAACCCATGCAATGCCTTCGTGGTCTTCCCGGATATGTTCCTCTAACAGGTTGCAATCAATCTTTTTCTTATACGTCCCGATTTGATAAAAATTGCTCTTTACATATTTCAGCATATCGCTTTTGGAATACCGTTCATTTCCCGACACTGTGATCTCCCAGATAAACTGGGACATTAAAAACATCAGGACTAAGGCCATGCCGATGCCGAAGAAAAACACCTTTCGTTTCCGGTGCTCCAATAAAAAAAAGGGAAGCCCCTTTCTCCCCAGAATCCGGACTGAAGTCCCGGTTTTTTCTGCAAGTGCCAGAACAGTTTCATAGGCTCTCTTTTGTACGGAACACTGATATCCATTCCCACCCGGCTTCAGATTCCAGAGCACCAGGTTTTGTTTTGCACATAGGTTAAGAAAACGTTCCACGGAAGGACCTGATATCTCTAAAAATATACTTCCGAAAAAATACTGTATTAATCTGACCATCCTGATTCTCCTTTATGCGTATTCCAGCCGTGTGATTTCGCCGGTCACCTTCATAATTTCCATGGAATAATATTGAATGACAAGATTTGTCCCTATGATCCTCAAAACCACGTGGTTTCCCTGGACGGCGATTTGATTTTCTTCGTAAGACAGGATTCCCTTATAATTTTCAATCATCACCTGTTCATTGCCGGTTAAGGTAATAATAAAATCGCCAAAGACCACATCTCTTGGAAGGGATAAACCTTTGGCTAATGCCTCCTTTGGCTTTTTCTTCATATAGACCCTCACTATGCTTTTTGGCGCAGCAGCACACTTAAGCATCCTATCGTTGTTTTAATATATGCAAAAGAAAAGCACCGTATACCTCAAGTATACGATGCCTGCTTCTATTATTTTACTTTTCTTTTACGAGCCGCTTCAGACTTTTTCTTACGACGAACACTTGGTTTTTCGTAATGCTCTCTTTTGCGGATTTCCTGCTGAATACCTGCTTTGGCACAGTTTCTCTTAAATCTGCGAAGAGCGCTGTCTAAAGATTCATTTTCTTTAACGATAACGTTTGACATTCTTAATTCCTGACCTCCCCTCCAGCCTTATATTGTGCATTATGACTGTTTGGGCACTTTCTTGCACTAGATTATTATACCATAATTGGGATATTCGTCAATAGTTAAAATCATGTTTTTCAACGGAAAAAATGAGTTTTTATAGTTGACTTTAGAGAGGATTCCAGATCTCTTTAAGAAGATGCTCGGGCACCTTTGTCTTTACCTCTTCTTCAACTGCGTAAATACAATAATTTTTTAAATCTTCTGCGGCTACCCCTGCACTTCCGGTAAAAGCCCTCGGTGCCATTCCCTGCTGCCGGCCTAAAAAGGACAGCGGTGAGTCGCTTCCAGTATCATTGACGGTGTCTTTTACCTGATATGTATATTTTACATGATAGATGTCTAAGATATCCCGGATTTCATTGAATTTCTTTACGGATCTGCCCTGATAGATCTGCTGCTTTTTCTTTAGCATATAACATTCTCCTAATATCCGAATCGTTAAATTGGTTCCACAAACTTTTCATATATTATATCATTCTTTTAATTTTCAATCAACTATTTATACAATCACAATATCATGAGTATTTTAATAGCTTTTCATTCTATTTTTTTCTAATATATGTTAATATAGTATTAATTATAAATTTATTAATCTTTATAAATAAAGATTTATGAAACAACTAGTTCATCTAAAAGAAAGGAAGGTACAAATGAAAAAAATTGAAACAAATATGCAGCGTAATGTTATGCATGATTATGGTGACCGTATTTACCATAACTCCAATCCGTGCAGACGATGTAACAACACCTCCAACTACTACTATTTCAGGAACTGCTTCTATCACAGGAACCGTTTCACAATTTTCCGAGACTAAGGATGTAAAAGTTTCAATCTTCATGTCCTCAAAAATATCTCTGTCCATAAAATTCCCCGCAGTCTTTATCTGCTCCTGCGTGATTTCCTTACTTTGAATACGCCAGCCAGCAGACCAAGAGATACGAACATTAGTGCAAGCCATGTTGTCATATTCGTGCTGTCGCCGGTCTTGGGGCTGTTAGCCGTTGTCTGCTTATCTGTACTTTCCGGTTTCTTATCTGTATCCGTTGCAGACGGTTTCTTGTTATCGTCTGTTGTTGGCTTCTGTGTGTCTTTTTCCTTGACAGTCAATGTAACTTCAACATCTTTTACAGCATTGTAATTATCTGTATCTTCTGGTGTATAAGTTACTTTGAATGTATTCGTTCCAGCACTTCCAACAGAAGTTGTTGTAGCGTCCTGCCACGCAAAGCCCTCTGGAAGTGCTACGTCTGCAAGGGTCTGTCCGACAGTTGCCGTCAAGCCAGTTGGTGCTTTATAAGTCGGGTCTGCCTTGCTGATTGTAAACTCTTTCCAAGCTGTCTCCGCTCTCTTATAAGTATCGTCTTCTGCAACAGTCGCTTTCACTCGATATGTGCCAGCATTTTTTGGAGCAGTATCAATGTCATTCCAATTATTACCGTCTTTGACCTGATAAGAGAATGTAACATCTCTGTTATCGCCTGTTACGATACAATCATCTTTTGATAATGAAACTGGGGTTTTATCATAAATCCTATCAAGATTAAGTGGGTTTTTAAATGTAATTGAGTTGTCAGCTTTTTCAATCCATTTAGCCTGATAAGTGTGACCGGAATTATCCAACTTGTTTACCGGGGAGTTTATTATGTCAATTTCTTCCCACCCATCAAAAGTGTATCCAGATTTTACAGGAGCTGCATATTCATCAAGAGAAAACACCGTATCCTCTGGAAAAGTCCCCCATCTGTAATAAGAAATACGTGGCTATATCCGCTATTCGTATTTAGGTTATTATGGGTACCACCAATGTTTGCAACTTGCGCTTTGTTAGAAACATATACAACAGCAGAGTTACTGCCCGTGTAGGTAGCGAAAGAGTTAGAAACAAAGGTTGTCGGGATATTTTCGGTCATGTTAAAAATGACCTTATTTCCAAAGTTGGATAATCCATACTTTCCAATACTGTTTAAAGTTTTAGGTAGTCTAATGTAGCCTGCTAAATTGCAGTTATTAAAGCCATATTGTTTGATTTCTGTTAGCGTGTCGGGCAAGGAGATGCTTGTATTCTTGCTCCAATTTTTAACATTCTTAAATGTTTGGTCTCCTACGCTAGTAATCCCCTCAGAAATAATTACCCTGCTGACATCGTTTTGGTTCCACGGTTGTTTGCCTACTATCACATCTCCACAAGTAGATATTTCCCCAGATCCGGAAAAAGTCAAGGTGTCACCTTCAACATTGTATTCAGTCAGTCCGATTACCCGAATGGTGTAATCGGCTTGTGGTTTATTTATATAATATTCAGTAAAATCAGTACTTCCTGCACGGCAATCCGCTACCCAGTTACCATCAGCATCAAAAGCAGCGCATGCAAGAACTGCATTCTGAATATTGTCAGCATAAGTAACTGATAAAGAAACTTTTGCGTCTTTGGAAACAGTTATTTGCTGGGCGTTATCTGTATTTGTAAATTTAATCTCATTGATAACATCGCTATATTTGCTAAAACTATCAGAGTCAATTGTTACAGTAACGTTATTGCTAGTATCAGACTGTGGCACAATGCCTGTGCCGGAACCGTCATCCAGACTAGCAGGAGCAATACTACGGTTCAGCTTCGTAGGTTCGCTCTCTGTTTCCGGGTTTACATCATCTTTGCCTGTAGTGTCTGTATCTTTGGTGTCGTCCGTTGTTGCACCAGTCGTATCATCTGTTGTATCAGTGTTATCTGTCATATCCGTCGTATAGTCAGCTTCATTTTCCTGCACTATAGTATCATCATTTTCCTGTGCGAAAGCAAGATTAGACTGTACGCCAATGACCATACATAAGACGAGCACGCAGGCGAGTAGGCTTTTCAATTTTTTTTGCTTCATCTTATTTCTCTCCTTTTTGATTTTTCATATTTGTGGAGGTCTTGAACCAGACAGGGCAAATCCTGCATCTCCATGAGCCGTTGTTTCTCTGGTTCGCTCTCCCGATTTCTCATTATAAGAAATCTTCGCTTTGCCGTTATCTCGTTTTCCCCCTCCCCTCAATGTAGATTATGATATTCACATCAGGATAAAAGGATTGAGTGGTCAGAAATACACACGGCACAAAAAGCAGACTTTCTCTGCCACTTCTAAACTTTGGTTTTTTTTACTGATTTAAGTTTAAAACCGCTGTTTTTATCCAAAATCATCCTATACTAAATGATAACACACACGGCACAAAAAGTCTACTTTTTATGCCATTTCTCTATGCCTTTGGTTGCTGGTAACGGGCTATCCACCTCGCAAACGTGGTGTGATGATAGATTTCTTCAAAATCCTCCGGGAAATCATGTTTTGGTCGCCCGAACTGTACGCCTTTTTCCTTTGCGATACGTATTCCCTCCGCCTGCCTTTGTTTTGTGTTTTCTCTTTCAATCTGGGCGACGTAGGAAAATATCTGTAATACCAAATCCGCTATAAATTTTCCCGTAACGCCATTCACTTGGTTTCTGGTATCAAGCAGAGGAAAATCCAGCACAATCATATCAATGTCTTTTACTTTCGTCAGATAACGCCATTGCTCCAGTATTTCATCATAATCACGTCCCAGACGGTCTATGGACTTGATATAAAGCTCGTCGCCTGCTTTCAGTTTCCTCACCAGCCTTTGATAATTCCTGCGTTCAAAATCCTTTCCCGACTGTCTGTCAATATACATCTGTTTCTTCGTCAGTCCAATTTCCTGCATGGCTTCCACCTGTCTTGCGATATTCTGGTCTTTGCTCGAAACTCGGATATATGCGTATTTTGCCATGTTAAATTCCTCCTTTATCTGTTATCCACAAAGGAAATTATAATCAAGGCAATATTTCAAAATATGAACAAAACAATAAACAAACGACGTACAAATCTATGAAGAAATGTACAAGAAATAAACCATACTATTTTTCCATAATCATCCTTTTTTTATTGATATGAAATTATTTAGATATGAAATTATTTACTTTTTTTAGAATGGCACAATTAAAATAGTAGTTTTTTGTCCTGTCATAGATATCATACAAATTCAACTAATTCTATAATTATATTTTAAATACGCTCATAACAGTAAAAACCATGGAATGCAACCCTTTGCTGCACGTCCATGGTTTTTTAACTTAGTTCTATTTACTTCAGCTGTCCGGCCAGTTCTTCCTTCGCCTTCGCGATCGCATCATCGATTCCTTCCGGCTTCTTTCCGCCTGCCTGCGCCATATTCGGACGGCCGCCTCCGCCGCCTCCGACACATCCTGCGATGCCTTTGATCAGATTTCCCGCATGGGCTCCGGCTTTCTGTGCCCCGTCGGTAGCCATAGCCACAAGGAACACTTTTCCGCCCAGAGAAGATGCCAGAACTATGACGCCCTCCCCAAGTTTTTCTTTCAGGGAATCACCCAGCTCGCGCAGGCCGTTCATATCCACATCGGTCACTTTTGCCGCCAGAAGTTTCACTCCGTTTACTTCCTGCACCTGATCCATCACATCCCCGAGAGCATCTTTCGCCAACTTGCTCTTTAGAGACTCGTTTTCGCTGTGAAGTTCTTTCAGCTCTGCCATCAGGGCTTCCAGGCGTACCATCAGTTTAGACGGAGTTGATTTTACAACCTTTGCGGCCTCCATAAGTTCTTCTTCCATCTTCTCATAATACTCAAAGACCGCTTTGTCTGTGATAGCCTCGATCCTTCGGACTCCGGCCGCAACTCCCGTCTCTGAAAGAATCTTGAATGCAGTGATGGTGCCTGTGTTAGAAACATGGGTACCTCCGCAGAGTTCCACAGAGAAATCTCCCATAGAAACGACACGCACTTCATCCCCGTATTTCTCGCCGAACAGAGCCATAGCACCGGTATTCTTGGCCTCGTCCATAGACATCAGCTTCGTCTCCACCGGCAGACTGGCAGCAATCTCCTCATTTACGATATCCTCCACCTTTTTGATCTCATCCGGTGTCATCGGAGAGAAATGAGTAAAGTCAAACCTCAAATGCTTTGCATTGTTGCTGGAACCGGCCTGTTCTACATGGCTTCCCAGCACGGTGCGCAGCGCCTTCTGCAGAAGATGGGTGGCACTGTGATTCTTCTCTGTCTGACGGCGGTTTCTCTCATTGACATTTAAAAGAACCTTCTCACCGACACTTAAATTTCCTTCATTCACATATCCTACATGTCCGAATTTTCCTCCGGAAAGCTTAATCACATCTTCCACGGCAAAAGAGGAATTTTCGCTCAGGATCACGCCCTGATCCGCTTCCTGTCCTCCGCTTGTGGCATAAAACGGCGTCCTGGAACAGATGATCGTTCCTCTCTGCCCTTCCACTAAAGAGTCCGTCAGCTCTTTATCCGTCGTCATGGCAATGATCTCTGATTCGCAGGTCAGTGAATCATATCCGACAAACTCAGAGGTCATAGCAGGGTCCAACTGTTCATAGACTGTTGCGTCGGCTCCCATGTAGTTGGTCGTCTCCCGCGCCTCTCTCGCCTGCTTTCTCTGCTGTTCCATGGATTTCTGGAATCCTTCCTCATCTACGGAAATGCCTTTTTCCTCAAGAATCTCTTTCGTCAGATCCAGAGGGAATCCATAAGTATCATAGAGCTTAAAGGCATCCTTTCCTGCAAGCTCCTTCTTTCCTTTTCTGGACATGGCTTCTTCCATGTCCGCAAGAATCTGAAGTCCCTGGTCGATAGTCCTGTTGAACTGTTCTTCCTCTGTTGTAAGAACCTTGTAAATAAATTCTTCTTTTTCCTTCAGTTCCGGATATCCGTCTTTGGACTCTGCGATCACGGTCTTACTGAGTCCGGCCAAAAACAGATCCTTCATGCCAAGCATCCTTCCGTGTCTTGCCGCACGGCGGATCAGACGGCGCAGCACATATCCGCGGCCTTCATTGGACGGCATGACACCGTCGGAAATCATAAAGGACGCAGACCGGATATGGTCTGTAATCACTCGGATAGAAATGTCATTCTTCTCATCAGCGCCATAAGTCACGCCTGCTAGTTCACAGATCCTGTCACGGATCGCTTTGATCGTATCCACATCGAAGATAGAATCCACTTCCTGGACTACGACAGCCAGACGCTCAAGCCCCATTCCGGTATCAATATTTTTATTGTCTAATTCTTCGTAATTGCCGTTTCCGTCATTTTCAAACTGTGTGAAGACATTGTTCCATACTTCCATGTAGCGGTCGCATTCACAGCCCACCGTACAATCAGGGCTTCCGCATCCGTACTTCTCTCCCCGGTCATAATAAATCTCTGAACACGGTCCGCATGGTCCTGCACCGTGCTCCCAGAAGTTGTCCTCTTTTCCGAAACGGAAGATCCTCTCAGGAGCAATGCCGATTTCCTTCTCCCAGATCTCGAATGCCTCGTCGTCATCCAGATAGACAGAAGGATACAGACGTTCCGGATCAAGTCCCACAACCTCAGTCAAAAACTCCCATGACCAGCGGATTGCTTCCTTCTTAAAATAATCCCCGAAAGAAAAGTTTCCGAGCATCTCAAAAAATGTTCCGTGACGCGCTGTCTTTCCGACATTCTCGATATCTCCGGTACGGATACACTTCTGACAGGTCGCAACTCTGGTCTTCGGGGGCACTTCCTGGCCTGTAAAATATGGCTTTAACGGGGCCATACCTGCATTGATCAGCAAAAGACTCTTATCATTCTGAGGCACCAGAGAAAAACTCTTCATCACCAAATGATCTTTGCTCTCAAAAAAATCAAGGAACATTTTCCTTAATTCATTTACTCCATACGATTTCAAATCTCCATCCTCCTAAAAATTAATATGAAACTATTCCGCCCGGACAGATGCCTATGATGGCAGCTTCCTTTACAGCAAAGAAAAACCTTCTGCTGCATCAGAAGGCTTTCCATTCTATCTTACACATCTTATTCCTGATCCGGTTTCTGCTCATTCTTTGCTTTCTGCTGCGCTTTCTTCTGCATCTTACCGACAGCCATCTTCTTTCCGAAAAAAACGCCTCCTACCGATACGGCAAGCAAAAAAATAAACTTGATCAGATATGTGACAAACTCTGATAAATATGCGTGCATGTCCTGCCTCCTTTATCAAACCACGGTTCTTTGGTTTGCTCATGTGGCAATTATATCAAATCGGACAGCGAATGACAATTATTTTCTTTCAATTAATTCCCTGGTCACCTCGTCCCAAGTCATACCCCGCTCTGCCATCAGGACCATCAGATGGTACAGGAAATCAGAAATCTCGTACTTCATTTCCTCCACATCCGGATTTTTCGCCGCAATGACGATCTCCGTGGCTTCTTCCCCTACTTTTTTAAGGATCTTATCAATTCCCTTTTCAAATAAATAATTCGTATAGGAACCTTCCTTCGGATGCTTTTTGCGGTCCATAATCACATCGTAGACAGACTGGAACACTTCCATCGGGTTGTCATCTTTGTATTCCTTCTTTACAAGATCCGTAAAAAAGCAGGAATAGCTCCCTGTATGGCAGGCATTCCCCACCTGCTCAACCTTAGCCAAAAGTGTATCTTTGTCGCAGTCAATGGTCAAAGACTTTACATACTGATAATGTCCCGAGGTATCTCCCTTGGTCCACAGCTCATTTCTGCTGCGGCTGTAATAAGTCATGATACCGGTCTCGACGGTCTTTTCAAACGCTTCCTTTGTCATATAAGCAACCATGAGCACTTCATTGGTCTTATAATCCTGAGTTACCACGGTTAGCATTCCATCACTGTTTAATTTAAATTCATCAAAGCTCATAGAACTTTCAAATGTGTTGACGCCGAATTTTGCAGCCCTGCACTCGTGTTTCAGTTCCATGACTCCAAACGTCTCTCTGGATGCCACCGCCAAATCGTCGGCACCGGTAAGTTCTAAGATGCGGACAGCTTCTTTCGGATCTGAAATGCTCACCATCACCGGAAGGCCGGATACTTCTTTAATTTCTTTGATCAGGGATGCAAATGTTTCATACCCTTTGTCTGCCAGCAAAAGCAGTTCTCCAGCTCCGAGCCTCGCCATTTCCTTCGCAAATGATACCGGTTCTTCCTGGCTTTCCAGATCCACGGACACGATGATCTGATCCTTTCCGAACCGGTCCCCGGCCTTTTTAACGATTTCCTTGTCCACAAGGACTGTTTTTCCAAGGCAGACCTTATCGGCTCCGGCATAAAGAATCTTCTTCACGTCTTCCAGGTCTTCAATGCCTCCTCCGGCATAAAGCGGGATGTCAATATCCTTTGCAATCTCTTTCACTGTCTCCGCAGTTATTTTCTCGTCGTAATAGCTGACGGCATCTGCACCTGAATGATCGTATGCCTTTGCCGCTTCTGCAAGCTTTTCCCCATAAATGCAGGGAATGATTTTTTTCTGTCGTTCCATCTATAATGCCCCTTTCGTGGAAAGCACATCCGCAATCCGCGGGTCCATACCGGTTGCCTCGTCCAATGCCTTTGCAAATGCCTTAAATGCCGCCTCCATCAGATGATGGTTATTGGTGCCGGAGAGCTGCCTGATATGCAGATTCATGGCACCGGCATAAGATACCGCATAGAAAAATTCCCGGACCATCTCCGTGTCAAATCCTCCGACCCTGTCCGCAGTAAAGCTAAGGTCCGTGTCAAAATACGGCCTTCCGGATAAATCCAGACCGCACAGCACGAGAGTTTCGTCCATCGGCAGTACAAAGGAGCCATACCGTTTGATGCCCTTTTTATCTCCTGCCGCCTGTTTGATCGCTTCACCAAGAACGATCCCCGTGTCTTCAATGGTGTGATGGCTGTCCACATACAGGTCGCCGTCCACCTTCACTCTCAGGTCAAAAAAACCATGCTTTGCAAAACTGATCAGCATGTGGTCAAAAAAACCGATCCCTGTGTCCACCTCAGAGGCTCCCCTGCCGTCCAGGTCGATAAACAGTTTAATCTTCGTTTCACTTGTGTTCCGGATAATTTCCGCGCTGCGACTCATATTGCTCCCTTTCTCTATTCGTTTTCAAATCTCACTTTAATAGAATTGGCATGGGCTGTCAATTCTTCCTGCTCTGCAAATGTTTCGATATCTTTGTGGACCGGTTTAAGAGCCTCTCTCGAATAATAAATCACACTGGATTTCTTGATAAAATCGTCCACACTCAGTGGTGAGAAAAACCTTGCTGTTCCGTTGGTGGGGAGTACATGGTTCGGGCCTGCAAAATAATCCCCCAGCGGCTCACAGCTGTACTGTCCGACAAAGATTGCCCCCGCGTTTTCGATCCTTGTCATGACATCAAACGGATTTTCCATCATGATCTCCAGGTGCTCTGAGGCGATAGAATTTGCCGCGTCCACTGCTTCTTTTAAATCTTTGGCGATTAAAATATATCCGAAAGAATCCAGAGATTTTTCCATGATCTCCGTTCTTGAGAGCTTTTTCAGGAATCCATCCACTTCTTCAGAAACCTGTTTTGCCAGTGTCTCACTCGTCGTCACCAGGATAGCGCTGGCCATCTCATCATGTTCTGCCTGGGATAACAGGTCTGCGGCCACATACCGGGGATTGGCGCTGTCATCGGCCAGCACGAGGATCTCGCTCGGTCCCGCGATGGAGTCGATACTCACATTGCCGTACACTGCTTTTTTCGCCAGAGCCACGTAGATATTCCCCGGTCCCACGATCTTGTCTACCTTCGGGATTGACTCTGTGCCGAAAGCCAGAGCCGCTATTGCCTGGGCGCCCCCTGCTTTGTATACCTTTTCGGCTCCGGCTTCTTTGGCCGCCACGAGAGTATTCGGATTGACCTTTCCGTCCCTGCCCGGAGGTGTCACCATGATGATTTCTTTCACTCCTGCCACATGAGCCGGCACAACGTTCATGAGCACAGAAGACGGATAGACCGCCTTTCCTCCCGGCACATACACTCCGCACCTGGCAAGTGGAGTCACCTTCTGTCCAAGTAAAATGCCGTTCTTTTGTGTGTCAAACCAGCTGTTCTGCTTCTGCTTTTGATGGAAGTCCCGGATATTGACGATGGCCTTTCTGATGATGTCAAGAAGCTTTGGCTCTACTTTTTCATACGCTTCCTCGATCTCAGCCTCCGTCACCAGCACAGTGTCTGCCGTAAGCTTTGTTCCGTCAAACTTCTCGGTGTACTCAAACACCGCCTCATCGCCTCTGGCTTTTACATCATTGACGATGGCATTTACCTGCTCTTCGTACCCCTCGTAGTGATTCGGGCTTCTCTTCAGCAGATCGTTTAAAATATCCGCAATAGAATCTTCATTTACTTTTACAATTCTCATGGCACTACCCCTGTTTCTTCTCGTCTAACAACTTCTTTAATGCAGTCACAATTTTACTGATCCTCTCCTGCTCCATTCTCTGACTCACCTGGTTTACGACCATCCTTGCAGAGAGCGGACAGATCTCTTCCAGCACTTCCAGTCCGTTCTCCCTTAGTGTAGACCCCGTCTCCACGATATCCACAATAACCTCTGAAAGGCCGACGATCGGTGCCAGTTCCACGGAACCGTTGAGCTTTACGATCTCCACGGTCTGGAGTTTTTTATTATAGAAATACTCTTTCGCGATATTCGGATATTTGGACGCCACCCGGATCAGCTGACTGCCGTTTAAATACTTTTTGGCTTCTTTCGGCCCGCAAACGCACATCCTGCATTTACCGAATCCAAGGTCCAGCACCTCGTAAAGATTCCGTCCTTCTTCCAGGATCGTATCCTTTCCGACCACCCCGATGTCTGCTGCCCCGTATTCCACGTAAGTAGGCACATCGCTGGCCTTGGAGAGGAAAAATTTAAGCTTCAGATCTTCGTTTACAAAAATCAGTTTTCTTGTTTTTTCATCCTTCATCTCTTCGCAGGTAATCCCTATCTGTTCCAGCAAAGATAATGTCTTCTTGGCAAGCCTTCCTTTTGCCAATGCAAATGTTATATATCTCATCTCACTGCCCTTTCGTTAAATCCCTGACGGTATCCCCGGTTTCATAGTACAAAACGCATCCGATCCGGTGATCCGAAGACATGGTCATATAATCTTCCAGATTCCTGTCCTTCTTTTCCAGTATGACTGTCTTTCCTTCTTTCCGATAGCCCACAGCTGCCGGGATGGCGGCTTCCATGGCCTCCTCTTCATAGACGATCAGCATGTCTGTGAAATCGGCCTCCATTTGGATCTTCTGGCGTTCCAGCGCCATCATCAGGCTGTCTAGCACGATGGCAAAACCGATGGACGGTGCTTTCTTTCCGAACTGTTCGATCAGGTTGTCGTAACGGCCTCCTTTTAAAACTGCGTCTCCGGTTCCGTAGGTATATGCCTTAAAAATAACCCCGGTGTAGTAATTATGACGGCTCAGCATGCCCAGATCAAAGCTTATGTACTGCTCCAGCCCGTACACCTTAAGCATCCGGTAAACTTTTCTCAGCTTCCGGATGGCTCTCTTTGATGTCTCATTAGACACAAGGGCATCGGCCTTATCTAAGATGTCTACATCGCCGTTGAGCTCATTGAACTGGACAAAAACATCTTTTACGGCCTGGGGAATATCTAGGCTTTCCACAAATTCGATCAGGCCGAAGAAATTTTTATTGATGATCAGCTCTCTTAACTGCTCTTTTACGTCTTCATCTTCTATACACTCTACGAGTCCCTGGAAATACTCGACCTGGCCAATGGTCAGCCGGAAATCTTTCAGTCCGGCATTCAGGCAGCAGTCGAGCGCCATGGCGATGATCTCTCCGTCTCCGTGGCTGGAAGGATCATTGATGAGCTCTGCGCCCATCTGGCAGGTTTCCTTTAGTTTCAGCTGATAGCTGGAATTATTCAAAAAGACATTCCCGGTATAGGCAAACCGCAGATTCCGTTCCTCACTGTCATAATACTTTGCCACGCACCGTGCCACAGAAGGCGTGATGTCCGGCCGCAGGACCAGGGTATTTCCCTCCCGGTCAAAAAATTTGTACATCTCTTTAGAGGAAACAGTTCCTTTCTCACTGTTAAATATATCGAAAAATTCAAAAGTTGGGGTTATGATATTCTCATAGCCGTAGAGGGCAAATACATGATTTAATTTATCCTTTAACCTGAGTCTCTTTTTACATTCCAATCCGTATATATCCCTTACTCCTTCCGGCGTATGGACCCTCTTCTGATTCATAATTCTTCTCCTTCTTTACTTCAATACACTAAAGTGGTAATTCACTACCATGTTAAATGCTTTAGTTATCATACCAGTCTATCTTTTCGTTGTCAACCGTTTTACATATCTCTGTCCGCGAAATCTTCCTCCATATGGCTGCTTGCGCCGTACATATCGCGTCCCACAACCCGTTTTGCGATCCGTTCTTCCTCGATCCACCGGCTCAGAAGATCCTTTACCCTTCTGGAATCAGCAATATTTTTAAGTTCAATTACCGGGTTTGAGGCATCCCTTGTGGTAAGGCGGATCGTCCCGGTGCCGAAAATGCGGTTTCCGAAAGTTTTCTCATAGGAGACATCCATGACTCTGTATAAGAGGCATTCTTCCTCATGTGTTGACAAAAGCCCTGTCTGCGTATATAATCTTTGGTTCTCAACTCTGTATTTTGTAAAGGTAATCGGCCACCACAGCAGATGACTGCGGTCTGACCATGTTTTATTTTGTTCATCTATCATTGGCTCGGTCCTCCATATTCTGAAAATTACCTTTCCATTATACCTGCATTAACGGCAAAAAATCAACCAAAACAGGGCGCGGCGTGATATAATACGATTAACTAAAAAATGGAGGTGCAGCTATGGCATTTGACGGATTTGTCATTTCAAATATCGTAAACGAACTAAATGAAAAAATATTAAACGGAAGAATTTATAAGATATACCAGCCTGAGGCCGATGAGATCACCCTGGTGATCAAACAGAACCGGGAAAATTTAAGGCTCCATCTTTCTGCCAGTCCGGGCCTGCCGATCGTCTATCTGTCGGATCAGGGCAAACAGAACCCGATACAGGCCCCAAACTTTTGTATGCTGCTGCGAAAGCATCTGAGCAACGGCCGTATCGTCTCCGTAGAACAGCCGGGCTATGAGAGGATCATCGAGATCACCGTGGAACATCTGGACGAATTAGGCGATGTATGCCAAAAGAAACTGGTCATCGAACTGATGGGCAAGCACAGCAACTTAATCTTCGTGGGACAGGACGGAATGATCCTCGACAGCATAAGACACGTGGGGGCCAACATGAGCTCCAAACGGCAGGTCCTGCCCGGCATGGCTTACTCTATGCCTCCCACACAGCATAAAAAGGATATAGATTCTTTGACTCTGGAAGACTTTTTAGCCGGGATCAAGCCAAAACCTGTACCAGTCACCAAGGCACTTTACTCGTCCATCACAGGCATGAGTTCGTTTTTGGCAAATGAGATCTGCTACCGCGCTGGAGTCGACGGCAGCCAGTCCACAGATTCCCTCACGCAGGACCAGTGCTCCGGTCTCTACTCCCAGCTGAAAAAACTGGCTGTTTCCGCGGAAAAACACGAATATGTGCCCAATATTATTTATCAAAACGGGGAACCGAAAGAATTTTCCTGTTTTCCGATGACGTCTTATGAGACATCTTATGAAGTGAAAGTCTTTCCCACCATCAGCGATGTCCTGGTCATCTATTACTCTGAGAAGGAAAAATATGCGAGAATGAAACAGAAGTCTGCCGATCTGAGAAAAATTGTCCAGACGTCCATCGAACGCACGAGCAAAAAATATGATCTGCAGAGAAAGCAGCTGCTCGACACGGAGAAAAGAGATAAATATAAAACATATGGGGAATTAATTCAGGCATATGGATACGGCCTTGAACCTGAATCCAAATCCCTCACGTGCCTGAACTATTACACCAATAAAGAAGTCACCATCCCTCTTGACCCTTCCAAGACTCCTCAGGAGAACGCGCAGAAGTACTTTACCAAATATAATAAACTGAAACGGACCTATGAAGCTCTCTCCGAGCTTACGATTGAGACAAAGGATGATCTGATGCATCTGGAATCGATCGCATCTTCCCTGAATCTTGCAGAGAACGAACAGGATCTTTCCTCCATCAAACAGGAACTCTCAGATTATGGATATTTGAAAAAGCGCGGTTCAAAAGGGGCTAAAAAACCGACGAAGTCAAAGCCTCTCCACTTTTTGTCCTCCGATGGATTCCATATGTATGTAGGCAAAAATAATTATCAGAATGATGAGCTGACATTTAAATTTGCCAACGGCGGCGACTGGTGGTTTCACGCAAAAAATATGCCTGGCTCTCACGTCATCGTGAAAAAAGAGCAGGCAGATACTCTGCCGGATGCTACTTTTGAAGAGGCCGGGCGGCTTGCCGCTTTTTACTCCAGCGGCCGTCAGGCGCCAAAAGTAGAAGTCGACTATGTACAGAGGAAGGAATTGAAAAAACCGCCGAAAGCAAAGCCTGGATTTGTTATTTACCATACGAATTATTCTATGATGTGCGTCCCGGATATCTCAGGCATCAAAGAACAGTAACCGATAAAGCATTCTGGCGGTTATCCTCTTGATTTAAGAGGCGTTCATGTGATATTCCAGCCTGAGTTTATCTGCGATCAGCGCAATGAATTCAGAATTTGTCGGCTTCCCTTTGCCGGCACTGATCGTATATCCGAACATCTCTTCCAGCAGCTCGATCTTTCCTCTGCTCCATGCCACTTCAATGGCGTGGCGGATAGCTCTTTCCACACTGCTGGAAGTAGTTTTATATTTCTGTGCAATCGTTGGGTATAGCAGCTTTGTTATGTAGTTCATCATGTTGACGTCATGGATCGCCATGATGATGCCTTCCCTAATGTACTGGTATCCTTTGATATGAGCAGGAATCCCCAGATCTCTGATGATCTTTGTCACATCTTTCTGGATATCATATTCTGTAAACGTTTTTTTGACCGGCTCGCTTTTCACCTCAAATGTCTTTTGGTAGTTATTATTTACTCTTTTCATTCTCATCATCTGATTGATCCTGTCCATTAAGACATTCGTATGAAACGGCTTCATCATACAGTAGTCGACACCCATAAGGCTGATACACTCGATCAGTCTCTGATTGCCGATGGAGGTAATTGCAATAAAAGAAGGTATCTTGTCGTCGTCCATCGTCCCGTTACACTGTTCAATCACACCCAGTCCGTCTAAAACCGGAAGGACAATATCGATCACTACCACATCGGGCTCATTTTCCTTAATCAGCTTTACTGCGGAAGCACCGTCATAAGCCACTCCCACTACCTGCATTTCATTTTCCATTTCTCTGCAAAGTTCCTTAGCCTCATTTTGACTGCTGACGGCGATCAAAATTTTTCGTTTATCATACATTATGTATACCTCTCCATCCAAATCTAACCATTCTAAGAGAGAAATATATCAAGCATATTCCCCTTTGTCAATCGCATAATCAAACAATATTTACTATCTTCCATCATTTTCAGACATTTTTTGCGACACGATTCGATCTCCGTATTCAAGTCTGATTTTATCTGCAATCAGTGCAATAAATTCTGAATTTGTCGGTTTGCCTTTCCCTGCATGGACTGTATATCCGAACAGAGCATCGATCGTATCCATTTTTCCGCGTCCCCAGGCTACCTCGATGGCATGGCGGATCGCCCGTTCCACTCTACTAGATGTAGTACCAAACTGTTTGGCAATTGTTGGATATAGTTGTTTCGTGATGGAGTTCAGAATATCCATGTCGTAGATGGCCAGCATGATTGAATCTCTCAAATATTGATAGCCCTTAATGTGAGCTGGCACACCTATTTCATGGATAATGTTTGTGATAATGATCTCCAGCTGGTTCTTATTCAGACCTTCCTGCTCCTTTAATGCGACAAAAGGCTTCTGTACTTTTTTGTCTAATTTTGCTTGTTTTATTTTTCGGATTACCATTTCCGAATCAAATGGTTTGAGGATAAAGTAAGATGCACCCAGCTCCATCGCTTCTTCGGCAACACTTTCCTGACCCATGGCAGTCACCATAATCACCGTCGGCTGTTTTTCCAGTCTCTCATCGCGAAGCTTTTCCAACACCCCGATTCCATCAAGCTTCGGCATGATAATATCCAAAAGAACAACGTCCGGCTTTTTCTCTTTGATAATCTCCACGGCAGCTTCCCCGTTGCCGGCACTTCCAATGACCTCGATCTCCTGATCTAAGTTTAAAAGCTGAGTCATCATACTGACCATTTTCTGATTATCATCCGCGATTGCCACATTAATTTTGCTCATGTTAAGTCCTCCGATTCTGTTTTTATTTACAATATAATTATATATTTTTGCAAACTTTACAAACACCCCTTATCCTTCGCAAGTTTTTTGTAAATAACAGCAAAATCATCTTATTTAGAGGAATTCAGCATGTTTTCAATGAAGGTTGCGTACCCTTTTGTCGAATCATCCACAAACACATGGGTTACCGCACCTATAATGTGGTTATTCTGAATGATAGGAGTCCCGCTCATTCCCTGAACGATACCATTCGTCAGCCTTAACAGTTTTGGATCTGTAATCTCAATCTCCATCCCTTTCAACACATCATGGTTGGATTGATCCACACTTTTGATCTCAATGTCATAGGTCTCTCTCCTGCCGCTGATGCAGCTTATGATCTGCGCTTTGCCTTTCTTCACTGATTGTTTATAGCCGATTCGGTAAGCCTTGTCTTTCTTATCCGACTGAGTCGTACCGTAAATACCGTATTTGGTATTCTTGCGGATGGTTCCCAGAAGATTTGCCTCCTTGTAAAAAATGCTTCCGACTATTTCTCCAGGAGATCCAGATTTCCCCTTCTGAATCGTGTCAATCTGCGGAGACAGCAGGTATCCGCCCTTGATGTCCATCAGCTTTCCGGTATCCATATCACAGATACCGTGTCCTAATCCTCCGAATTCGTTTCCGGCCACATAAGTCATAGTTCCAATGCCCTGTGTATTATCCCTGACCCAGGCGCCGATCTTGTACTGGCTGTCTGTGACAGACTGAACAGGCTTGACTTTAATCTTTGTTTTTTTATGGTTCCGGATCACTTCCAGGGTGACTTCCTTTCCGTTGCATTCGTTGATCTTTTTCATAAAATCAACCTTCGTTTCAACCTTTGAACCATTCACTGACAGAATATAGTCACCCTGATATAGTTTATTGGAGCTTGGGGAATGGTTTCCTCCGTCCACTCCGGTGATCATATCTGTTTCCAGCACAAGGATCCCATTGGTCTCTACATAGATGCCGACAATCTTTCCGCTGGGCACCAGTGTTTTTTGTTTGACGACATTCACCTTAATGTCCTTTAAAGGTATGGCGCCGAACAGCTTTGCTTTGATCTCATCCTGCCCCACCGAATCTTTGGTTAGCACGAACGGCCGGTTCAGTTTGATCTTCTGATCCTTGACAGTCCCGACGGCCGGCACGTCATACTTTAAACAGGCTTTTTCTCCCATGGTCAGCTCAATAGAATTGGGCAGTACATTTCTGCAGTATTTGAAATATACGGCACAGATTCCTACGATGTTTATGACAAACAGAGCAATAAGAAGTTTGCGGTAGTAGTATTTTCTCATGGTTTCCTCCTAAACAGATTAAATCATAAATGATTTAAAAAAGGACGTACGCTTTTATGCGATACATCCTTTTTATTATGTCTGAAACCTAAGAAAAGCACTCAGTATAATTTTGCGTCATTTGCTAAACTTTTCATTTCTTCTGAATTTTTTAAGACGACCTCCGTAATGTCGTCGCCGTTGATCATACGGCTTAATTCCCTGAGAGAATCCGCCTCTGTGAGTTTTTGTATGGTCGTTGTCGTCTTCTTTTTATCTGCACGTTTTTCAATATAGTAGTGTGAATCTGCCATGGCCGCAATCTGGGGAAGATGAGTGATCGCCAGTACCTGATGGTCTTTTGCGATGACAGCCATTTTCCTGGCAACCTTGTTGGCTGTCTCACCGCTGATTCCCGTGTCGATTTCGTCAAAAATCAACGTTCCTACACGGTCCACATCCGCGAGGACGGATTTCACGGCAAGCATGATCCTGGAAAGTTCTCCGCCGGATGCCACATCCGCGATAGGCCTCACCGGAAGTCCCGGATTCGTGGAAATCATGAAGGATACCTTATCGATCCCATCGGCATGAACTCCTTCGGTCCCCGATACCTGAATCTGAAAGCGGACAGAGAGAAAATTAAGCTCCGAGAGCGCCTTAAAAATCTGCTGTTCCAATATTTTTGCGGCTTTTTTCCGCTCTTTTGAAAGCTTTTGGGCCGCCTGATAAAATGCCTTTTCGGCTTTGGCTATGTTCTCCATGAGACATTCTTTTTCTTCCTCATAGTGTTCATAAGTTATAAGTTTCTCCTCAGCATGCTGCCGGTAGTTTATGACATCCTGAATGGTCCTTCCATACTTGTCTTTCAGTCCGTTAATGAGGTTTAATCTGTCTTCTGTCTTCGAGAACTCCTGAGGGTCATATTCCATCGACGATATATATTCTGAGACCTGCTGGTTAAACCCATTAATAATATCTTCTGCCTGAAGAAGCTGCTCGTAGGAATCTGTCAGCCCGGAATCCAGGTTCACGATCCCCTGAAGCTCTTTTAAGGCACTTGAAAGCAGAGTTCCTACGGAAACCTCGGCTTCGTTTCCGGTACATTCATAAGCCTTTTTTACGCCCTCCATAATCTCCTGGCTGTGGATCATTTTTTGATAAGCTTCTTCCAGAAGTTCATCTTCATTTTTTACGAGATGTGCTTCCTCTATTTCCTGGATCTCGTGTTTTAAAAAGCTTATCTCCCGGAGTCTCTGGGCTTCATCTGTTTCAAAATCTCCTCTTCGGTTCAGAAGTTTCTGCAGTGCCTCAAATGTTCTCTTTGTGTCTTTCCTATATTGTTTCCCATTTTGGCTTAAAAAATGGTCTAAAATTGATTTGTGATTTTTTTCATTTAAAAGGGACTGGTGTTCCTGCTGCCCATGAAGGTTCATGAGCCTATCTGAAACCTCCTGAAGGGTCTTTAACGTCACCGTACAGTCATTGATGCGGTTTACATTCCGCTTCTCCGATATCACCCTCCTGACCAGGATCATGCCGTCCTCTGCGGGAAGGTCCCTTTGTTTCAAATCGTTTAAAATTTCTTCATCTTCCGTGTAAAATAAAAGTTCAATCAGTGCCTCATTGCTCCCCGGCCTGATCATATCCCTCGAAACCTTTTTCCCCAGGGCACTTTCAATAGAGCCGATAATGATCGACTTTCCCGCCCCCGTCTCACCGGTCAGTATGTTTAAGTGCTCGTCAAAATGGATCTCGATCTCATCAATCAAAGCTAAATTTTTTACATGCAGACTCTGTAACATAGTTCACCTACTTATCACTTGTGCTCTCCATCATCAGACGGATCTCCCTGATGACGTCATCGCCCTTTTCCTGCTCTCTTACGGCACAAAAAATCGTGTCGTCTCCGGCGATGGACCCCATGAGTCCGGGAAGATCCAGATCATCCAGCGCTGCGGCACAGGCCATTGCCATGCCTGAAGCCGTCTTGATGACCAGCAGATTGCCGGATGTCTCCATGGAAACAATAGCGTCATTTAAAATTCTCTGATAGGACTTTGCCACTTCTTTTTCCCTGGCACTCAAAAGCCCGTATGCCTGCCTTCCGTCCGGCAGAGGAATCTTCGTAAGCTCCAGTTCCCTGATATCCCTGGAAACCGTCGCCTGGGTCGTACTGAATCCCTGGCCATTCAGCAGGCTGGTCAGTTCTTCCTGTGTCTCGACCGGCTGCTTTGCGATCAGTTCGATGATCGCCTGCTGTCTCTTTTTTTTCATGCTTTCCCACCAACTTTCACCCGAAGCGTATGATAAAAACTATTTTCCTGCACCTTGACAACCTTAGCAACTTTCCGGGACTTATGAATCTTTATGATATCTCCCGGATTCAGGCGCTCCGCCACCTGGCCGTCGAAAGTTACAAGCGCTTCCTCAAGCTGAGTTTTTCTGACCTTCTGGATATGGATCTCAATGGTATCCCACTCGCCGAGGACAATGCTCTTTGCCTGGAGAGAATGAGGACAGACCGGTGTGATCAGAATGACATTTGCCTCCGGATTGACAATCGGGCCTCCTGCCGAGAGATTATATCCCGTGGACCCGGTAGGGGTTGAGATGATGACTCCGTCTGCCGCATACACATCTAATAATTCTCCGTTGACAATGATCTTAAATGAAATGATCCGTGAAAAACCGCTTCTCGTAATGACGATGTCGTTGAGGGCAGACAGCCGATAGCATGAGATGTCCCGGTGGTAAATACATCCCTCCAGCATCATCCGCTCCTCGATATGAAAACGGTCATTGAGCAGATCATCGATCCCCTCCGACAGATGAGACATTTCAATCTCCGTTAAAAATCCCAGGGTGCCCAGATTCACTCCCACCACCGGGAGGTCATGAGGTGCTATGAGGCGGGATGCATGCAGCATCGTCCCGTCTCCGCCGAGTACAATGACACATTCCACTTCCCCGGGAATATTGGAATAGGACTGTGTATCTTCCGTAAAATCTTTTCTCAAAAAAGCGGTTCCGCCTTTTGACTCAATGTACTCCCTTATCTTGTTGGATATGGAAAATCCCGGGTCTTTCACTTCATTGGTCATAATCAAAAAATTCTTCATCGTCTTCCTTCTTCTGCTATTTTGCCTTCTCCAGATCACCGTGAGATGCCGCTACCACTTTCGGTATCTCGTCTCTCAGGTTGTTCTCGTGCTGCTTTTCTTCGGTCTTCTTCATATGAAGAAGATATTCGATGTTTCCCTCAGGACCTTTGATCGGAGAGTAATCAAGATGTAACAGTTCAAATCCATTGCTGCTGGCAAAATCCGTGATTTTTTCTATGACTTCCTCGTGGACGGCCGGATCTCTCACAACGCCTTTTTTCCCGACTTTTTCTCTGCCTGCTTCAAACTGCGGTTTGATCAGAGCGGTTACTTCCCCTCCGTTTTCCAAAATTCCATAGACGGCGGGAAGAATTTTGGTCAGGGAGATAAAGGACACGTCGATGGAGACAAAACCCGCTGGCTCCTCTATGTCTTCCGGTGTCACATAGCGCATGTTTGTTCTCTCCATGCACACGACCCTCTCGTCATTCCTCAGGCCCCAGTCCAGCTGTCCATGCCCCACGTCTACGGAATATACCTTTTTGGCACCGTTTAAGAGCATGCAGTGAGTAAAACCTCCAGTAGACGCTCCAACATCCATGCATACCCTGTCCGTAAGCTGAATATCGAACTGTTTCATTGCCTTTTCGAGCTTCAGTCCTCCTCGGCTGACATACTTTAAGGTCTTTCCTTTTATTTCGATGGGAAGTTCTTCTTTGACCATAGTGCCGGCCTTGTCTTCCCTCTGTCCGTCTACAAAAACTACACCCGACATGATGATCGCCTTTGCTTTTTCCCTGGATGCCGCCAGCCCCTTTTTCACCAGCAGGACATCTAATCGTTCTTTCATGCTTTATCTCCAATCCAACCTTTGATTTTTTCTGTCATCGTATCACTGTCGATGCCAAGCATTTTCCTGAGCTGAGTTACAGAACCATGCTCCACAAATCGGTCGTCAATTCCGATATTCCGGACCCTGCCCTTATAATCATGATTTGCCAGAATCTGTGTTACCTGCTGTCCGAATCCGCCGTTTAACACGCCCTCTTCCATTGTAACGATCAGGCGGTGTTCCTTTATGAGAGAACAGATCAGTTCTTCATCCAGAGGCTTCACAAACCTTGGATTCACAAGTGTCGGCTTATATCCTTCTTTTACGAGTTTTTCATAGACAATTGCTCCTTCTTCCATCAGATTGCCCAGCGGGAGTAGCGCGATCTCACTGCCTTGTCTGAGAATACTTCCCTTTCCCCTCATGATCGGCGTAAATTCCTCTTCAAACAGTGTGGAAGCAGTTCCTCTCGCGTATTTTACCGCCATGGGACCTTCTCCCTTTGTAAGGGCATAGGTCACCATTTCTTTTAACTCTCTGCCGTTGACCGGTGCCATAACGGTGACATTCGGGATCGATGACAGATAGGAGACATCAAAAATACCCTGGTGTGTCTCTCCGTCGGCTCCTACGAGCCCGGAGCGGTCTACTCCGATCAGCATCGTCAGTCTGCCGATCGCCGCATCATGGATAATCTGGTCATAAGCCCTCTGAAGAAATGTGGAATAAACAGCCGCTGCCGGTTTCAGACCTTTGGCCGCCATTCCCGCACAGAACGCAATAGCATGCTGCTCTGCGATGCCCACATCAAAAAACCGTTCCGGAAACTGTTCCTTGAACCGTTCAAGCCCGGTTCCCTCCGGCATCGCAGCCGTGACAGCCGTGATCGTTTCATCCTTTTTTGCAAGTTCCGTCACAGTATCTGCAAAAATATCCGTGTAGGAAGGCCCTCCGGAAGACTGTGCGGACAGATTCTTTCCGGTACGCACAGAGAAAGGCCCGACTCCGTGAAATCTGGCCGGTTCCTTTTCCGCAAAGCGGTAACCCTTTCCCTTCTTTGTGACAACATGAATAATAATCGGCTCATCCAGCTGCTTTGCCCTCTCAAAGGTATCGATCAGGAGAGGTGTATTATGTCCGTCGATAGGGCCGATATAAGTGATCCCCATATCCTCAAACATCATCCCCGGAACGAACAGCTGCTTAATGGAGTCTTTGGAACGTTTCAGACCTTTGGCAATCGGCTCTCCGACTACCGGGATCTGCATCAATGATTTTTCTACGTTTCCCTTAAAATCTACATATTCTTTTTTGGACCGCACTCTATTCAGGTAGCCGGACATACCGCCTACATTTTCGGAGATAGACATCTTGTTGTCATTAAGGATGACGATTAATTTTCTCTTTTCTTCCCGAAGCCTTGCCATGTTGTTCAGCGCTTCATAGGCCATGCCTCCCGAAAGTGCTCCGTCGCCAAGCACTGCCACGATTGTTTCATCTGTGCCTTTTAAATCCCTGGCCTGCGCCAGTCCCAGGGCAACGCCGATGGAGGTTGAACTGTGTCCGCTGTGGAACGCATCGCAGTCACTTTCTGTGGGTTTTGGAAAGCCGCTCATGCCGTGGAACTGCCTCAGCGAAGCAAAGCCGTCTTTTCTGCCCGTCAGGATCTTGTGGATATACGACTGATGCCCTACATCAAATACCAGCTGATCTTTCGGAAAATCCAGAACCGTGTGAAGTGCCATTGTAAGCTCCACTGCCCCCAGATTAGAAGCCAGATGGCCTCCTGTTCTGCTGACATTCATCAGCAGGAATTTCCGGATCTCTTTGGCTAAAATCCGGTAATCTTTTCTGTCTATTTTTTTAATATCATTGGGATGATTGATCTGTTCTAACATGTCTACTCCTTTGGCAGTCCTTTTTATACATACTTCTTGAAATCTAGTAGGTTCTGTGAATCAAGTATTCTGCCAGACCTGTGAGATAACCGTCAGATGTATCATAGGTTCTCAGAATCTCCACTGCCTCCAGCGAGATCCTCTCTACATCCTTCCCGGCCTGTTCCAATCCTTTGATCGAAACATATGTGGTCTTCTGATTTTTCTCATCGCTTCCCACCGGTTTGCCGATAACTTCCTGCTGTCCTGTGATATCAAGGATGTCATCCTGAATCTGAAAGGCAAGACCGATCTTCCGTCCGCATTGTTCCATGGCTTTTACATCTTCCTGTGATGCACCGGCAAGCACCGCCCCGATCATCATGCACGCTTCAATCAAGGCAGACGTTTTGTTGTGGTGAATAAACATGATCTGCTCCATCGTAAGCGCAGTGCCCTCCAGTTCCACGTCTGCCACCTGTCCTCCGATCATGCCGTAGATACCCGGTTTCCGGGCAAGAATCTGGATGGCCTCTGCCACTTTTGGAAGGTCTGCATCCTCTAAAACAAACGCAGCCGAAACAGTCTCAAATGCATAGTTGAGCAGGGCATCTCCCGCAAGGATCGCCATATCCTCTCCGTAGACGATATGACAGGTTTTCTGTCCCCTTCTGTAGTCGTCGTTATCCAGAGCAGGAAGATCGTCATGGATCAGGGAATAGGTATGGATCATCTCAATCGCAGCCATAAAGGGTTCAATAACTTTTCCCTTTCCCCCGAACATCTTGTAGGTTTCTTCCATCAGCATTGGTCTCAGCCGTTTCCCTCCGGCTTTCACCGTTGTGTTCATCGCCTTGAGCACTGTTTTCTGAAAGCCTTCCGGTTTCGGAAGATAATAATCCAGTATTCCTTCAATATGACTTATACGCTTTTTAAGCTCCTGATCAAACTCATTCATTGTTCTCTCCGTTTTGTTCTAAAATAATCAGCTCTTTTTCCACCTGGTCCAGAGAATCCTTACATTCTTTTAAAGTCGAAACCCCTTTTGTATAAAGTTCTACCGCGTCGGCAAGCTTTACGTCCTCCTGCTCTAAATTCTTTAATATATCGTCTAACTGGCTGAATCCTTCATCAATATTAAACTTCTTTTTTTCCATAAGTTACAACCTGATTTCCTTTCCAAAAATATCTTCTTAATTATATCATATTTGATTTGAATTGAAACCCATGAGTTTTTCTTCACTATCTTCAGTCAGCTTTTGAAATGCTTTCTTCCGATAGTGAAGAAAAACTATTGCACAATGGCGCCTCCTGTTTGAAGCATTCCTTATCCAGTAGATATTACGTCCGACATCTTCATGACTGGAGTGAGGTATTCTACGTACTGAATGGGAATCATTCGGAATCTGTCCTGTTGATCAGGGAACAAAAGAAAAGACAGGATAAATCTCCCCGTCTTCTCATCTTATATATTTTAATAAAAATTTACTGCTTTCCTGTTTCATAATACATTCTGTAAGACAGAAAAACTTTACAACTCTTGTTACTGTTTATCCATTACAACACTTTATGGAAAAGAAGAGTTCTATATTTCAATACAACTCTTGTTACTGTTTATCGTAAAGGAAACGAAAACAAAAGGAGGAAAACAAGAATTTCAATACAACTCTTGTTACTGTTTATCCTGAAAACGGATTTCAGCTTTGTAAATGCTTCATCCATTTCAATACAACTCTTGTTACTGTTTATCCAACGTTTTTATGCCGTTTCTTGTTTTTATTATAGTCAGTTTTCCTGATGAAATCAACGTTTCTTTGATTTTTTCCCAACCGATTGTATAAATTGCTAAATCACCTTTAAAATCTCCTTCTGACTCCCATTTTAAGCGGTTCTTCGACGTTTTTTGAGTTCTTGAGGTTGGGAAAACTAAGCATCTGTGAAAGACAAATACAAAGTGGGCAATCCCACTTTGTTCTTTATTTTTCTCTCGGTATAACTTGTGTTACTTTTGTTTTAATAGATCCATCGGAGATAGTAATCTGCACTTCATCCCCTTTGGATATCTGAGTCGCCGATACAACCGGACGCCCGGATTGATCTGACAAATATCCATATCCGCCGATCAGTTTTGCCGTAGGGGAAAGGCCGTGAAGCCGCTGTGCATATAGTTCAAGGCGATGCTGATAACGGTTCCGCAAAAAATCCATCCTCTTTGTCAGGCGGTCTTCTAATTCTGCAAGCGTCATCCTCTGCTCCTGCAATTGAAGCTTCGGATCAAAACTGCGCAGTTTTCCGCTGTACTGTTCCAGACGGAGTTCATAATTTCTCAGAATATGGCGGATCTGTACAGAAAGACTTCTTTTCCTTGCGTCAATCGCATCCAGCGTCTCCCTTAAATCCGGAACTGCAAGTTCACACGCCGCCGTGGGTGTGGCTGCCCTTAGATCTGCAGCATAATCTGCGATGGTGGTATCCACTTCATGGCCTGTCCCGGAGATAATTGGCGTTTTGGCCGCATAAATGGCCCTGGCGACCATCTCTTCGTTGAATGCCCAAAGATCCTCGATCGATCCGCCTCCGCGGCCGATGATGATCGTATCAACCCCATAACGGTCCAGAGTCTGAATTCCTCTCACGATCGTATCTGCTGCTCCGTCGCCCTGGACCTGTGCCGGATACAGCACGAGTTGTATATATGGATTCCTCCGCTTTGCAACACTCATGATATCGTGGATGGCGGCTCCTGTCTTCGCCGTCACGATGCCGATGGTTTTAGGATTTTGGGGAATGGGCTTTTTCTTTTCGTGATCAAATAAGCCTTCCTTGTAAAGCTTATCTTTCAGCTTCTCAAACTCCACATAGAGCCGTCCGATCCCGTCCAGAGAAATCTCGTTGGCATAAAGCTGATATGTGCCGTTTCTCTCAAACACACTGATGCTTCCCGAAACAATGACCGTCTGACCGTTTTCCATCTCAAAATCCAGCCCGTTTATCCTCTGGTTGGCAAACATCACACAGGAAATCTGACTTTTATCATCCTTCAGTGAAAAGTAGATGTGCCCGGAAGAATGGTATTTGCAGTTTGAGACTTCTCCCTTGATATAAATCCGGTTCAGGGCATAATCGCTCTGAAAGATTCTTTTGATATACGCATTGATCTGCGCTACTGAAAATACTTTATTCATCTAACCAATCTTTCCAAGAACCCCATTGATAAATGAGGCGGCCTTTTCGTTGCAGTAGGTCTTGGAAAGTTCCACTGCCTCGTTGATCGCCACTTTATCCGGAATATCCTCATCAAACATTATTTCATAAACTGCAATTCTCAAAATCGTAAGCTCGGCTTTTCCAAGTCTCCTGATATCCCAGCCTTTGCTGTTTTCATTGATCCTTTGGTCGATTTCTTCAAGACGGGAAAGCATATCGAGAGTCCTTGTCTTTATGTAGTCTTTCTCTTTGTTCCTGAAAAAATCATTATTTGCGAAATACAGGTCCGCCTGCGCTTCAAACTCCTCGCTTGTGTGAAAATCGATGGAAAAGCACAGACGGAACATCTGCTCTCTTAATTTACTCCTTGTCATCTTACGGTCCTTTCTCTACACAGTAAGAACGGAACTGCTTTTCACAGCTCCGCATCTTTTGATTATTCTTCTTCCAGCGCTACGCCGGCAATTCTTACGTTGACTTCGTCGATGGTCAGGCCTGTCATATTTTCTATGGCTGTCTTGACCTTCTCCTGCACTTTCTTTGAAATCTGTGCAATGCTGACCCCATAATCCAGTTCGATGGCCAGATCGACACTGACATGGCTTCCCTCCACGTTGACGCGGACACCTTTGGAAAGCTTCTTCATGCCCAGCTTGCTCACAAGCTCGTTGGTGATATTGCCGCACATGCCTGCCACGCCTTTGACTTCTGTCGCCGCAAGACCCGCGATGATCGCGATCACTTCGTCCGCGATCTTCACTTCTCCGAGCAGCCCTTTTTCCTGAATCTTGTAACCACTACTTTTATTCTCCATAAAAAGCCTCCTGCTGATTGCTTCTAAAAACTTTTTCTTCTGTTTTATAATTCTTCATATACAGTATGTTAATTATACCAAAACTTATCGATGTTATGCAAGAAAAAAGAAAGTGTGCAAATCCCTGTTCCCGGAATTTACACACAAAGCCTTTAATCTTCTGTTTTTATCGATGTGATCACGACATTTTCCAGCTTGCATCCCGTCTTTCTCGTAACGATATCTTCAATCTGGCTTCTCTCCACTTTGGAGACATCTTTCAGATTCACCAGGACATCCACGTTTCCGTTTTGAATGGTCACGATGGAATTTAAAAATCCCTTGGCGCCCAGAAGGTTTTCGGTAGCCGTCTCCATCTCCATCTGTTCTGCCAGGGTAGCAAGCTTATCCACCGCATCCTGTTTGACACTGTCCTTGACTGTCTTGTCTTTGATGATTTCTTCCAAAGTGTCCTTTGCCTTGCTGTGGGTCTGTTCTCTCTCAAGCTTCGCCTTTGCCACGTAATTTCCCACCTGGGCGTTAGTGAGCACTGCTTCCCCCACATCCGTGATGTCATCTTTTGCCTGGCTCTGGGAGGCATTTTTTGCCGTGTTGCTTACAGTCTTTGCTTTGTCCTTTGTTGTAGTAATGTACTGACCCGTATAATTTACATAGCCCGCGACCGCTATAATAACAGCCAGAGTTGTGATGATTAACTGATTTTTTTTCACGATTTTCTTCATTTCCTAGTCCTCCATTTTTAACACCTTTATTTTATAAGATGAAATGTGAAACAACACACTCACCGCATCGACGATATTCTGGTTGACAATATCGCTTCCTCCGCCTTGTGCGACCACTACAACTCCTTCCACTTCAGGTTCTACTTCCTTCACTATGTAAGGGACCTTCTCCCCGTTTTTATCAATCAAAACGGTCTCCTCATCTTCCTTCACCGTTTTTTCGTCCTTTTTTGTGCTCTCTTCATAAGGTGTATCCTTGTTGACGACCGACTCCTTTGAAGATTTCAGAGTGATCATCACTTTTACTTTTCCCACGCCTTCCACATTTTTCAACGCTGCTACAAGCCTTTGTTCCTGCTTTTTGACATAGGCATCCGTGGATGACACGCCCTCATTGCTTTCTGAGTCTTTGGTGCTTTTGGCCGTTTTCTTCCCTGATGAAGGAAAAGAAAATACGATCAAGGCAATACCAAGAACAAAGATCAAAACAATTTTCTTTGTGCCCAGAGATTCAATTTTTTGGATCAGTTCATTTTTGTCCATCATACATTTCCTACTCACTTATATTGATATGACGCTCATCTACATTATAGAAGTTCAAAAGTATTGTTTTTACTTTCTTTGCTTCGGATTCTTCATCTCCAACCTTCACGGAAATCTCATCGATCTCCGGATCATCCTTTGTATTATCCGTATCTACTTCCACTTCTTTTGCCTGGATCTTATAGGATTGAAGGATTTTTTTTATTTTCTTCTCTTCGCGGCTTTTATAAGTCTCAAGAGCCTGGCTCCTGAAAGAAGCTTCTGTGCTGTCAGCATTCACATTGGAAAATACCGCCAGGTCTTCCGGTCCTATATTCATAACATAGGCAATCGGTCTCATCATCAGGGCCAGAAGCATAAAACCGGTCACCAGTCGGATGTAGGGCTTGTATTTATCCCCCTGGCAAAGCTGGCCTACCAGTGTCATAAGAATCAGAAAAAAAACAATCGCTTTAATATACTGCATATGCCGTCACCCCGTATAGTAATTAATATTTGTGGAAAAGGCTACGATGGCGATGGACAGAATAAACAAAATACTCAGAGTAAACACTGTCCTGAGCAGCAGTTTTCCGCTCTTGATCACCGCATCCAGAGACCCTGTGATCCGTTTGTCTGAGACCGGCTGAAGCAGAATTCCTGTCCCAATATAAGAGAGAAGGATTCCGCCGATCTGCATCAGCGGAACCAGAATAATGACACAGAGAACAAAAATACCCGCCACTCCAATGCTGTTTTTGATCACGACAGCTGACCCGATCAGAGTCGTTGTCACCGTGCTGACGCCCTGTCCCACCCCAGGAATCATGGACACACCTTTTTTTAAAATACCGTCTTTTACGGAATCTACTGCCGGCAGGAGCATGGCCTGGATCATCTGGATTCCCAGAACCACAGCCAGCAGTGCCTTTAACAGGGCTCTCACTGCCCATTCCAGTGTATCGCAGAGCCTGGAAAGCTTCTCCTCCAGCGAAATGTGATTCACGATCTTTAACACAAACAGGATTTTTACCGCCGGAAAGATCACACTCTGGACCAGAAGAGAAATGATATAGATCACAAACAGATACATCTCATACAGAGCCACCGATGTGGATACTCCCGTTGTTGCCACCACTGCGATAGAGTAAGCCGTGATCAGTCCTTTCATGAAATCAATGAGCGTAGAGATCACCTGATCCGTGATAGAATTTAAAAAGAAAAAAGAATTCGCCATCAGACCGATCAGAATCATGTAAGTGACATAAAAGGCTGTATCTCCTGTATTTCCCTGAAAGAATGCATCGGAAAAATTTTTAAACACTGCTGCGATGATCGCCACTACGATCAGCTGTTTCATAAAATTCTTATTTTCGGACAAAATCAAAAACAGCTGGTCCCCGACACTTTGCCTGACCATGGAAAAAGCGCCTTTTATATTTCCAGTTATCAGCTTTTTCACCAGTTCCTCATAAGAGAAACTGATGTTTGATTTCTCCAATGTCTTCTCCACCTGTTCAAACGAATATTCGCTCAAATCTTCCTCTTCGTTTGCTGACACCTTTGCTGTGAAGATCAGCACAAAGATAAATGCCAGCAAAATGATCCGTTGTCTCATCCCATCAGCCTTTCTAATGTCGTCAGCAGAGATTCCAGGATCGGCAGACTGACAACCAGTATAGACAGCTTTCCCGCCATCTCCACCTGTTTTGCCATGGTTGCCTGTCCCGCATCTTTGCATATATTTGAGGCAAACTCACACAGAAAAGAAATCCCGACCAGCTTTAAAAGAATTTGTATGTAAGTTCCCGGAATTCCTGAATAAGACTCAATGGCGCCAAATAAGTCTATGATCTTCCCCATCTCGTCCAATGCATAGATTGCCAGAAACAGGCTGGATACAAGGCCGATCACCAGGCTGTACTCCGGCCTGATGGATTTAATTTTCAACGTAAGTATACTGGCTATGATGCCAAAAAGTGCGATCTTAACCATAGGCCCGCCTCCTAAGATATGGTGAACAGTGTCTGTACACTCTCGAAAAGATCATAGATATAAGGGATTACCCATGACAGTACAAGGATCAGCCCCGCAAGGGTGATCAGAAATGCCTGTTCGTCCCTGCCCGAGTGTTTCAGTACTTGCACCAGGATCGTGACCAGAATTCCCACAGCCGCAATCCGAAAGATAATGTTTACGCTCATAAGATCCTCCTTACAATAAAATAATCACAACGAGAAGTCCAAAGGACAATCCAAGGCTCTGATATAATTTACAGTTCTTGATCACCTGGTCTTTGATCTGATACATTCTCTCCTCGATCTGCTCAATCGTAAAATCAATGGTCTTCACCTGCATGTCCTTGTCCAGATAGCCAATCGTATCTCCCATGGTGATCAATGGCTCCAGCATCTTTTTCTCCAGGACATACGGTATGAGATCCTTCTCGACAGAACTCTTCCACACTTGAGAAAATGTTTCTTCCTGGTAAGAAGAGAGTTTTTTTGATACGTCAGAGAGAAAAACAGAAAACTCGGCATTCATCTTCCTGGCTATGGTGCCGATGGCATCGGGAAGAGGCGTCAGTCCATAGCGGATCTCGCCCTGCAGAAGATATAAAAGCCTTTTTAATTCAATCCCCTGCTCCAGTCTCTTTCTTTCCCTCGACGCCCGGTAAAATCCAAGGATACCGCCGGAAATAATGACTATAGCCGCACCCAGCAGTTTAACCATAAAGCCTCACCCCCTCCTCGTCCAAAATCTCCTTGACGGTTCCCGCCTTCCCCTGTTCACTCAGGACAACATAGCGTTTAAAAACTTTTCTTTCGATCATTTCCCCAACATACGGCACTTTTTTCAATTCCTCCATATCTTTGCCGTGGATCGTCGCCATCAAAGTACAGCCGCAGTAAGCACTGTACAGCATAGCGTCCACGTCCTCTTTTTTTCCAATTTCATCTACTGCTATCACATTTGGAGCCATAGAGCGTACAAGCATCATCATTCCTTCCGACTTCGGACATCCGTCCATCACATCCGTGCGGATGCCTACTTTGTTCTGCGGTACTCCCATATAAGAAGCCGCAATCTCACTGCGCTCATCCACCACACCCACAGTCTCGCCGCCGTCGGAAGCCATGCGGATCATATCCCTTAAAAGCGTTGTTTTCCCTCGCCCCGGAGGCGAAATGATCAGCACCGGGAGAAGCTGTCCATCTTTCGTGCAGTGTTCAAATATCCCCTCCGCACAGCCAATGACCTCATGGGCCACACGGATATTCAAAAAAGTGATGTGCTTCATCGTCTTGATCTCGCCGTCCTCAATAGACACTTTTCCTGCGATCCCTACCCGGTGTCCCCCTTTCACGGTCAGAAACCCCTGTCTTAACTGGTCTTCATAGGCATAAAGAGAATAATTGCTGATGTATTCCATCATCTGTTTTAGTTCTTCTCTCGTGAGAACATGTACAAAATGATGGCTGGTCGTAAGCTTTCCTGCGGTGGACAAAAAATATTCTTTATTTTCATAGCGGACGATCACAGGCTGATGAATACGCAGCCTGATTTCCTGAAGTTCTCTCGGCTTGAGACCGCTTTTCTGCATCAGCCCCCGGACAGACTTCGGGAGTATGTGGTAGATCTCACTTGTGTTTTCCATAGGACTCCCCCTTCTTCGTAAAGCTGTATAACCCTAATATATGTACCGCACAAGGTATTTAGAAGCGCAAAAAAGCACCAAGATTAAAAATTGAACCGACCCCCAAAAGTCAGACCAAAAATCTAACGATTGGAGGTCGGTCTTATTATGGCAAAATATAGCCTTTAGCTAAAAAAGAAAGTAGTTGAAGCGGTGTCATCGCGGGGAGGATAGCTTTTGTTATCTTGCTCAAAAGTATGGAATTACAAATAAGCGTCAGGTTTTAAATTGGGTTCGTTCATATGATGAGTTTGGCTGTAAAGGCCTGATGCGTTTCAGAAAAAATCAATCTTATTCTTATCAGCATTTACCCTTATCACAAGGTATGAATTCATGCTGACCTCTTTATCCTTGTCATAGCACCGATATAGACCATCTTTGCAGTGCTATATTCCTCATACTTACTCTCATTGAATCTGTGGGTGTTAATTAGTGTTTAAGCGATAATCAGCATCTCTTTTTCAATTTAGATGAATCCTTCTAAAAAAGATAAAAGGAAAATAAGTTTTTTACAAAAACTGCACAGTTTCGCGAAGCGCTTTTTTACGTTTTCCCCACCACACTGCTCGTTCCATCATAAGATGACCTGTGTCGTTTTCTCGCCATATTTCTATATATCGTTCTAAGCCTTTTAGAGCTTGATACTTGACCGTAATACAAAAATTCCGGGAAGGAGAATCTCCCTTCCCGGAAAAAACAATAAAACTTTCATAAAATAGTTGACAAACCCGTCATAATACTTTCATGATTTTCAAATGGCTGTCTATTTTCAAATATGCACCGGTCAGTTTCTTTACCTCTTCTATCGTTGTTTCCGGAGAGATTTCAACCAGCTTAAATCCGTCTTCCTCCACATCAATGACAGCTAATTCTGTAATGATTCTGCGGACCTTTTTGACCGCAGTCGGCGGCAGCGTCACTTTATCCAGCAGCTTTGGCGTCCCTTTTGCCGTGTGGGTCATGGCAATGATCACTTTTTTTGCTCCTACCACCAGATCCATCGCTCCGCCCATACCGGAAACCATTTTACCCGGTACGATATGGCTTGCCAGTGTTCCTTCTTTATCCACCTGCAAGGCTCCAAGAATCGTTATATCCACATGTCCTCCTCGGATAATCCCGAAGGATGTACTGCTGTCAAAGAAGGAAGCACCTGATTTCACAGAAACATTCTGTCCCCCTGCATTGATAACATCTTTATCTTTTCTTCCTTTCGGTGCTGCGCCTCCCATGCCCAGAATTCCATTTTCGCTCTGCAGCGTAACCTCCAGATCATCTGTAATATAATCAGAAATCATGGTTGGCAGCCCGATCCCTAAATTTACCACATCACCATAGTTTAATTCCTGTGCAGCTCTGCGGGCAATGATTTCTTTTGGATTCATTCTACACCTCCGCATTTTTGTGGTTCCTGTACAATATAATCAACCAAAATTTTAGGTGTCATGACATGATTGGGATTAATCTCTCCTGCGGATACTATTTTTTCTGCACCTGCAATCACAACCTCTGCTGCCTGTGCCATAAGCGGATTGAAATTCTTTGTGGTTCCATCATAATAGATATTTCCATCTTCATCTACGACAGATCCTCTGATCAAAGCTACATCTGCCTTTAATGGCAGCTCCAACAAATATTCTTCTCCATGGATATTGACCGTTTCTTTTCCTTCGGCCACTTCCGTCCCGACTCCGGTTGGCGTCAGCACCCCGCCCAAGCCGCTACCGCCTGCCCGGATCCGCTCTGCCAGCGTTCCCTGAGGCACCAGTGTGACTTCCAGCGTTCCCTCTGACATTTGTCTTCCCGTTTCAGGATTGGTTCCAATATGAGATGTTATGATTTTTTTCACAAGTCCTGCACTGATCAGTTTCCCGATCCCTGTTTTCTCATTCAACCCGGAATCATTAGAAATGACCGTCAGATTTTTATATCCTTTCTTCACGATTGCATCCATCAGTCTTTCGGGAGTTCCATTTGACAAAAATCCTCCGATCATCAGGACCGATCCATCATGAATGAATTCCATTGCTTTGTCTGCAGTGATTCTTTTTTTCATGGCAATCTCCCCTGAACTTAATTTAAACTCAATATATTTTTTGCATCCTCCGGTGTCGCCACCTGATTCCCAGCTGTTTTAATGATTTTCGCAGCACGCTCCACTAACTGGGCATTTGATCTGGCTAATTCCCCCGGTCCATAGTATACATTATCTTCCATTCCAACTCTGAGATGTCCTCCCATGGCAACCGCAGCCAGCATGATCGGGACATGTTGTTTTCCAATTCCAAGTGCACCCCATGTGCAACCTTTGGGAATCAGATTTTTCAAATACACAAGATTTTCTACGGTTGCGGCGCTGCCCCCTGCTGCTCCCAATACAAATTGATAGTGAGCCGGAGCCTTTAATACACCTTTCTTTAAATAATGTATGGAATTGTAGATCATCCCGGCATCAAAAATCTCGATTTCAGGCTTTACACCGCATTCTTGCATCGTCATTCCTAATTCCTCTAAAAACCTGGGATGGTTAAGAAACAGACTGTTGTGCATCCAGTTCATGGAACCGCAGTCGTACGAAGCCAGATCCGGCTTACAGACCTTAAGATGTGCCTGTCTTGTTTCATCTGTTGCATTCAAATCACCGGATGTAGTGCAGTTTATCAAAATATCGCACTGTTCACGGATATATCCCACGGTTTCTTCAAACCTGGCAGTATCCATTGTTCCCTTACCTTCATCATCTCTCATATGAAGATGGCAGATGGCTGCCCCTGCTTTATAGCACTCATAAACATCATCTGCGATTTCCCTTGGTGTCATGGGAATATTCGGATTATCTTTTTTTGTTGGCCACGCCCCTGTGGTTGCGACCGTGATCATTGTTTTACTCATCCTATCCTCCTAAAGCTCTTTTACTGATTCCTGTACTATGTGATCCTTGTTGAATTTATATTCATTGACAAATGATACTGCAATAGAAACGATCAATGCTGCACCTGCAAAAATCAGGTACGCATAGTTCAGGTTGCCAATGACATTTGTTACAATCCCATTGATCAGGAAGCACCATGCTGTTACAAAGCCCTGTATCGGAAATATGACGGAATTCACCTTATCAAACCCATGTCTTCCAAAAATAGATGTAGGAAATGAAGTTGTGAAATTGGCACTACCGCCGATTCCAAATCCGATCATAAAGATTGAAATATAGAAAAGAATCCCTGTAGTCCCATCAGAAATTACATTGATGACCAAAGCCGCTGCATACCAGACTCCGAAGCCCTGCATTGTTTTTTTTGTTCCAATCCGGTCATCAATGATCCCGATCAGCCAGGAACCGAACACACCTAATAGTGCAACTACCGTCATCAAGGATAAGGCGTTGGCCTGGCTCATCCCAAAATCCCTGATGTTTCTGGTGACCAGCTGTTGCATAACGCCTACTGAACAAATCTGGAACATTCCAGTAAAAATAGCTGCTAACCAAAGCTCTTTGGTTTTTAGCAGTTTTGATGTAGTCCATTCAGAATCTTCTTTTGAAGTGAAATATTCTTTTTTGTAAACCTCATCCGGCACATTATCTGGATTCAATCCCCGTTCCTTAGGTGTATCCCTGATGAAAACAGCACCTATTACTCCTAAGATAACTGCTGCAATCCCAATAGGGATGCATCCTTTGGCGATCCCTCCGCAGACTGCCACCAGGCCGGTTAAAATTGCTACATAAAAGGCTGATGCAAAGTTATGTCCCATGGTCGTGTATCCCATCACGATACCCTTTTTCTTTGGAAACCAGTTGGCTACCAGAGTACCGCCTGCTATGTAGCCCGCTGACATCATCCCCGTTGCACATAAAATCATTGCTGCCGTATACACAGGAAGCGTTGTGGCACTTCCGCAGATGATATATGCGATTCCTGCTATGATCGTAAAAATTGATGAAGTTGCACGGGCGCCAATCTTTTTATTGATCTGCCCTACGATAATAAAACCTATGACAGCGATCATTCCTGCATATCCATTTGCCTGGATGACCGTTCCCGGGCTCACTCCTATATTCTGGGCTGCCGCAGGGGCCAGTACGTTCGTTCCGTCATTGATCATACCTACATAAAAGAAGAACATAAACAGACAATAAAGAATCGTTCCCCAGCCAGCCACTCCAAAGTTTATAACAGAGTTTTTTTTATCCATAAAATCCCTTTCTTTTCCCAATGAAAGCCGCTGCTTTGGCGGCTTTCACTCATTGCTGTTTATTATCTGTTCATGCATCCTGTTCCACCATACAGATAAGTTCTGTCCGGTACATCATTTAGATCATCTTCATCAATCTCCGCAACACAGCGTGCCATGGAGCCGTCACCCATGTACCACCGGATTGGAAAACAATTAAATCTGAACCGTTTTCCGGATACTTTGTCCAGATCCCCGCCAAGGTTTTCTACACCGACAATTCCATGACCTAACAGCATTTTATGGCAAGGTTCCCATGTACCCCAGCATCCGATGGCTTCCAGCTGCCCAAATTTTTCATCGTAGGCTTCCTGTCCATGAATCCTTATGTATTCTTCTTTGTCAAACTCAGCATAGGCTTCTTCTCCGAACTGCTCCTTGTATTCTTCTGTAATCGGTTTTCCTGAAGCACCTAATAAGTTCATGCGGGTCATACCGTTATTGCCCATTGCCGTATGGAGCGGATGATCCAGTGCCTGCATATCCATGGCTACACATTTCACTTTGTGTTCCACGAACCATTTCCCCGCATCAATCCCTGTACCGCAGGAATAATGATAATATTCTTTGGAATCATCAAACTGACGGTGCATTCCTGTATTTAAGCAGACCACCATTCCCTCTAATTCCTCTGGCCTGATATCTGCACGCTTACATGCATCCTCCAGATGTTCCGGCATAATCAGTCCCCAGCGATCTACATTAATTTCAAGGCAGACTGCATCTCCTGTATAGGCATCCACCGGCATTTCATGGGTATAGCGTGCCCTTTTGCCATCAAACTCAACTTCCATAACATGACGGGGAGCGTCACAATGTGTGCCTGTGTGCATCGTACATCCGATATACTGTGTCAGAACACCTCCTTTTGCCATGGTATGTTTGCTGTCAATCACCGGCTTATCAAAATAAGGCCATCTTGGAATCTCTGCGCTGAATGGATGTGTTAAATCAATAAATACTTTTTTTCCCATAATTTTTTCCTCCGAAACTATTTTCCATAAATCATTTTGATAAGATAATCATTTAAACCATTTTTAGAAGCATTAATCTCTTCCTGTGTGTATTCCCTGAAACCTTTTCCTGTCTTAAATCCCAGATTGCCATGTTCTTTTAGATTTTTCAATAATGGAGAGGGTTCTTTGGAATCTTCTAAATATTCCAGTACATAGTCGTGGATATTCCATGTCAGATCGACACCGACCATATCCGCATTTTCGATGGGCCCTAACTGCGGAAGTCTCAGACCAAAACTGTACTTCACAGCTTCATCCACTGTTTCAGCATCTGCTATTCCCTGTTCCACAATGGAGATTGCTTCTCTCCAAAGTGCATGCTGCATACGGTTTGCAATGAATCCGGGAACATCCTTCCTGCATAAAACAGCTTTTTTCCCAGCCTCGTTCAGAAACCTGATCACATCCTGCGCAGTTTCAAAATCAGTCCCCTCTGCGATCACAACTTCCACCAGCGGGATCAGATACGCAGGGTTCCAGAAATGGGTTCCTACAAAACGAGCTTTCTTTTGTAATTTCTTTGATATTAAGGTAGGACTCATGACCGAGGTATTGGTAGCAAAGATTGTGTCCTCTCTGCAGATTTCCTCCAACTGTCTGAAAATATCCTGTTTCAATTCCAGATTTTCAAATACACATTCAAATACAAGATCGGCATTTGAAGCTGCATCTTCCAAATCAGTTGAAAAATGAATCCTTTTAACTCGTTCTTCCATCTCCTCCTTCGTAAAGATGCCTTTTTCTCCCAGCATCCCAAAATCCTTCTGGATATCCTGGTAAATATCTACGTCCTTCACATCATATAAACAGACTTTTACGCCTTCTATGTTGGTGCAGACCTGAGCAATCCCTTTTCCCATCATTCCGGCACCGACTACTGCGACTTTTCTGATCATCATCTTTACTGCCTCCAATTCTAATTAGCCCAGTATCCGCCTTCTGTGGCCACATTTGCACCGGTCATAAAATCACTGGCAGATGAAGCGAGGAAAATACATGGCCCTACGAAATCCTCCGGTTCCCCGAGCCGTCCAATCGGAAGACGTTTCAGGAAATTTTTATAGACTTCACTGTCCGGGTCAAACATCCACTCTGTAAGCTCTGAGCGGAACACTGTCGGATTAATCGTATTGACATTGATTTTATATTTTGCTGTCCACTCACAGGCAAGAGACTGTGCCATCAGGTCAATCCCTCCTTTTGCTGTACAGTAGCCCGTATAATTTGCCATACCCATCTTGGATCTGGCAGAAGATACTAAAATAACTTTTCCGCCTTTACCCTGTTTTATCATTTCTTTGCCCACATACTTACAGAACAGCCATGTCCCCTGTACATCTGAATCCATGATCTTTTTCCACATGGACAAATCCTGTTCAATGATCGGCTGAGGATGATTGTATCCCGCAGATGTTACCAGTACATTGATTTCTCCGAATTTTTTTACCGTATCATCTACGACCTTGATGACATCTTCCTCAACCGCCGGATCTCCGCAGGAATATCCGCATTCTATCCCTTCTGCTTCCAGTTCATCACATAAGGCTCTGCATGTTTCTTCTTTTCTTCCGGTTACCATGACCTTCATTCCGGCATGTCCATATCCAAAGCAGACCGCTTTTCCCAAAGCCCCTGTGGCACCTGTGATGATTGCAACCTTCCCTTTTACATCAAACATATTGTTTACGAACTCTTTATTTACCATGATGCTCCTCCGCTTCTTCTATGCTTCCGGGTAATTGATGATTACCAGCATTTTTGCTGCGTTATTTGTTCTGTTCTCTAAATAGCGCCCCTCATTCGGAGGGAATGAAATAGACTCTCCTGCATGGATGATATATTCATGATTGTCCGAATCCCGGACAGACATCTCACCTTCCAGCACATAGTATACTTTTTCCAGTGGATTATCTTCATAGGCATACTCTGCTCCTCCGCCCGGAAGGAATGTTGACAATCCGACCCAGAATTTCTCTGCCCCTGTTTCCTCTTTTCCGTGAATACGCATGGCAGTCATCCCATAATGTCCCGGTGCTTCATAGGTTTTTAATTCTTCTAATGTTCTTTTGACCATTCAAATCTCCTTTCTAAATTTTGATACTTTTTTCACAAATTAACCCGAAGTAGATGCATCTTTTCTGTTTTCCTTCGACATCTATGATGATAGCATTGTATTTTTATGCGTACAATACTTACAATTCTGTCACTCAGTAACCATTTGGTTACCTGCCAACCATAAAGTAACTACCTTTTCACCGCATATTCTCTTACTTTTCCGGTTATTTGCCCCAGCACTTCCGTTATTTTTTTATCAAAATCATTTACAAAATTATTCTCAGTGTTATACAATACACATAACCTTATAATTAGACAACAACATTACAAGGAGAAATTCTATGGAGCAAAAAGGTACAAACCCCTATCATTTTGCCTTAAATTGTATTAAAGGAAAATGGAAAATGACATTACTCCATCACATTCACTACCATGGAAAGATCCGTTTCAACCAGACCCTAAACCATTTTCCTATCAGTGAGAAGGTATTAAGCCAGCAGTTAAAAGAATTAATGCATGATAGATTGATCCGCAGGATCCAGTACAATACAATCCCCCTGAAGGTTGAATATGTCCTGACCCAAAGCGGCGAAGATCTGATACCGGCCCTTGATATACTTTATGTATGGAGTATGCGCAGGATGGCTGAATCCGGAATTGAGATCGACCCTGATAATTTTGATGTACACTCGGATCGTAAATACATAGAACAGCTGGAAGATATCTTTCGGATGTATGAGAGGCAGCAGGAATTGCTGCATTACGATGCACAGAAAAAATATGATATCGGAAAATAAAAAAAGTTGCCCAGTTCACACTGGGCAACACCAATATTAAATCCATGATATTTCCGGTACAGGAAATTACTCTTCTTTTTCTCTGCGGTTATTGTAAAAAAACATAACGACCGCTGCCGCTATGATAATGAAATACCCAAGGATGCTGAATCCATCCGGCACCTGCCCGAACAAAAAGAATCCGAGAAGTGTCGAAAAGATAATCTGAGTATAGTCATAGATGGATATTTCTTTTCCGGGCGCATACGTATAAGCCGCCGTGATGGAAAACTGCCCGCCAGCTGCGGCAAGTCCGGCCAGGAGCAGATACACAAGCTGTATCCCTGAAATTGGACGAAAAGTTCCAATCATAAACGGAATGCAGCTTATGCAGGAAAATGTAGAGAAGAAAAACACGATGAACGGTCCTCTCTCTCCTCTGGTTCCAAGCTTTCTTACACAGGCATAGGCACATCCTGCGAACATCCCTCCTAAAAATCCGATGAATGCCGGAAGAACCAAGACCGATGCAAAACTTGGTTTTACAATGAACATACTGCCGATAAATGCGGATGTGATACAAGTCAACTGGAATACGGAAATTTTTTCTCTCAGGATCAGATAAGAAAATACAATGACAAAAAAAGGTGACAATTTGTTCAGCGTAGACGCATCCGAAAGCACCAGATGATCCACCGCATAAAAATTACAAAAAATACCTAAGGTCCCTGCTAAGGACCTTAGGATAAACCAGTGTAAATTCTTGATCTGAAAATGGAATCCGGCGCCGCTTCTTTTGATCATCACAAATGCAAAGATCAGGGCTACCAGATTCCTGAAAAAGCTCTTTTCAATCGACGGAAGATCTCCGGAAAGCTTTACAAATGCATTCATCCATGCAAAGCAGAACGCCGACAGGATGATGCAGACGATCCCCCGAATCTTCTGGTTTTTTGACAAGCTTATACCCTGGATAAATATTCCCCGGTTCTTGTATCAATCTTCAATGTATCACCCTGGTTGACAAACAGAGGGACATTGACATTTGCACCCGTCTCTACCGTACAAGGCTTTGTAGCGCCCTGAGCTGTGTTTCCTTTTTCTCCCGGTTCACATTCCGTCACGAGCAGTTCTACATGCAGAGGAGCCTCTACCTGGAAAACTGTTCCGTTGTGTGAAACCAGAGTAACGTTCATATTTTCTTTTACAAACTTCAGTGACTCCCCAATGGTGTCCGGGTCCAGAGCGATCTGGTCGAAAGTCTCCGGATCCATGAAATGGAATAATTCACCGTCTGTATATAAATACTGCATTTCTTTTCGTTCGATGTGAGCATTCTCAAACTTCTCAGATGGACGGAAAGACTTTTCAATCGCACCCCCACTCTTGATATTTTTTAACTTCGCGCGCACGAAGGCTGCTCCCTTTCCAGGCTTCACATGCTGAAACTCAATAATCTGATAAATATTGCCTTCGTATTCGATGGTCAGCCCATTCTTAAAATCTCCTGCGGATACCATATCGTAATTTCCTCCTTAATCATTTTGTTCTATAACATTCTATAATAAATGGTACTTCTTATCAACTATTTATTTGCCAATTTATATACATTAAAGATATCTTCTTTATTTAAGACACGAAAAGCCCCAATGGTCCTCGTATCTTTGTAGGAACATCCGTCGGCCATCGTCCACAGTTCGTCCTCTGTCTTAAGGCCGATTTCTTTGGCTTCTGAAAAACAGGTCGGCATATCCAGTAACTTAAAGTAATTTACGGTAGCGTTGATCGCTTTTCTCGCCACTTCTTCTTTATTGTCCCCGGAAATTCCCCACACCTTATCGGCAAAGCGCACAAACCGGTCTACATCTTCCATGTAGGAATACTCTGCCCATGCTCCCCAAACGGCGGAAAGGCTGGCTCCGTGGGCGATATCAAACTTGGCGCTCAGTTCATGTCCCAGCTGGTGAGGAGCAAAATCTTTCTCAGCGCCAAGACCGGTCAGTCCGTTGTGTGAAATACTTCCGCACCACATGATCTCGCTCATGCTCTCATAATTATGAGAGTCCTGGATCGCGATTCTTCCGTTGGCGATCACGGTCCGAAGAAGCCCTTCGGCGATCTCGTCGGTCAGCTGATTGCCCTTTGTCTTCGTAAAGTAACGGTCCAATGTATGCATCATAATGTCGACAATGCCGCAGCCCACCTGATACTTGGGAAGCGTATAGGTAAGTTCCGGATTCATGATGGCAAACTCAGGGCGATTCAGATCCGTACTGAGACCTCTTTTTACCTGGATCTCCGTATTGGTGAGGACGGCTGAATCACTGGTCTCACTTCCAGCGGCTGCGAGAGTCAGGATGACACCTACCGGCAGTGTTTTTTCCACTTTCTTTTTCCGGGACCAAAACTCCCATATGTCCGTATCCGGATTTGCAGCTCCGTGCGAAACTGCCTTCGCAGTATCGATCACACTTCCGCCTCCCACGGCAAGAATCAGATCTGCCTGGAATTCAACGGCCTTCTGAACAGCTTCTCTGGCAAAATCAAGTCTTGGATTCGGTTTTACTCCGCCGATGGTCTCCACCTTGAGCCCTGCCGCTTCCAGTGTCCCGGTCACTCTTCCAAGCAGCCCGCTCTTTACGACACTTCCTCCTCCATAGACAACGAACACTCTGGAGCCGTGATATTTCTTCGCCAGCTCTGCCACTCTGTCCTCTGAAGCTTTTCCAAAAACAATCTCTGTCGGTGTGTAATGGGTAAATGCCTGCATCTTCATTCCTCCTGTTTTATAGATGGGTTAATTTTCCAACGATCTCTTCCGCAATCTCTTCGACATTTTTATGATCTGTATCTACAATAATATCTGCCGCCGCGTGATACTTCGGTCTCCGAATCTCCATCAGTTCCGAGATGTACTCCGTATTCTTGCGCCCTCTGAGCAGGGGACGTTCGTCACTGTCTTTGACACGCTCCAGGATCGTCTCCGGTGAAGCAGTCAGGAGAACAACCCTGCCGTTCTTCTTCATCTCCCGGACATTAATCTCTCTCATCGCCACTCCGCCTCCGCAGGAGACGATCTGGTTATTCTTTTTCTGGAGCTCGATCAGAAGGTTGGTCTCGCAGTTTCTGAAATATTCTTCGCCGTACTCCTCAAAGATCTTGTTAATCGACATGTGTTCTTTATTAACGATTACCTGATCCATCTCTACCTGCGGTGACGCAAGGATCTTGCTTAAATAGTCAGATACTGTACTCTTTCCGACACCCATAAATCCAATCAGAAAGATATTGTGTGTAAACAAAGTCCTTGCCTGGATTTTCCTGCTGTTTTCCACAATATACGTAAAAATATCAAGGATCTCTTCCTTATATGTATTCTCTTTTACATGCTCTTTCAGCATTTTGCGCTGCCGCTTTTCCTGTTCCGGCTGCAGAATCGGAAGTCCGTTCTCCTTTTTGTATTCCATGATCTCTTTGATAATGTCCATCCGGTCTTCCAGAACCGACACGATCTGTTTGTCGCAGACTTCCAGTCTTTCTCTGATCTCTTCTAACTTTCCCATTGTGTTCCTCACTTTTCTTCAATCGTAGTCTAATGTGGTTCAGTATACCATAATCCGGCATTTCTTTCAATATTGTGCTCAGCCGTACCTCATCGTTTTATATCTGGTGCCGGGATTTAATAAACCCTATAAAGTCTTCAACGATCGGTGAGAGATATTTATCCTTCTGTGTAACGAGATAGATATATCTCTTGATCTCAGGCCTTTTAATGGGGATTGCCTCCACCTCCATGGTTTCCAGAATAGGAATTCTCGGCACAATAGAAATCCCGAGCCCGGCGGCCACAAGGCCTGCAACAGAGGAATCCTCCTCCCCTTCATATGCGATGAAAGGCTGCGCTTTTACCTCAGTAAAAAGTTTATTGATAAACGGCCTCAGACCGCTTTTGCGCGAAAACATAATGTAAGGATAATCCGTTGTCTTTGCCAGGTCAACGGCCTCTTCCCCTGCCAGAGGATGTCCTTTGGGCGTGATCAGCACAAGCTCTTCTTCCACAACAGGAGTGAAATTCAACCGGTCTTCACCCTCTTTATAGGATGAAAATACGAGATCATAGGTACCCTTTTTCAATTCCCCGATCATCTGCTCTGTGGTTCCCTGTCCAAAAGAAAAACGGATATTCTTACCCTCATTCTCTTTCATGTAATCACTCATATTTTGTGGGATAAAATGACTTCCCAGAGTATAAATATATCCGATGTCGATATATCCGCCGGCCATTCCGGATACTTCACCCACCACACGCCTTCCTTCATCCAGCATGTCCAGTGACTGTATCACATATCGGCAAAAAAGCTCACCCTCTTTGGTAAGCCTGGCATTTCTTCCAACTTTTTCAAACAATTTGACATTTAACTCCTTTTCAAGAGCATTGATGGCATGGCTCAGACTGGGCTGGGTGATATTTAAAATGTGGGCAGCCCTGGTGTAGTGCTGCTCTTTCGCCAGTGTTCTCAAATAATATAGATGATTCAGATTCATATGATCCCTCCGGAATTGGTTTTCTTAGTTATGAGTATACCATACCTTACCGTGCGAAGCACGTCCACCCGAAGGGTATAAGTTACGGTGTGCCCTGTGGGTATACCTTATCGTGCGGAGCACGTCCACCCGAAGGGTATGAGTTACGGTGTGCCCTGTGGGTATACCTTATCGTGCGAAGCACTCCCATCCGAAGGATTTACAATACGGTGTGCCCTGTGGGTATATTCTTCATTGCATTTGTATACACAGTTTGATATAATTATTGCAGTGAAATAGAAAGAAAAATGGAGGAACTAACTATGGCTGCAAAGAATTTCCGCAATCTATTTGAACCATTTACAGTAAAATCAATGACATTAAAAAACCGTATTGTCATGACGCCGATTGGAACAAATTTTGCTGAGCGAACAGGAGAAGTCAGTGATAAACTGATTGCATATTATAAACAACATGCAAAAGGAGGCATAGGCCTCATCACAGTGGAAGGTGCCAGTGTCGCATCCCCTCAGGGATCTTTAAGCACGAACCAGTTGAGAATTGACCATGACAACTACATCCACGGGCTGTACAAGCTCTGTGAAGCGATCCATGAATACGGATCCAACGCTTCCATTCTGCTCAATCACGGCGGTGCCGACTCGGACGGTTCTGTGACAAATATCCAGCCGGTATCTGCTTCTGATATTCCATCAAAAGCTGGAGGAGACATCCCGAGACCTCTTACGGTGGAAGAGATCCACGGTATTGTCCAGAAGTTTGCAGACGCTGCTAAGCGCGCAGTCACAGCCGGCTTTGATGCTGTTGAGATTCAGGCAGGACACGGCTATCTGCTGAACCAGTTCTTATCCCCGCTGACCAATGACAGGACAGATGAGTTTGGCGGTTCCAAAGAAAATCGTGCACGCTTTACAACGCTCGTCTTAAAAGCAGTCCGCGAAGTTGTAGGCGAGAATATCCCGATCTTTTTGAGAATCAGTGCAGATGAGCTCACTGAAGGCGGAAACTCACTGAATGACACATTGGAGATCGTTGAATATTTTGAAGATTATGTAGACGTATTTGCAGTATCCGCAGGTCTTACCTGTACAATCCAGTATCAGCATGACGCAGATTACCTTCCGGACGGATGGAAATCTTACATGTCCAAGGCTGTTAAGAAGAAAACAGGAAAGCCATGTACCGCTGAAGGAAATATCCGTGAACCTGAGATCGCCAATGAGATTTTAAAGAGCGGCCAGTCTGACCTGATCGGTATCGGCCGAGGACTGATCGCAGATCCTGAGTGGGTCAACAAAGTACAGTTCGGAAACACCGATGATATCAACAAATGTATCTCCTGCAACAATGGATGTACTGCAACGCTCAGCAACAAACCGATGCGCTGTACTGTCAATCCATTTGTAGTAAGCGGAGAAAATTATAAAAAAGAGCATATCAAGAAGCCTTGCAACGTGGTTGTTATCGGAGGCGGTACCGCAGGCCTTGAAGCCGCATGTACTGCAGCAGAGGTGGGATGTTCCACTGTTCTGATCGAAAAGACCAACCAGCTTGGCGGACTGGCCAGACGTGTGGGCAACATGCCGAATAAAAAACGTCTTGGTTACTTCCCTGCTTATCAGGAAAAAAGAGCCATGGCCCTTAAAAACCTGTTTATCTGCAAGAATGTAGAAGCTACCGCGGAATTTGTAGACGGATTCAAACCGGACATCGTTGTCAACGCAACCGGCTCCAACCCACTGCTTCCGAATATTCCAGGCCTTAAGGAAAACCTTGAGAAAGGAAATGTCTCTACGATCTTTGACCTGGTTGACAAGGTAGACACATTTGAAAAAACAGATCTTTCCGGCAAAAAAGTCGTTGTCATAGGCGGAGGAAATGTCGGTTTGGATGTGGTTGAATTCTTTGCTCCTAGAAAAGCAGACGTGACCATTGTAGAGAAAAAGCCTCATTTTGGAGAAGACCTGGATCTGATCACAAGAACCGGTGCCAATGAGCTTTTGGAGAAATATAAAGTCACTCAGTATCCGAATGCCAACCTTTTGAAAGTGAAAGAGAATTCTTTCATTGTCCGTCATGACTATAAGGATCTGGAATTAGATTTTGACTACGGATTTATCTGTCTCGGAATGCAGTCTGCCACACCCGCGCTGCAGGCTCTGTACGATCATTTTGTAGATGAAGGCATCGAAGTTCTCAACATCGGTGACAGCGCAAAGACAAGACGTATGATTGAAGGTGTCAAAGAAGGGCGTGATATCCTGATCGCACTTGAGAGACATCACTTCTTATAAATTTCATTAATGATATTTTAAAGGTCTTTGGGAAAAGCTATTGTCATGCTTTTTCCAAAGACCCTTTTTATTTATTAGGTAAACCGAAAAAGATTTATTATTCTTTTTGTTGAGGTATTATAACTACTGATTTTTAAGGATAACATGTTGTTTTCGTTAATATCAGTGCTCACTAGAATCTGGGTGTCATCATAAGCTGTTGTAAATACTTTGATTTCTTTATTTTTTTCGTCAACCCCCTTTATTTTTCTTGGGTTTTGAATCATTTTACATGTATACAGACAGTTAAAAAAACTTCCTTGTTCTAAATCTGCAATTTTTTCGAGATCATTTCCTCTATACTCTTTCATTGTTACTGTTGTAAAATTTGCAACCCAGCTGATTAGACTGTCATTTTCCTCCGCCAATAATTTACTGTCAGAATTATATGAGTTATAGAGCAAGATTTGTTCCCCATTGTTACTGGGAAGTAACTCTGTAGTCTCTTCCGACTGTGAATGATTCAAATCATACTCTTTCAAATCTAATATTTTATCAATTTGAAATCTACTATCTGCTTTTCTCAGAATTACAAGAGATGTAACATTTGAGATTAATATTTTGTCTTTGTTGTAATATATCAGCTCCCATCCATCACCTGGGGCTGATTTTTTTTTATTTACTTTATAAAATTGTTGCTTGGTCAACGTTTTCATATCTTCTGTTTTTACTTTTTTTGTCTCAGGATTTTTTTTCTGCTCTTTAATGCCCGTAGCCTGACACGCTGTTCCAAAAACAATGATAAATACGGAAATAAGTAATTGAAGTATTTTTTTCTCATAATCCTTCCTTTCTGTCATTTATATGAACCACTTATATGAACATATTTCGCTTGTATCATCCATCCTCGAGAACTCAGTGGGACGTTTCGCAACATGTCTTTTTTCTTATTGCTTGAATGTTGACAAATAAAAACATCCTTTTTTCTGTTCCATGGATCACCTGGAGTAGTAGGATTAGGGACATAACCAGAAATGATTACACTGTGTGTAGCTGTATACTGTCCTACCTTACTATTCCATGGTACTTTCTGAACAATATCACCTAATCTGCATCCTTTCATATTAGTCTTAGATGCTTTCAAGCCCTTTACTGATGATGATCCCTTATTTTCTCGCCAGTAGTTGTGAAACATCTGTGCACCTTTACATGATGAATTGTATCTATACCATTTTTTAGATGCTTCTTTACCTTCTTTATCTTCAGTAATTCCGCCAGCTTTTAGGCATTGAGAAGTGAAATTTGTACAGTCTCCATCCCCAGAATAAAATGGATAATTTGGATTAGGCTTTAAAGCGTACTTTAATGCATATGCTTTAGCCTTATTTCTATCATAACTACTAAATTTATATTTTTTCTTTGCTGCACTAGTATCAGTCATTTCATAACTTTGAATGTTATTAGATTGTTCCTGCTCTAATTTATTAACATAAGATTTGGCAACCTTAATTATATCTTTTTGCTTTTTCTCTAGAGCGGCTTTATCGGTTTGCTTATCTTTCATCGTTTTGAGTGCTTGTTTAAAGTCTCCTTCTACATTATCATTCTGTATAAACCACTCTCCATTTATTTTTTCTAAATAAATCAAATGTTCATGTAGTTCCTCTGATTCTGTGTCCTTTGAACAATTATAATGGATTTTAATATCTTCAGTTAATGATACTTTTGCCTTGCTTTCATTAATTAAAATCTTATTATAAGTAAGTTCAGATTTAAATTATTCAAAACACAGATCTGAATTCTGAACCTTACGATACTTTATTAAAGTATCTAAATCAAAATACTCTAAATTTTCATCAGAATTAAAATATGATTTTAATTTGGAATCCATCTTTAAATGGGCTAAAGCTTTATTCTTATCCGTAAAAAAATTATTCAAGACTTTTTTAATTTGAACATTATCAGTTGATTCTTTTTCAACAAATTCATTGGCAAATGTATTCTGCAAGGCAAATAGAATAAAGCCTAAAACTATACAACATATGCTTATTATTTTTTTCATACCTCTTCCTCCTTCTTTACTAATCTGATAGTTATATACTAAATAATAATCCGTAGAACCATCTATGTCAACAGTTATGACTACTTATACCATAATGTTATTAATTCCAAATATAATTTTAATATTTGCTTGATATAAACATTTTCTTTATTACAAAAACAAAAAATAGTATGCTGATTCCACTACAATCAGCATACTATCCTCGATAAAAATCATGTAATAATTTTTACTCAACTTTTCTTATAAAAATGCAGAACGATCCTCTCAAGATACCGTTTCAGTACGATTTGTATCTCCTCTTTTGGATTCATGGGCTTTACAAGGATACTGTAAACATTGGCCCTATTGGCCCCGTAGACATCCGTAAACAGCTGGTCTCCCACAAACAGTGTATTAGACCGGTCTGTTCCCATCAGCTTCATGCCCTTCTCATAACTTCCCACCATAGGCTTGTTCGCTTTATAAATATAGTAGGTTCCTTCCACTGCTTCGCAGAACTTTTTCACTCTTGGTTCCTTGTTATTGGACATAAAACAAAAATCAAAGCCGATGTCTTTCAGTTCCCTGAAAAAACGGACTGCCCGGTCATCTGCAGGTGCATTGTGAGGCACCAGGGTATTATCTACATCAAATAAAATCCCCCGGTATCCTCTGTCATAATATGCTTTAAAGTCAATGGAATAAGTACTGTCCATATATTCATTCGGGTAAAATTTCTCAAACATCTTCTGTGTAACCATCCTTTATTTTTCTTTTGTCCTATTCTAGCATATAACTGAAAAAAAGCCAAACTTCCCTGAATGTGGACGTGCATTTTAAGAAATGCTATAATAAAATAAGAAAACTGTTAAATATGGCAAAGGAGAATAACATGGATCAGGAATTAAAAAAAGAATTTCAGGCTGACCTGGCCGAATTTCATTTAATGACCAGAAAGTTTTATCAAAAAGAAATCAGCGTTAAAGAATATAAAGGTTTTTCAGGAGGATTTGGAAGCTACGCACAGAGGGGCGGCGGTTCCAGTATGCTGAGACTTCGGTTTACCGGGGGAGAAATCACGAAAGATAAACTCCAGTTTATTGCGGACAGTGTTGAAAAATATAAGATAGACAAACTCCATCTGACCACCTGTCAAACCGTACAGGTACACAATCTAAATGATGTTACCGTATCTTCCCTCATCGAGGAAGCGTTTGAGCATGATATTATCACCAGAGGCGGCGGTGATTTTCCCAGAAATGTCATGGTTTCCCCTCTCTCCGGAGTAGAAAAAGAAGAATACTTTGACGTGCTTCCATATGCCAGAGAGGCCGCCGATTATCTTCTGACTTTCATCAAACGGGTGAAAATGCCCAGAAAGCTGAAAGTCTGTTTCTCTAATTCTCCAAAGAATATAACACACGCCACTTTCCGTGATCTTGGATTTGTTGCCCGCAAGGATCACACCTTCGACGTTTACAGCGCCGGCGGCCTTGGCAACAACCCTAAAATGGGCGTACTCGTAGACGAAGGGACAGACCCATCAAAAGTACTGTACTATATCAAAGCTATGATTCTGACATTTATACAGCACGGCAACTATGAAAACCGCGGGAAAGCCAGAACACGGTATATGCAGGATACTTTGGGCCAGGAAGGCTACCGGGCTGCTTTTCTTGAAAACCTCAGCAAGGCAATGGCTGAAGATTCTCTTGACCTCAATGTACAGGAAGTTCCTGTGACAAAAGAAGGCTGCGGCTTCCTTGAGGAAAACTTCCGGATTACCGCCCAGAAACAGGACGGTCTTTACAGTGTTTTATATCATCCGTTTGGAGGGAATATCCCGCCGGAGCTGATCGCACCGATCAATGAAGCTGTACAGAAGATGGACCAGGTGGTCCTGAGAATCTCCCCAGACGAAAGCCTTTATTTCATCAACTGTAACAAAGAGGAAGCCCTGGAACTCCTGGAACTTACCAAAGACAGTGCATCCAACCTGTTTGAGACATCTGTCGCCTGTATTGGCAGCGGGATCTGTCAGATAGGTCTCAGAGACTCTCAAAAGCTCTATAAAGCTGTCATGGATAAGATCCGCCCCTTAGATTTTTCGAACGGTGTGCTCCCGCAGATCCATATTTCCGGCTGTCCATCCTCCTGTGGAACTCACCAGATTGGGACACTTGGCTTCCGCGGAGCCACAAAGGTTATTGATAAAAAACCTCTTGCAGCCTTCCAGCTGTATATCGGCGGAGAGGAAACACAGGGCAATGCACAGTTCGGGGAGGACGCCGGAACCATTCTGGAAACAGATATTCCGGACTTTTTAATAGAAATTGGACAGGCAGTACAGAAAGAACACAAATTATATTCCGACTGGATAAAAGAAAATCCAGATGCTCTAAAAGCTATCATCCAAAAATATACAAAATAAAAAAGCACCCCATTCGTCCCCTTCACATAAGGAAGTGGAGGGGACGAGGGCGGCTCTTCAACAAATTACGGTATAGTCATTCGTGGCTATGCCGTTTTTTGTTCCTTTGCACGCTTCTGTTTTAAGCGTTCTTGGAACATTTCTTCATATTCTTCAGCAGATGGAGCTGTTATAATACCAACTCCGTTGTAGTAAATGTCAATCGGATATACGGTTTTGCCGTTGATAACTTGCTTTTTTGAAACCATAATGTAGTCGATAAACTCATTGACAATGGAAGGAGTAAGCTCCTTGATTTCCGTGTATTGCTTGGCCTTTTCCACGAACGCAAGCACATTTGTTGTTTTATCGTCCTGTGCTTCTATGTCATTACGCAGCATAGTAACCACGTCTTTAAGCGATTTTTGCTCTGCTTCATAGTTTGCCGACATTATCGCAAAACGCTCATCGGTCAGCTTGCCAGATACATTGTCCTCATAAATCCGCTGGAATAAAACATCTAATTCTGAAATACGCTTTTCGGATTTCGCAAGCTCTCGGCGTTTTTTGGCAAGCTCCTTTTTCTGTTCCTCGCTTGATTTCTCAAGCTGTTCCTGCACAAATTGCTTTTCAAATGCCTGTACATAAAACAGAACACGCTGTATGCTTTCAAGCGCTAAAGCATACACAACCTTTTCTCGGATATAATGGGCGGTGCAATTTGCCGTATTCTTTCGGTAGTTGGAGCAGAAGAAATATGCCTGCTCTCGGCTGTAATTATTTGTTACGCTGTAATACAGCTTTTCGCCGCAATCTCCGCAGTAAAGCAATCCCGAAAACATACTGACCTCGCCTGTGCGGTTTGGTCTGCGTTTGTTTGCCCGAAGCGTCTGTACAAGTTCCCAAGTTTCCCTGTCAATAATGGCTTCGTGAGTATTCTCAAAGACTTTCCATTCTTCCTTTGGTCGCTCTATTTTTGTTTTATCCTTAAATGAGCGTGTAGTGGAACGGAAATTTACTGTATCTCCGATATATTCCTGTCTGTCAAGAATATCCGCAACCGTTCTTGCCGCCCACTTGTGCGGAACAGCAGGTAATGCAGAGGTTTTTCTGCCCTGTGATTGCCAATATTCAGTTGGCGTTGGAATACCTTCCGAAAAAAGCTGATTGGCTATCTGTGTCGGTCCATACCCCTCAACGCATAAGCGGAATATCTTGAGTACAACCTCAGCGGCTTCTTCGTCAACAAGCCATTCATCGGGATTAGCTTCATTTTTCTTGTAGCCGTATGGAATCACCGTTGTCAGCGGTTTACCCGCCATACCTTTGTTTTGAAATACCGCACGCACTTTCTTTGAAGTATTCTTGGCGTGCATTTCATTAAACCAGTCCTGTACGGGAAGAAAATCGCTCAATCCGTCTTTGGTGTCGATATTATCCATAATGGCGATATACCGAACGCCTAAACGCACAAAATCTTCTTCCAAAAGCTGACCGACAACAAGGCGGTTTCGTCCGAGCCTTGAATGGTCTTTGACAATGATAGTTTCAACCTTTCCTGCTTCGGCAAGCTCCATCAGTTCCATAAAAGCTGGTCTTGTGAAATCAACGCCGGAAGTTACTGCTGAAAATATTTTAAACAGAGAGTTTCACGCTGGGCATTTTGGAGAAAAATGGCTGACAGATGTAACAGAAATGAAGTACGGGATCAATGGGAAAGCATACCTAAGCGCTATCCTGGACCTGTCAGATAAAAGTATTGTCTCTTTTGTAATTGGACATTCCAATAATAATGCCCTTGTTTTTGAAACCTTTGACATTGTCCATGAAAACCATCCTGATGTAAAACCGTTATTCCACAGTGACCGGGGATACCAATATACCTCTAAGTCTTTCCGAAAAAAGCTCAATGAGGCAGGAATGACACAAAGCATGTCGAGGGTGTCCAGATGTATTGATAACGGCCCGATGGAAGCATTCTGGGGGATGCTGAAAACGGAAATGTATTATCTTAAAAAATTCCAGACTTATGAAGAATTAAGGGAAGCAGTCAGTAATTATATGGATTATTATAATAATCACCGCTATCAAAAACGCCTAAACTGTATGACGCCGATAGAATACCGGAATTATTTAAGAAAAGTTGCATAAGAAATTTGCCAGCCACAAAGATGTGATTGGCAACTAAAATTTTATTTTTTTCTACTGTCTACTTGACAGGGAGCGGTTCATATCTCACAAGTTCATCGGCTCTGCGTCTTTGCGTCTGGCTCTTTGATTACGATTATATGTAAGTCTTTTGCTTCAATCAGACTTTCCTGTCTACACTTCGGACAGAATAGAGGAAAATTCTTTAATTCTGTATCTTTCCGTATCCGCAATCTTGTTTTATTGCCGCAAACAGGGCATCGTATCCACTCCATCTTTTGCGTGTCCATAATCAGCACCCATTTTCAAGCTCGTTTTCTAAGAAACGCATAATATATGGATTGTTTTCTTCACTCAATGTCGGCTGAAAAGCCATATAACGGCACTTCTGGTATTGTACTCTATCCATTTCAAAGGTATATCCCATTACGCATTTTGGATTGCATTCATCAGGATTGATAAGTCGCTTACAGACGGACGCTTTCTTGATTTCCTTTTTTGTTTTTTCAGGCAGTGTATCAAGAAAGCTCTGATATTTTTGTATATGTTCTGGATAAATGCGGAGTTTCATTCCCGTTTTTCGAGATACGAATGTTGCCAAAGTTCTTTTGTTGCTCAATACATAAGATACTACATATCCGCTTTTTGCAGTCTTTATATTGCACTTGCAGCCTTTTTCCGTCAGATATTCATTGATTTGATTTACAAAATCACGGAAACGCTCATCAACCGTTTCCATAAATAAATTGAATTTCTCGTCCATTTTGCCCTCCGTTATGCTTGCTTTTTCGTGACGGGTATCCATACCTCATATTGTGCGTTCTGTGGGTCTGGATTTAGATAAACCTCAATATCGGGAGCATCAGCATACTCATATCCAGAAGTCGGAAGCCATTCGGTAATGATACGCTGTTCTAATTCTTGGATTGACTGATTTGTTCCTGTTCCAGAAAAAACAGCCCATGTGGAAGCAGGTACAGTGTATTCCTCAAATTCGCTGTTTTCCTTTGTACTTGAAACGGCAATAAAATACTTCCATTGTTCCGTATCATTGCAGGCACTTACACCTAAAAGTCCCATAGGTGGCGTGTCCATCATGCCTGCAAGTTTTTCTATTGTTCCATTTGCGGCGGCATCCTGCCACATTTGCGGCACAACCATAAAATTATTTTCGATTTTCTTATCAAGCGGTGCAGATACACCAATAATGCGAAAAGCATTTTTTGTTTCAATTCTATAATTCATCTCTGTTGCTCCTTTCACTGCAATTCTAAATACAATGGGGGAAAAAGATTTCACGGATACACCCTCATTTTTTACTGTCGATGGAGCAATTCCATGAAAGGCTTGAAATGCCCTGTTAAATGCCGTGGGAGAACGGTAGCCGTATTTTTCTGCAACATCAATAATTTTTTCATTCCCACCTTGCAAATCAACTGCTGGCAATGACATTTTTCTTCTACGGATATACTCTGCCAGAGTAATTCCCGCCATATAAGTAAACATTCTCTGATAATGATAAGTAGAGCAACAGGCAATCCGTCCAAGTTGTTCATAATCAATTTCGCCAGTCAAATGTTCTTCAATATAATTCATGCTTTGGTTTTCATGCTTTGGTTTAATCTTTAAACCCATTCCATTGGGATACCTCCTTATTCGGATATAAATTCACCGTTATTATTATAAGCTTTTTCTTAAATTTTTTCCTCTCAATGCTTGCACAAAAAAGAGAGAAGAATATTTGATTAAAAATTGATATTGGCTTTTTTTGCTTGGTTGCATAAATCACGGACATTCAAAGTATAGGTTTTCCCATCCTTGATAAAATGCGTTCCGCATTGCCGAAACTCAAAATGCACATTATGGGAGATACATTGCTCCCGTATATCAAGTACCCATTCGTAATCAAAGGGTCTGGCGTTTTTATCCGACTCGCCGCCAACTACGACCAACTCAATATTATCCAAGAAGTTTGAAAGGTCTATGCTCTCTATTAACGGCTGACAGATAATATTTTTATGTTTAATGGGAAGTTCCTTGAAAATCGAAAGTCTGTAATCAGCCCTATCTTGATTTTCAACCGTACACCCAACGGTAACATTTTCGTATCCGTCATTCCAATCGCTTGGAACACAATCCATAAAACGCTCAATCCGTTTTGTCAGAAAGATAAAATGCAGGTCGGAACGCTCTCGTATCATATTCCAACACTCTCCACGCCAACCGTCAGCGTCCTCAATCAGAAAATCAGTAGAAAAGCAGAGATACACCATCTGTCCCGATTTTATCTTGTATGCTCCCGATTTGTTTTTAGCAATAGGGGCGTAAAAGTTATCTGTCTTTACAATATTGTTTGTGTCAATCCTCCGCTTGTAATCGCCTTTATGGATATAACAGTATTTACAGCCCTCGCTGTGTTTGTGGCAGCCACGCCACGGATTCCACATTGCCATAAAATCCTCCGTTCTGGTGTAGTTCAAATAATATTATCAGTCCATCGCCTTTGTATCTGGTTCTCTGATAATTGCTATATGTAATTTTATTGCTTCAATCAAACTTTCCTGCTTGCATTTCGGAGCGTGGCAGGGAAAATTTTTTCAGTTTTGTATTTTCCTGTATCTGTACCCTTGTTTTGCTCCAACAGATAGGACAGCGTATCCATTCCTTTGGTATAGTTCTATTTGCTGCCATTTTGCAAAACACCCTTTTTACTTTTTGTCATCTACAAATTCAAACAATTCTTCTACAGTCACATGGAATATTTTCGCTATATCCATAGCTAACTTTAAGGAAGGATTATACTTGCCGTTTTCAAGGTGAACAATGGTTTCTCTTCTCGCACCAACAAGTTCGGCAAGTTCACTTTGCTTATATCCTGCCTGCTCCCGATATTCTTTGATTTTGGTAATGAGAGCCATATTATACCCCCTTACTATCCATAACTACAAACATCACTGTTCGAATAATAGATAAAATCAAAATCGACAAAACAATCGTCCATCCAATAAATCCTGTACTGACGGCATTCGTATGACCGAGAATGGCAGCACCAAAAGCGACTACAGCCATTACACCGACAAAAAGTTTTAAACAAATTGAGTCACATCGTTTCAAGTTATGTTCCGCCATTTCGTCGATGCCTTCTTTTTTATACTTGGAAATTCGAATCATTTGTACAACAAAGAAGGAGAAGAGAAAGACACCAAGTACATATTGTGCTGTTTCATACCAGCCTTTCCAATCAGTTCTTGCCCACATCCAATAGTAGGATGTGAGGATGATAGCATAGACAATTTTAGTTCCGACAATTTCTTTTAAGGATACTTTTTTATTCATATTGTGTTTCTCCTATGTTATATATTTCGCACTTGCGATGTTATAAATATATCACTTGTGTTTATGAATGTCAATAGGAAAAGTGAAATATTTTTAACTCCCCGAAAGAAAAGAGCGACAGAGCTTTTACCCTCTGCCGCATTGTTTGCTTATGCGAAGATGATTTTCCTCTCCACAATCTCACTTGCACACGCCCGTATGTTATTCATTCTGCCTTTAACTGCTCTGTGATACCCTGTGCCTGTTTCATCTGCTCTGTGAGCATTTCAAAGAATTATGGGGTCTTAGGGGATTTTACCCCTAACAAGCGAATTTGGATAACCAAATTCAGTGCTTGGTAAGACACAATCTATCGTAGCTATCTTTAACAGCTTGGCAACCATTGTATACATTTAATTTGCTTTATATGGTCAAGTATACTCAGTATCTTCTATTTAACTACCCACTCCAAGAAATCAAAAGTGTTCAGTTTGCTATTGTTGACTTTGGGCAAAAAAGTGGATATAATATAGTAAAGTACCCTATCGATGATGAAAAATTGGGTCAGTTAAGTAGAGGTGGAAGAATGCTTCAGAAAAATGACATTGAAATTTTGAGAAAGCTGTTTAGCCAGCACAATTATATTATGACTACCGCTGAACTGACAGCTTCAAAGCTATATTACGCAGATATAAAATTGCTTTTAGATGAAGGGCTGATTGAAAGGGTAAGACGGGGCTACTATCATTGGATTGAAGACTCTGGAGAAAGCGAAATTGTAATTATCAATCGTCTGTTTCCCGATGCAGTCCTTTGTATGGAAACAGCTCTTTTCTACTACAGATACAGTGACCGAAATCCTGCTGAGTGGAATTTTGCAATTGATAAAAATGTTTCAAAATTGCGTACTAAAATCGATTATCCATTTATCAAGGCATATCGTGTTGAGCCTGCATTGGTTACGCTTGGTGAAACAACGGGGAAAATTGATTTTATTGATATTCGTATTTATGACCGAGACCGTACCATTTGTGATGTGCTGCGGAATATGAACAAGATGGATAAGGAAATTTTTAATAAGGCAATACAAGGTTATGTAAAAGACCCGAAAAAAAACATACCCAACCTTATGGAGTATGCAAAAGTGCTACGGGTGCAAAAGAGAGTTAAAGAATTGATTGGAGTGTGGTTGTAATGGCAGATATAGCGGCTTCTGTTCTTGCGAAACTTAGAAATAAAGCAAAGGCTTCCGGCATCAGTTATCAACAGTGCTTGCAACTTTTTGTGCAGGAAGAATTTCTGCGTAAACTTTCAAAATCGGGATATGAAGATAATCTTATTCTCAAGGGCGGTCTGTTTATTTACACGCTTACCAATTTTGAGAGCCGAGCTACGATTGATGTGGACTTTCTTCTTCGGGCAGCATCCAATTCGATTGAAGATGTAAAGGAACTGATTAACAAGGTAATCAACACGCCAACGGGTAATGATTATATTTCTATGACCGCAAAAGGTTTTGAGGAAATTTCACTGCAGAGAAAATATCACGGTATCAGTGCACAGATTATTGCGCAGATAAAAAATGTTCGTGTACCTTTTAATGTGGATATCGGTGTGGGTGATGTCATTGTGCCTTGTGCCGAGGAACGAGCAATCAACACACAGCTTCCTGACTTTGAAGCTCCTATTATCAAAACTTACTCTCTCGAAAGCACTATCGCAGAAAAATTCGATGCAATCCTGCAACGATTTGAGTTGACAGGCAGAATGAAAGATTTTTACGACATCTATTATCTGGCAAGGACTTTCGACTTCGATGGAGCGAGATTGCAGACGGCAATTTTTGAAACCTTGCAGAGGCGAGGAACTCCCTATAACCGAGATAGCTTCAAACGGATTGCTGCACTTGCCGAAGATGAGGATATGCAGAAACGGTGGAAATATTTTTTGAAGAATATTAAAGATGATGCGCTTGAGTTTACTGTTGTGATTGATGAACTTCGAGATTTCCTTGAACCTGTGTTTGAGGCAATAGTGAATGAAGATGAATGGCAGGAACAGTGGAACTTCATTGTGAAATGGAATAAAAATGAAAGGAGTCTTAATTTATGAGTATTGTACTTACCGTTGAACAGCGTGAACAAGCAGGTTCTGACTCCTATAACAGATTCGAATATCAAGTCCATTGGATTGTATGCCATATAATAGGTAAACTTCAAGATGATGCAGAGTGTATTGTCTTTTGTGAATTTCACGATGATATGGCAGAGTTTTCTCCCGATAATCAGCAGTATCAGTTTTATCAAATAAAAACAAAAGAAGACCCATCTGATTGGACTATTGCAGAAATGTCTAAACGTGAAAAAAAGAAAAGCGGTGGCTATAAAAAGTCTTTCTTAGGATTTATTTTCTACAATTATCTAACTTTTAGCACAGAGTGTTCACATTGTCATTTTGTATCAAACAATGATTTTGATAAAGAAGTTTTATCGTGGCAGGCAGTTATTGAAGACGGCAAAAAGTTGCAAGAAGAAGACATTGTACTATATCAAAAAATCAAAGACAGAATAAAAGATGAATTTACCAATGATATGCCAAGCAATTTTGATTCTGTATTTGATGCGTTTATACAAAATACTTTTGTTCATAAATCTGATTTGCAATTAGCGGCATATGAAAATCAAACTAAGGGAGAATTTTTCAATCACTTAGCTGATAAGAATATTCCAACAGGTTGCTATAAACCATAAAGCAAAAACCAATAAATGATTGCTTTAGGAACATTCCTGAGAATTTTAGGTACAAAAATGAGCCGCATATTCTTGCTACCCAAGAGTACGCGGCTCATTTATAGTATTTATTTGTAGATTAACTCATTTAAAACTGTTTCTTCAGCTTGCTGCCTAATACAATTCATTTCAGTAATACCCTGTGTTGTTTTTAACTGTTTTACAATCCGACAAAAACGTTCCCGTACTTGTTTATCAATCTCACAAAGATATTCATTAAGCTCTCCACTTGTAAGTAAATTGATATAAGTCAATCTGCGGTGCTCTTGTAAAAATTTCAAATGCCGCTGCCCATAAATACCAATATCGTTTTCTTTATTCTTAGGAAGTGCAAGATTTGGAATAAGATAATCGCTTTGTTTACAGTAAGTACCACCGTTCTGTTCAAATAATGATTTCATTGTAGCTTCCTCCATAATAAATTAATTCTTACTACAAATTCATCATATCCAACCGTCATTACAAATTCTTTAAAAAACCCAAGGGACACTTCCTTATGTGAAGCATCCCTTGGCATCAATGTTTTTAACATTTTCCAATGGGGTGCTTTTTTATTTTTATCTTCTCTTAATTGTATTCCCTTATAATTATTTATTTGCTCTCTTCCACTGCCGAATGAAAAGTATCAGGATATACAATCGACAGAATATACTCATAGGCTTCGCTCCACCGGCTGTTTGGCTTATACTGATACAGTTCTTTCGGAAGAATAACAAGGTGCTTCTGCTTCACAGCCTTCAAATCCTCCCATCCGGATTCCTTTTCCAAAGTATTATGAAGCTTCTTCAGGGCAAGCTTTCTGTCTCCCATGGTTGTGACAAAAATATAATCAGGATCGCTCTTTGATATCGCCTCCAGTGAAGGAGTCTTATTTTCCGCAAGATTTTTATTGTTCGCAGCTGCATTCTCTACTCCGATGTCCTGCAGGATATTGCAGACTACATTTTCCTCTGTCTTTACCTTGATGTCTGCAGAATAAGCTCTGAGCACCAGTGCAGTCGTTTTCCTGCCTTTTGGTACTTGCTTCAGCAGGTAATCCGCTTCCTCCCTTGCTTTCTCTCCATACTCCTCATAATTATCCTCTTCTCCGGTTACTTCCGTCATTTGTTTTAAAACGTTCAGGTAATCGTCCAGAGTATTCATCCTGACAATATAATATGGAATTTTTTCTTTCTTTAGAGTCTCAGCTGTATCCATCTGCTCCTCAATGTTTCCTGAAATCAGAACCAAATCCGGCTTCAGGGAAAGAACAGCATCCAGATCCGGATATTTGACAGAACCAACATTTTTAATCTTTTTTTTGTTAAGATTTTCGTGAACTACCTCTTCTTCCAGCACATCTGCAGTAGCTCCGCATAATTCTCCTCCGGAGAGCAGCCATACATCCGACAGGGAAGCCGATAACGCTACTACTTTTTCCGGTTCTTTTTTTATCTCTACTTTTCGCCCGGTGGAATCTTTTATGACTGTATATGACTCTTCTTTTATCTGTTTTTTGTCCTTGTCATGGTTTCCCCTGCACGAGGCCAGAAACAAGACACACAGCAGAAGTAATACAGTCGCTCCGCACTTTTTATTCATAATCTGGTATATACTCCCCCTGACCAGTATTTGCCAATAATTTTGCCGACAATATTTTCTTTTATTATATAGTATAACTCCAGCAGGTGCAAGTTTATTGCCTTAAAGCGCTTCTCTTTCAGGTGGGAATCAGCAAAAGTTCCAAGTCCCACATGAAATAAAATTCCTGGATGACCGGCGGCTGCGCTTCTGACCAGTTGTGCCATGACTCCCTGCGGAAAGTTGTAGGCTTCAATCTCATTTCTCTCTGCCATTTCAGCCAGACGCGGTGACTGTCCCCAATGTCCTCCGGTAGCGCGCTTCACCATGCCCTTTTGTGACAGAGGTGACATTCCGCGGTCCCCACGGTCTCCCAGTCCGCTGAAATGCCACAGCGTCAAATTTTTTGGCTCCTTTGTCTCCAGATATCTGTCTTTCAGAGCTTCGATCAATAGTAACGGATCTACAATGCCTCCTCCGGCTCCGCAAACTGCCAGAGTATCTCCGTCATCTATTAATTCTACAGCTACCAGAAGGTAATATTCCATAACGAACATTACAGCGAGAAAGATCTGGAATGTGGCTGTACAGGTGCAACCGATAACAATCAGTGCAATTCCTTCCACTGCAAATTTAGATGCCTTGGAAACTCCCACAAAACCTTTTATTTTTTCTCCGCTTTCTGTCTTTACTCTCGGCTGCGGTGCAAACTTGGCTCTCGTAAGCAGCAGTGCATTTACGATCAAGATGATAATACAAAAGACAAATGTCCACCTGTACCACATATCATTTGCCAGCAAATAAGCAATCATCATTGAAGTTAGACTTTCCTTTACACCATCGGCTCCGGCAATGGTCATTTTCTTTCCGATGACTTTAATTCCGTTGTCATTCACAATGGTATTTACCGCGCCGCAAAGTTCAGCTGCGGGTGAAAGTTCATCCAAATATTGTGTATCACTCAGAACCTTTCCTGTAAAATAAAGAACAGGCTCTTTTATTGCTTTCCAATAAAAGAGCCTGCTGATCTTACTTCTGGTTCAAATATGCATCAAAAATATCTTTTGATACATTTTCCTTAATGCTTTTATATATGTCGGAAGCCGCTTTTCTTACGTCCTCCTGAGTTTTCTTATCCAGCGTCACAATCTTCGTACCACTGTCTTTTATGACCTTCATCCGTTCCTCGATCCGTTCATCCGAAGCTTTCCTTGCATATTCCTTTGCCGTCTCTGCCGCCTCCTCAATAATCTTCTGCTGATCTTTCGGAAGGTCTTTATAAAATTCATCACTTACAATCAGAGAAATATAATGGGGCAGATGATTTGTTTCTACCACGTAATCCTGCTGTTCATAAAGTTTGCTTGATACAATGACCTCATATGGGTTTTCCTGTGCGTCTATCGTCTTCTGCTGCAGGCCGATGTATACCTCACTGAACGTCATCGGCGTCGGATTTGCTTTCAGTGCCTTCCAGAAATCCATATGGTAGCTGTTTTCCATGGTACGGATTTTCTGTCCTTTAAAGTCATCAATCGACTTCACCTCTTTGTTGGTAGACATGACACGAAATCCCTGGTCCGCATAACCCAGCAGCTTAAATCCGCCTTTTTCATAGACCTTTTCCATCTTCTTATAAAATACAGGATTGTCTACGGCAGCTCTTGCCTCTTCAATCGTAGTAAAGGCACTTGGCAAATCAAAGACAGCGGTATCCGGCATAAAAGTAACCTGAGGTGCCGTATTTTGCACAACAAAAGGAATATCACCGTCAGAACAGCTCTCCAGCAGTTCCCTGTCTCCCCCCAGCGTACTGTTTGGATATACCTCAATCTTCATTTTCCCTTTACTCAATCTGTTTACTTCATCTGCAAACTTCTGAGAATATAGCTGCGTCACGGTATCTTCCGGGCTGGAAGTTCCAAGAGGCCACGCATACCGCTGCACACCGTCATCACTTTTCTTCTTGCATCCGCTAAGAGCCAAGACAGAGACGACACATAAAGCTGCAATACCAAATCTTATCAATCTTTTCATCTGTATCCCCCTCCTATAACAGCGCCAGGCTGATCTGCGGTATAAATGTAATAAGTAACAAAGCCACAAGGAAACAAAGGATCAGCGGCATTGCCTTCTTTGTGATATCCACTACCGGGATCTGAGTCAGGGATGAAGCCACGAACAAATTGACTCCGATGGGCGGAGTTACAAAACCGATCGCCAGATTGACCACCATCATCACACCGAAATGAATTGGATTCATTCCAACGCCCACTGCAATCGGCATCAGAATCGGTGTCAGAATCAAAATAGCCGGTGTCGTATCCATAACCATACCCACAAGCAGTAAGAAGACGTTGATTACCAGCAGAATGACAATTCCATTGTGGAATGTTCCGAGAATCCACTCGCTGACTGTCTGAGGAACCTGCATCAGCGTCAGGACTCTTGAAAATGCCACGGATGCTGCCAGTATAAATAAAATAGGCGCATAGGTATGGATTCCCTCGATCATAACTCCCCATAAGTCTTTTACATGGATACTCTTGTAGACAAATAAGCTTACGAATACAGAATAAAAAACAGAAATCACCGCTGCTTCTGTAGGGGAAGCCACACCAGTATAAATACAGCCAAGGATAATGACCGGACTGAGCAGTGCAAAAAAACTGTCTTTCAGCACAGTAAGCAGGCCTTTGTCACGAAGTGCCTGTACTTCTTTCCGGATCTTTTCTTTATCCTCACCATGTTTCCTGCAGTAAAAAACAGCATATACCATCAGCAGCAGACCGATAGAAATCCCGGGAAGAATCCCGGCGATAAACAGATCACTGACAGACTGTCCGGATGCCATTCCGTACATAATAAAAGGAATACTTGGAGGGATAATGACACCCAATCCTCCTGAAACCGTAACGATTGCTGTCGCAAATTTTTTATCATAACCGAGCTTAATTAAAATCGGGATCGTCATACTGCCCACTGCTGCCACCGTCGCCGGTGCTGAACCTGAAATTGCTCCATAAAAAAGACACGTAACGATAACTGCACATGGCATTCCCGCTGTAAATTTTCCAATAAAATATACAAATACATCAAAAATCTTTTTTGAAATTCCGCCCTTTGCCATCACCATGCCTGATAAAACAAACATCGGCACCGCCAGCAGCGGAAAACTGTCGATTCCTCCCAGCATGGAACGGATGACAAACTGGCCGCTTGCCGTAAAAGAAGAGTCAAAGATTCCCGGAAGTACCGACACAATACCGAGTCCAATGGAAATCGGTATCGCGATGATCAAACACAAAAAGAAAATAATAAATACTGATAACGCTGACATACCTACACCTCCTGATCCTTTCCAACTGCGATTTTAAACTCAATCAGCCATCTCTGTAAAATACGAATTGTCACCAGCAGAAAACTTACCAGCGGTGCTGCCTGTATGTAGTACATTGGTATATGGCATGCAGGGCTAACTTGTCCGCTTTCAAATGCACTTTTTAAATACAGGATAGAGTATGGGATCAGATACAGGAACAATGCAAGTTCAATGGTATGGTTCACCACTTTAAAGATGGCCCTTCCCCTTTTAGGAAACATTGCCACAAACTGCTCAATTTTAATGGAGATACACTTTTTTGTGCAGTAGCTGACACTGATAAAGCCTGACCAGATAAACAGGTATCTTGTGATCTCCTCCGACCAGGAAAGGGATGCTCCCAGAACATAACGCGCCAAAACCTGTATGCCCATGATCAGGACCATCCCCATCAGGAAAACTCCCATTAAAAACTCTTCTAAATTTTCATCTAACCACTTTAGCATCTTAATACCTCTCTTTTGTAAGCGGAGATCTGCTGTCCCCAGCATGATTCTATCTATTTGAACATGATTCCCCGCTGTAATTATTACAGCATCCAAAAGTTAATTTTTTAACAACCAATCCACTATATTATACATGGTAATAATTCATTCCACAAATAGATTTTTCAAATAGAATTAATAATTTTTATCTATCAATATTGCAGATTTTCTCAGAGTTCAATGATCCTGCCGCCTCAAATCATCTATGGTCCGCAGAAGTAAAAAGCAGATAACCTGGGGTCAGATTATCTGCTTTTATCTTACTGTCATTTTGATTTTATAATTCTACAGTCCCTGATTTGCGTGGAGGAACTGAAGCATATCATTTAATTCATTGACTGCTGCCTGACCCGGAGCAGACGCTTTTTTCGCTGCGCCGAATGTAAGCGCCGAACCGAACACTTCTCCGCAGAGACGGCTGATCAGTCCCGTTCCTGCCATAGACATAGTGATGATCGGACGGTCTGCATGATCTGTATACATTTCCTCCGTCGCTGCAAGGAGTGTAAGTACATCTCTCCTGCAGGTCGGCATGACAGCGATTTTAGGAATATCAGCTCCTAATTCCTGCATTTTCACGAGTCTGCTGACAATTTCTTCTTTTGAAGGAGTTTTGTCAAAATCATGGTTGGAAGCCACGACCTTTACGCCGCATTCATGCGCAGCCGCCACGATATCTTTTACGATATCATCTCCCGTAAATACCTCCACATCTACAAGATCTACATATCCGCTTCTCGCTGCATTTTTATTCAGTTCTGCATACGGACCTGGCTCAATGGCTTTTTCTCCGCCCTCTTTGGATGTACGAAAGGTAAAGAGAATCGGTGTATCTGAAAGAGCTTCTCTCAAATCTTTTAACACATCTTCTACTTTGGCAAAATCGAAGACTCCCTCAAACCAGTCCACGCGCCATTCCACAACATCTACCGGGATCTCCCGGAAAGACTTTGCCTCGGCGATGATCTCTTCCTTTGTCACGCCCACAATCGGCACACAAATCTTAGGAACACCTGTTCCAATCTCTACATTTTTAACTTTTACTGGATTCATTTTCTACTCCTTATTAAGCTTTCTCTTCCATTGCCTTGTATCTCACATTGACAAACAGAGCCAATAATACTCCGACAACAGTGATTCCAATGTTCATTAATAAAATGTCTGCTTTATCCATTGTACCAGCCAGAGAAAGGATTGTATAGTTAGATAAGCTGGACGCAATCATAACTATACTCGTGATAGTTCCTTTGATTTTCGGAAACAGATCGTTCGCTGTCGCTGTCACAAGCTGAAGTACAACGGCTCCCGCGGAATATCCGACAACTGCTGATCCGATGTAGCAGATAGAAGGAGTTCTCAGCAGATAAACAAGCGCAATCATAATCGCTGCGATCAGAGGATATACGAATAAGAATCTTACCCCTTTTATCTTATTAACTAAAACAGTTGTAACAACGATAGCTACGAGAGATCCCGTACTGTAGTATGTCTGCATCACAGAAGGATCACCAATCTTTGCATATTCCTTCGCGAAATCCTGAGCACAGTTCAGCCAGAGCTGGAATGTTGCTGTTCCTGTAAATCCGATGATAATCAGCGCAATACTCTCCAATGAGAAGTTTGCATGTTTGATATCCTGGATCAGAGAAGATTTTGCCCCGCCTGCTGTCTCCATCTTCGGAAGAGGTGCGAATAAAACAAGCACGCCGATGATGGCAATGGCAACACCGCATACGTATAATAATACATTTAAGGAAAGGTTTGCTCCAACGATAGCACCGATCATAAACGGCATTAACAGCTGTGAACAGGAGATTGAAAACTTGGTGAGCATCGTTGCCATACTGGATCTTGGAGCCAGAATTTCAACACAAGCCGGGATCACACCGGTATCCAGGAATGAGTTTGCGATTCCTCCTAATACAGCTGCTATGTATGCAACCGTCATATTTGGTGACATAGCAAGGCCTAAGAAAAAGATCGCATAGGAGCCTGCGCCGATGATGGATGCCACTTTTCTTCCCAGCTTATCAGAAAGAGGTCCTGCAAATGGAAGGGCGATCAAACGTCCAAGCCCCAGCGCTGCCGCTACCATTGTTACCAGCCCGATGTCAGAAGCTCCCCACTGCTTTACCAAAGTTTCTTTTACTGCTACCTGGCCTAATACAGAACATCCGATACCATGGATGAAATAATTTAAGTATAAAATAAACGCACTGGGATAATATTTTTTGTTCATAATTGATTCCTCTCAAATTTCCTCTCTAGATTTAGTCGTATTTAATATCCAACACTTCTTTCATGTGGTCGATCGGCATATGTTTTCCGGTCCACAGGTGGAATGCCGCGTCTCCCTGGAACAGCATCATACCAAGACCGTTCATTGTCTTGCAGCCGGCTTCTTTTGCCATCTTTAAAAGTGCAGTCTCTCTCGGTGCATATATAGTGTCGGTGACGATCAGGTCCGGACGCAGGAATGACGCGTCAGGTATCACTGACTGGCCTTCAAGAGGCTTCATTCCAACACCGGTTGCCTGTGCAAACAGATAGCTGTCTGCAATCTCTTCTTTTAATTTATCTTTATCATCAAGATCATAAAGATTTACGATACAGTCTGTGTTTGCACGGATCTTCTCAACGGTTTTCTCTGCATTCTCCCAGAATTTATCTTTGATATTGAAGATTGACATTTCTTTGACACCGTCCAGTGCCGCCTGAATTTCGATCGCCGTTGCAGCTCCGCCTGCTCCTGTGATTGTCATTTTTTTGCCGATCACATCGATGTCATTGTCTTTCAGTGACTGCATGTAGCCGATTCCGTCGGTAATATGTCCTGTCAAAACTCCGTCTTCATTGACGATCGTGTTGACTGCTCCTGCCATCTCTGCTGCCGGTGAAAGCTTATCTAAGTACTTGCCTACAACTGTCTTGTTCGGCATAGACACGTTGGAACCCTTCAGTTTCAGGGCACGCAGTCCTTTTACCGCATCCTCTAATGTGTCATTGTCAACTTCAAACGCCAAGTATGCATAATCAAGTCCTAATGTGGCAAATGCTTCATTGTGCATTGCCGGTGAACTGGAATGTCTGATCGGATATGCCATCAGCCCGATCAATTCTGTATGTCCTGTGATTCTCTCTGCCATGTGTCATTCTCCTTTTCTACTTACCCTGTTGTTTCTTCACCCAAAAGTTAATTTTTTAACAACCTTACAAAAACTATTATACACGGATCTTATTGATACTTCTAATACATCTTTTAATACTTTTTAATAGAATTTTGCTATCATTTATGTTATGCTTCCTTATATAAATAGCCATTGCACTTTCCCAAGAAACGAGGTACTCTCTATGAATTTAAACCAGCTTTCTTATTTTCAAAAAATCGCAACCCTGCAGCATTATCATCAGGCAGCCAGAGAATTGAATGTATCCCAGCCCAGTCTAAGCCGCTCCATCGCCAATTTAGAAGAGGAACTGGGGCTTCCTCTCTTCCGGAAAAATGGAAGAAATATCGAGCTGACTAAGTACGGAAAGATATTTTTAGAGCATGTCAATAAAATACTCGAAGAAGTGAAGATTGCTGAGGATAAAATGAAGGCTCTGGCCAACTCCAAGGGAGGCCACATCGACCTGGCCTACGTGTTTCCACTTGCCAAATCGTATATTCCCCACCTCGTGCGCAGTTTCTTAAATTCGGAAGGTTCCAGCAATATCACCTTTTCCATGACGCAGGAAATCACTAACAAAATGCTCCGTGATCTGAAGTCTGAAAAATATGACGTCATCTTCGGCTCTTACGTATCCAATGAGCCTGAGATCGAATTCGTCCCGGTCATCAATCAGGAGATGGTTGTCATCACGCCGCTGGAGCACCCCTTGAAGCATAAAAAAGAAGTTCTGCTGGAAGATCTTCTGTCCTACCCTGTCATAGGATATGACCGCACTTCCGGCCTGGGCCAGTTTACAACTTCCATCTACCGGCAAAACCGGATGGAACCTGAGATCGCATTTGAAACCTCCGATGAAAATGCCATTGCCGCTCTCGTAGCCGAGAACTTCGGCATCGGCTTCGTGGCCCATGTGGAATCTCTGAGGGAATATGACGTGGAGATCCTTCACTTAAGCAACGTGAAACCTTATCACACTGTCTACATGGCGTACCTGAAGAACAACATTATGATCCCTGCAGTAGAGAAATTTATTGTCTTCGTAAAAAAAACGATAGACAAAAACTATTGATTTCAAAAAAAATATCAATTTGTTAAATAATTATCTTTGCTTTATAATGAACTTATCATTACAGATCACCCAAATGCAATGATAACAACCCTAATTAGAAATCGATAATCTTTTGGAGGGTACACAATGAAGTGCAATTATAAAAATATTTTCAGTCCGTTGACAATCAAAAACATGACGATGAAAAACCGCATCATGATGACACCGATGGGAACCAACTATGGAGAACAGACCGGAGAGATGAGTTTTCTCCATATCAATTATTACGAACAGAGGGCAAAAGGCGGTGTCGGTCTTATTATGGTGGAAAATGCCAGCGTAGATTCCCCTCTCGGTTCAAACGGTACAACTCAGATCAGGATCGACCACGACAATTACATGCCGCGTTTCTTTAAACTCTGTGAGACTGTCCATTCCCACGGTGCATGTATCGGACTTCAGTTAAATCATGCAGGTGCGTCCGCTCAGTCTAAACGTACTAATATACAGCCGGTATCCGCATCAAATATTCCATCCAAAGAAGGCGGAGAAATTCCCCGCCCGCTTACAAAAGATGAGATTCATGCGATTGTTAAAAAATATGGAGAGGCAGCTGCGCGCGCACAGGCTTCAGGATTTGACTGCATTGAGATCCATGCGGGACACTCCTACCTGATCAGTCAGTTCTTATCTCCTACGACTAACGTCAGAACTGATGAATTTGGAGGTTCTCCGGAAAACAGAGCCAGATTTGCAAGGCTGGTATTAGAAGAAGTCAGAAAACAGGTTGGACCGATGTTCCCAATCTTCGTCCGTCTAAGTGCCGACGAGTTTATGGAACATGGAAATACCCTGGATGATACTTTGAACTACCTCCAGTATTTCCAGGAAGAAGTCGATGTTTTCGACGTGTCTGCCGGATTAAACGGTTCCATCCAGTACCAGATCGACGCCAACTACTTAGAAGACGGCTGGAGATCTTATATGGCAAAGGCTGTCAGGGAAAAATACGGAAAACCATGTGTGACTATGGGTAATATTCGTGATCCACGTGTTGCTGACGATATTCTTGCCCGCGGAGACGCTGACATCATCGGTATGGGACGCGGTCTCATCGCAGATCCATGCTGGGTGAAAAAGGTTGCCACAGGGCACGAAGATGAATTAAGGAAATGCATTTCCTGCAACATCGGATGCGCAGGAAACCGAATCGGTGTCAACCGCCCGATCCGCTGTACGATTAATCCTACGGTAAACGACGGTGCTGATTATAAAAAGCACAAGATCAATAAACCATGCAACGTTGTCGTTATCGGAGGCGGTACTGCCGGCCTGGAAGCTGCATGTACGGCTGCGGAAGTTGGCTGCACGACATTCTTATTAGAAAAGGAAGATCATCTGGGAGGACTTTCCGTGGAAATCTCCAAGATTCCTGACAAGAAACGTCTGGCTGATTTCCCTCACTATCTTCAAGTAAGGGCATCCAGGTTAAACAACTTGTTTATCTTTAAAGGACAGGAAGCCACACTGCCGATGATCAAGGCTCTGCACCCGAATATCATCGTCAATGCCACAGGATCCAATCCTCTGCTTCCGCCGATCAAAGGTCTTCACGACCATATCGACAAGGAAGGCTCCAAGGTTGCCTCTATTTCCGGCATGATCAATCATCTGGCTGACTATCCGGAAGACTGCACAGGCAAGAAGGTCGCTGTCATCGGAGGCGGTGCCGTGGGACTGGATGTTGTAGAATATTTTGCACCAAAAGGCGCAGAGGTGAGCATCGTAGAGATGATGCCTGCCATCGGTAAAGATTTAGACCCTGTTTCTAAATCCGGTGTTAATGCACTGATGAAAAAGTATAAGGTCAACCAGATGCCGAACACTGCTCTCTGCGAAGTCAAGGCCGATTCCTTCCTCGTAAAAGCAGACGGTGAAGAAAAAGACCTGCCATTTGACTATGGATTCGTCTGTCTCGGAATGCGTGCCAACGCTCCGATCCTAGAGGAGATCCGTGAGGTATATGCGGATACCAACGTAGAAATTATCAATATCGGTGACAGCGTCCGTGCAAGACGTATCATCGACGGTGTTCAGGAAGGACATAACATTTTAAGAGTACTTTCCGACATGGAATACTTATAAATAATATTCCCCAAACTCTTTTCATAACATATTCCTTAATAGAAAGAAAGGGAACCGTCATCATTGGTTCCCTTTCTTATTGTCTCTTCAATATCTTCCTTACGGACAAGTTCAAATAAATCTTTTGGCTGGAACCTGGAAGCAAAGGTTTCCCACATGAGATCCATCGCCTCCTGAAGCCTTGAACGATGCAGTTTTGCAATTTCTATCCTCATTTATTTCCTCCCCGGCTTTGGCTGGTCCTGTTTATTGATTCTGTTTTTTTCAATTATATTTGTTTCTCCGGCTTCTATCAACCGAAGTTTACTTACAGAAAATAGAAACTGCCGGAATCTAATTTACAATTCCGGCAGATATCCTGATTATAGTTTTAATCTTCTTTTTATCTTCTCAACAGCTTTTTTTTCAATACGGCTCACATAAGATCTCGATATATGAAGTTCTTTTGCCACCTCTTTCTGAGTCATTGGTTTTTTGCCATATAATCCGTATCTCATGATCAGAGTTGTTTTCTCCCTGGACGGTTCCATCTCATCCACCATTTTATACAAATCTCTGATTTTTTCCTTCAGGTCCAGTTCATCTACGATATCGTTTTCATCCGCCCCCAGTACATCCAAAAGATTAATTTCATTCCCCTCTTTGTCAATCCCAATTGGCTCATATAACGAAGTGTCCTTTGCACTCTTTCTCTCCTGCCTCAGCATCATGAGCAGTTCATTTTCAATGCATCGGGAAGCATAGGTCACCAGCCGGTGCCCTTTCTCCAAGTTATAGGTATTGATCGCTTTAATCAGCCCAATCGTTCCCACGGATATCAGATCGTCCTTATCCCTGTCAAAGTTATTATATTTTTTAACAATATGTGCAACCAGACGGAGATTGTGTTCTACTAATATATTCCTGGCCTCCATGTCCCCCAGGCGGCTTTTCTTCAAGTAATATTGTTCCTCTTCCTGTGACAGCGGTTCTAAAAATGCCTGCAAGTAAAGCAACCTCCAAGCCTTTTTAACATTGTATGCCTTCCTCTGTCCAATAGTGCTTTTCCCTCTAAAAGATATTTCACCGGCTGTAAGGGTTCTCTCAAATGTGTTAAACTTACAATATAAATTGTTTTATTTAGGAGGTCTGCTATGAACGATTTATATCATATTGATGAGAATTCAAAATGGGAAATGGTTTTGGGGAATATACAAAATATGATCCAATATCTTGATCAGGAATCCATGCATAACCAGATCGATCTTGTGGCAAGCGGTCCTGCTGTCTGTGAACTTCAGGATGCCGTCTCAGAAAAGATGGGAGCATATGAAATTGCTCTTTATAAACTTCACATGGGAATTTTTAATCTGTCTTCTTCCAAGATATTTTTTACATTCCTCCAGAAACATATTTTATATATTCTTCCAAACACATATTTTTCTTTTTCATTTCCCTTGCGGCTTTCTTTCCCACATACCGGTAATGCCACGGTTCATATCCGATTTTTGTAATATTTGTTTTATTCTTTGGATATCTGAGAGTAAATCCGTATTTCCAGCTGTTTTCCATAAGCCACTGCTGTTCTTTCCTCTTTTCCTGAGTCTCATCAAGCACCGGATAATCAACTGCCACGATATCCACAGCCAGTCCTGTCTGATGCTCACTCCGACCCGGAAGCGCAACCCATCTGGATGCCTTCTCCCTGGCCTCAGCCTCCGTACATCCCTGATTCAAATACTTATTGATATCACGCTCCAGAAGATACGTCTGGCGCTCTTCTGTCCGGTATGCAGAACAGACGGAGGGATAAAGTCCTCTTTTTCTGGCCGCATCCATCATTCTCTGCAAATCCGGCAGTATCCTCCGGTCCACCTGACATCCGTTGTTTAATGTAGTCAGGTCAGGCCGAAAACCATCCGGCACATAATTTTCATGATTTATTAATATTAAGTTCCAGGGAATATTAACTGTCTGTTCTTTTTGTCTTGGCCTTACAAATCTGCTGATTGGTATTGTATTTTTTACCGGCTGCTGCGTAGACGTACAGTACTGTATCACAAGAACCGTCAGGATCCAAGCGCCTATGATCTCTAATACAAGCAGGACAAAATACTTATGTCTCCTCTGTATATATTGTTTCTTTCTCATTGGTCCGTCACCCTTCTTTCCAGAGAATATTATCTCTGGTATTATCATACCCGGACCTTGTATCACAATTCATTCAAAATTCCATCGAAGTTGTATCATCTGCTGACACTATTTTCATCTCCATAATTTACTTCAGGGTGAATATAAAATTCCCCTTCTTCCGCAAATTTTTTGCTGAAGAATATAAATGAATAGCACACATTTTCACTGCCTGACTTGTATCTTACAAAATGACTGGTTTTTATTACTGCAATTTTGTTTGTTTCTCTCAATCCAAGGTACCGGTCCCAAATCCCTATGATCTTTTCAGCATCCACAGCCTTGATTCCAGTTCCTTTTACACTGTCGAGGCTTAAGATTTTATGTGAAGAATCATCAATGACCAGTGACAAACTTTGATCCGCTGACTGTATAGATACAGTTTGGACTCTGAGACGTCTTGCATAATTTTTTGTATCCAGATAAGTCGTGGTAGTTTCATAAAACATCATTGTATTTTTATTCAGGTCAAGCTTTGGAAACATTCCCATCTCTTTCAATTTTTTTAATTCATTGATACAAACCTTTTTGAGTTCTTCTACCTCTGCCGATCCCCACTCATAAGACTGGTTCGTCACGGCAATTTCCTCCATTGAGTTATCGGCTTCCACAATGAGTGCTAATTTTTCGGCTATGGTTAAGGTATCTGTCCGGATTTCCGATGCATCTTCCACCTTGTCCAGTTCCACCCGGCCCCTCATTTTCTTATCCTGATATCCCGATATCAGGGACGGCCATAAAATACAGGAGACTGCCAAGGCCGCTGAGAAAAGGCAGATCAAAACATTCTTAAATTTCATCGAACCTCTCCTTTCTGAGCCGAACTGTGACTGCCGTTCCTCTTTCCAGCCGACTCTCAAATTTCATCGTTCCGCCGTGCAGTTCCACGATCCGGCGGCAAAGAGAAAGTCCAAGACCCGCTCCGCCTTCTTTTCTGGCTCTGGACTTATCTGCCATATAGAATGCTTCCGTTATCCTGTTAACATCTTCTTTTGCCATTCCTCTTCCGTTGTCTTTTATCGCCAGAATATAACCGTTTTCATCTGATCTCCCTTCAAAGCGAATCAGTCCGTCCGCATCCACTGCCTTCCTGGCATTATCCATAAGATTCACACAGAGACTCTGAAGCAGATCCGGTTCTCCCCATATGATCCCCTCCTCAAAAGAAGTTTCAAGCTGAATACCTGATGTTTCCAAAAGAGGCCCTGTAAGATGAATGACTTTATCAGACAGCTCTGCTGCCGAGACTGGTCTCATGGAAATCTTCTGCTTGTCAAGAACGATCAGATCCATCAGCTTTAAAGATAAAGCTTCCAGACGCTTTCCCTCCTCAAAAATATAATTTGCCGCCTGAAACCTCTGCTCCTCACTGAGTCCTCTGGACCGCAGGGTATCTGCGTATCCTATGATAGAAGTCATAGGCGTTTTCAATTCATGTGCAAAGCTTCCCATAAACATCTCCTGGCGCAGTGCGGAGTCTTCAAGTTCATAGATCTTTTGTTCCAGCTGCTCTGCCATTGTATTAAAATCTCCGGCGAGAAAACCTATCTCATCCTCGGACACCACTTCCGAGCGGATCTTTAAATCGCCCGCAGCGAAGTTTCTGACCGCCCGGGAAAGTATTCTCAAAGGCCGGGTCAGCCATCTGGACAGACAAAAAACAGCAATTCCCAAAGTTACGACCAGAATAATGGATATCTTCTGATACAGCTTCATCTGATTTTCTTTTAATTCATAAATCGAGGTAATATCTCTTACATTTTCCAGGTAAAATACTTCTTCATCCACGGTGAAGCGGCAGGCCGACTGCAGATAATACCTGCCGTCCTGTTTGAGAATGGAGTATCCGGTATGTTTTTCGTCCAGAGCCTTCATTACCTGATCCGGTACACGAAAACTCAGATCAGAAAACAGCTCCCGGAAGGAACTGTCACAAATCCGAAATTTTCTTTCCTTTCCCGGAGATGAGAGACTGATAGATCCGGCCAGCTTTTTAACCGTGTTTCTCGGTGAACCGCTGTCCGGAGGAGATACGGCAATGGAAGCCCCCAAAGTTGCCCGGAAAATATTATTTTCCTGATATGACATCCCTACGGTCTGGCGCAGAGAAGACTGAAAAGAAGACTGGATCAAAAAATACCCGCCAACGCTGAATGTGAGCATAGTAAGTGAAATAATGCTTAAAAATACTTTCCAGGAAAACTTCATTGCTAATCCTCCAGGCGGTAGCCCACCTTATAGACCGTTTTTATTTTCTGTTCCCATCCGATTTTTTTTCTCAGACGCTGCACGTGCAGATCGACTGTCCTGCTGTCTCCCATGTATCCGCTGCCCCAGATCTTCTCATAAATAAAGTCCCTGAATAGGGCAATGTTTTTATTCTGTATCAAAAGCAGGAGCAGCTCGTATTCTTTGACTGTCAAATTTACGGGCTGCCCCTGTTTTTTTACGATCCTGGCTGACATATCAATCTCCAGATCTCCTGCCTTCAGACGGCTTTCTGTCTTCTGACAGCGCCTGAGAACTGTCTCTACCCTTGCCAGCAGTTCTGCAATCTCAAATGGCTTGGTCAGATAATCGTCTGCCCCTGCCTTCAGTCCCTTTACTTTATCTTCTGTATTGGCCTTGGCCGTAAGAAATATGACCGGGATCTCAAGAGGCCTGATGTAGTCCATCAGCTCATAGCCGTCTATCTCCGGCAGCATGATATCCAGAAGAATCAGATCAAATCTCTCCAGTTCCAGCCGGTCGGCCGCCTCAGCCCCGTCAAAAGCACAGACACAGCAGTATCCCGCTGCCGCAAGATTCATCTGGATTAAATTTGATATGGCCGGCTCATCCTCGACGATTAAAATACGGTTCATATTCCTCTCCTCAGCTTTCCATTTATATGTTGAAAAATATAACAGATCCTTGTATCCTTTTTGTATCCTCGGCTGCAAATGTCCATTATAAATTCAGAAAATCAAACGGCTCCTTATTCTGTAAAAAGTGCATGAGCATATAGGCACACATGATGGCCACATGTTCCTCCTTCAGTATCCTTTTCACTTCTTCCCTGTCTGCAAGCACAATTTCAATCTCTTCAGAGTCCTCCTGCCCTTTTTTGCTCGGTGTGCCGCTTGCATACCCATAAATCGTTGCACAGGACTCATCCGTCATGCCGACAGACATAAAGCCCGGCTTTTCAAACATCAAATCGGCATCGATTAATTCCAGGGAAAGCCCTGTTTCCTCCTTTAATTCCCTGATTCCTGCCTCCCGGTAGTCTTCTCCTTCTTCCACCAGACCTGCCGGAAATTCGTATATATAATCATCGATCGAATATCGGTACTGCCTGACCAGCACGACCCTGTCTCGTTTTTCACCGTAGAGGCTGTATACAATAATGCCGTCCGGATCATTGCGCTTTGTCTTTAATTTCAGCCGTTCCATATTTTTAACCCTGGAAGCGATATAGTAATTCAACGGTTTTCCAACCCGGTTCGTTCCTTTTAAATGATACAGATTCAGATGTGGATTATCTGTCAGTCTGCTGACTTCACTAATTTTTTTCATGCCGAATGCTCCTTTTCTAATGATGCATCTTTTTGTTCTGTCTGTTTATATATATATTATATCGGATATACGGTTCCCGGGAAAGCCTTTATATTACAGGGAGGCGGCACATTCAAACGCAAGTTCCATGTATTTATTAAAACTTTTGATACCGTACTCCGCCAGATCTCTTTGTTCCCATCTGTCTGCATCGAGATTATCCGCACCATATAAAAACTGGACAAACGGAATCTTACGAAACTGCGTGACTGCCAAAGCCGCAGAACATTCCATCTCAACCGCAAGGCATCCCTGTTCTCTGCGCTCTTTCACTGTACTCCTTGTTTCCCTGTAAATCGCATCCGTGGTCCATGTCTTGCCGGTCACATAAGACATTCCGCATTTCTTTAAACTATTCTTTAATATATTTACAGACGATGTCTCCGCATGGATTTCCTCACTGGCCGGCATATAGTGATAGCTGGTTCCCTCATCTCTTACCGCAGAAACAGGGACAATTATTTTATCCTGGACAGCGGACTGGTTCAGGACCCCGCAGCATCCGAACATTACTATTTTTTTCGCTCCCAGTGCTATGATTTCTTCTAAACCGGCCGCACAGGCAGGTGCACCTACTCTGGATAAAAAAAACGCGATGCTCTTCCCGGCATAATGCATTTCATAGACTGGGAGATTCCCGTTTGCGCTGCACAATTCTGCAATCTTCTTTCCGTCATTTAACTCAGCCAGCCGGTCGATCATGTCCACTGAAAAAGTGGTGATGCATACCTCCGGAAAATCCGTTTTTTCTTTTATAACATCCCCGGGATTTATCAACGCCGTTTTTGTATTGTCGCAGCGGTCAAATATAGTCGCCATATCTTTTTATTCCTTTCTCACTAATAAATTTCGGATTTCCTTCATCATTCTTTCCGGCACTTCTCTGTTAACCGGCATAAGTCTGCTGTACATTCTCACTCCCTGATAGGAAAAAATGATCAGGTCAAACACCGCAGATATATCGACAGGATAGAATTCCTTCCGGTCAATGCCATATTGAAGAAAGCTCTTCCATGTATGACAGGAAGTTAAATACTGACGGTACAAGGCATTCTCCCCGGCGGCATTTTCCTTCATGCTGAAATATTCATAAATCGCAGTGCTCAAAGAGCCTTCACTGTCGATCATTTCCTCCTGATAGCGTTTTAAAATATCGTCCAGAATGTGAACCGCAGAAAGTCCCAGCTTCATTTTCGAATGAAACTCCTCATTCTGAGAGTCCATCATTTCATCCACGATTTCTTTAAAAATCTGTTTTGTGCTCTCATAGTGTCCATACAAGCCTCCCCGGCTTAACCCCGTGATCTCACAGATATCTTTCATTGTAACTTCTTTAAAACCCTTCTCTGCAAACAAAAGACAGGCTTTCTCCCTGATCAATCTCCTCGTCGCTTCACCTCTTTTATTCACGGAACGCCTCCTTTCCGACATATATGTCTATAAATAAACTATACGACATATATGTCGGAAAATCAATGGTATACATCCATGTACCAAAGAAAAGTACCCATTAGACAAAAGAACTCTCCCAAAATAGCTTCTTTTGTTCAAGTAACACTTGTCCGGCAGGTATTACGTCCATTTTCTACATGATTGGAGAGAGGCATTCTAAGAGCCGAACGGAAATCATACGGAAAATGTCGCTCGGGTGGACGCGCTCCGCGCGATAAGGTATACTTAGCGATAAGGTATACTTATTATATAGTTTGGAGTGTGTTTATTGTTTTATTGTAGAAAGGATGGTTTTTATGGATATTGGAGAAGGTATGAAGAAGATCCTGCTGGCCGGCATCGGTGCTATGGCTGCCACGGCGGACTCTGCCAAAGATATCGTCGAGGACCTTGTAAAAAAAGGTGAACTCACTGTAGAACAGGGCAAGGTTGTAAATGAAGAGCTTAAACATAAAACAAAAGAAAAACTGAAAGATCATGTGACTGTAAATATTGTAAAAGACTATGGAGACTTGATCGATGCCGTGGATGATATGTCCGCAGAAGATTTGGACCGTTTAATGGAAAAGATCAATTTGAAAAAGCAGGCAGATGCCGAGATTCGGGAGGATGCCCCAGAGGAATCAAAAGAAGATGAGCAGTGATGTCTCTAACCGGCGGCTTTTAGATATTCTCACGGTGTTAAAAAGGCATCATCTCTCAAGAGGGATGACCCCTCAAAAGCTGAAAGAGATTCTGGAAGATCTGGGGCCTACGTATGTCAAGCTGGGCCAGATTATGTCCATGCGCTCTGATGTGCTTCCTGAAGCATACTGTACAGAATTAAAAAAACTCAGGACCGAAGTAAAACCGCTGGACTTTTCTCTGGTGAAACAGGTGGCCGAACAGGAACTCTGCCGTCCCCTGGAATCTGTATTTTCTGAGATCCGTCCGGCTCCGCTAGGTTCTGCTTCCATCGCACAGGTTCACTTAGCGGCGCTCGCAGGCGGCGGACGAGTTGTCATCAAAGTCCAGCGGCCTCATATCCGGGAAACCATGGAAAATGATATTCATTTTCTAAAAAAAGCCGCCAAAATCATGAAAATTGCCATGGGAACCGGTGACCTGATCGATTTTAATACGATACTGGATGAACTTTGGAAAACCTCTCAGGAAGAGATGGATTTTATAAGAGAAGCGGACAATCTGGTGCGGTTTTATGAAAACCAAAAAGACATTGCCTATGTCACCTGCCCGCAGGTGCTCACTGAGTTTACCACACCCCGTCTGCTTACTATGACCTATATCGACGGTATCCAGATCGATCATATCCATGCACTCCGCAAGGCCGGATATGACATGACGGAGATCGGCGAGAAAGCTGCAGAAAACTACTGTAAACAGATCCTGGAGGATGGTTTTTTCCACGCCGACCCGCATCCGGGAAATCTGTGGATTGCGGGAGGGAAGATTGCCTGGCTGGATCTTGGCATGACAGGACATCTGTCTGAACACTATAAACAGCTCCTCAGAAAAGCCATCTCAGCCCTGTTAATGCACGACATCTATACGCTGAAAAATGTCCTCCTCACCCTGGGAGAGCCAAAAGACCGCATTAATCATGCCAGGCTCTATACGGACGTGGATGATATCGTCAGCCGTTATATGACTTTGGACTTCGGCGAGATGCGCCTGGGAGATTTGATTGAGAAGCTCCTGGATCTTGTAAAAAAGCATAAAATCGCCATCAGCCCGGATATCACGCTCCTCGGCAGGAGCATGATTACCATGGAAGGCACATTGGCCGCCTGCTCCCCCGAAGTCAATATGCTCTCGATCCTTTCTGTGCATATGTCATCCATGATCTATGATGACCTTGACTGGAAAAAAGAACTGTTCCGCCGGGGTCGGACAGCCTATGCGTCTCTTGATAAATCCATGGAAATCCCGTCCCAGCTTTCCGACCTGTTAAATATCGCAAAAAACGGGCAGACAAAATTAAATTTAGAGCTCACAGATGCAGATGACCTGGTGAAAATGTTTCACCGTTCCGCCGGTTATCTTGTACTTGGGATCATCTCTTCCTCTCTCTTTGTTGGAGCAAGTCTTCTCTGTATGACGGAGATGAAACCATTATTTTTTGGTATCCCCTGGATCAGCTTTATTGGATTTGTTCTATCCGGGCTGATGATTGTATACTTGCTGTACCGTATTTTATTTCGCCCAAAACCCTGAAAATGCGGTGTGCCCGGTGGCTAGGCTTTATCTTTCAAAGCATATCTGAGGATCGTCTTCTTATTCTTTGAATCGGCCTGCCTGGCTCCTGCCACATAAATTTCCCGGTGCCAGTGATTCCGCCTTTCATATCCCTTCTCTTTGACAAACTTATCCATCTTCGCAAAGGATTCCGGTTCATCGTCAAATGGCCCCTTATGCATCATCTGGACACACAACCCTACCTCCTGAGAGAAAAACTCCACCTCTTTGAGCAGCTGATGAGGCTTCTTTCGGGCTACTGCATCATATGCTTCTTTAAACATCTCCTCTGTGATCACGTCCGGCTGCTTCAGCATAATCCGGTAAACAAAGCGGTCTTTATCCAAAGGATGCTCCGGATCAGAGGTCGTCCAGATTCCTTCCAGCGGATAGACTGCATAGTCCTCATACTGACTGTCGATCTTCTTAACGCAACCTTCTGAGCAGGCTTTTTTATATCCATTCTTGATTTGAAATGCAAGTGAATATAAAACACCGACTCTCTCTGAAAAATCTTCTTTGTTAGGATCACCTTCCCCGCAGATCATAATATAGCTCTGTCCGGGTATCTCGATCAGAGACGGCTCCTGTTTTGCGCTGTAAATCTCCTTCTCCTGTTTTCTCCATTCATATTTCATAAGAAATTTCATCTCCCTTCCTACAATAAATGATACCACTCTGAACTTGTCATCCCATGTCATGTTAAAAAAACATCGGCATAAAAATATTGCCGATGTTTTGAAACTTAACTTTATTCTTCTTTTCGTCTGAGCAGATATCCTTCTGGAATTTCTTCCCCGAAATCCACATAGATCATCTGCCTTGGATGCGGCGCACTCTCCATGGAAACGCCGTCCTCATCCTCGATCGCTTTTACGGTCACCTGGAGGTTTTCTCCTCCCGGTATCATTACCTCGATGGTCTCACCTACGAGAAACTTGTTTTTCTGTTCCAGCAGTGCATACCCTCTTTCATTGTGTCCCTGCACGATGCCGATATAGGTATATTCCTTCACATAAGTATTACTGTCATAAATCTGAGAATGTTCATCTGTCTTCCCATAATAAAATCCCGTTGTAAACTGCCGGTAAGTGCACTTGGAAATCTCCTGCCTGTAATAATCCATATTGGCAAAATATTTCTCCGGTGACTCCTTGTAATCGTCAATAGCCTTTCGGTAAGTTCTCGCAACCGCCGCCACATAGAGGGCAGTCTTCATCCTTCCCTCAATCTTCAGGCTGTCGATTTCTGCGCCGATCAGGTCATCCATGTGTTCGATCATGCAGAGGTCCTTGGAATTAAAAATATAAGTCCCCCGTTCATTTTCATACACCGGCAGATATTCGCCCGGCCTGGTCTCCTCTACCACAGAATACTTCCATCTGCACGGATGGGTACACGCACCTTTGTTGGCATTCTGTCCGGTAAAATAATTGCTTAAAAGACAGCGCCCCGAGTGGGATATACACATAGCCCCGTGGACAAATGCCTCAATCTCAAGATCATCCGGGATGTGCTCCCTGATCTCTTTGATTTCCCGAAGAGACAGCTCTCTGGCAGCCACCACACGGGATGCGCCCTGTTCATGCCAAAATTTATAAGTGGCATAGTTGGTGCTGTTGGCCTGGGTACTGATGTGGCGTTCAATCTCCGGACATTCCTCCCTGGCGATCATGAAAACACCGGGATCGGAAATGATCAGTCCGTCCGGCTTTATGCTTTTCAGCTCCCTGAAGTATTCCCGGATACCGCCGAGGTCTCCGTTATGAGCCACAATGTTGGCTGTTATATAAACTCTGACTCCGTGCTCATGGGCAAAACGGATTCCTTCCTTTACATCGTCCATAGAGAAATTTTTGGCTTTTGCTCTCAGCCCGTACATTTCTCCTCCGATATAAACCGCATCCGCTCCATAGAGTACAGCTACTTTCAGTACTTCCAAATTGCTTGCTGGTATAAGCAGTTCTGTTTTTCTCATGTTACTCTCCTGTTTTCATACTCACTGCCACCCCGTCTCCCACAGGAAGCACGGATGTCTCCAGCAGAGGGTGGTTTTTCAGTGTATATAGGTACTCCCTCATCCGCTTGTGAATAGTCCGGTCCCTGCGCTCAACCGCATACCTGGATCTTACGATATCCCCATCCTGGAGCACATTGTCGGAAACCAAAATGCCTCCCTCAGGAAGCAGCCGTAAAATATGTTCAAAAAAACGGATATACTGGCCTTTAGCCGCATCCATAAAGATAAAATCAAAGGTTCCGGATAGCTCTTTGAGGATCTGGACAGCATCCCCTTTCAAGAGAGTCACTGCGTCCTGTACCCCCGCTTCGGCAAAGTTTGCCTCGGCTTTCAGTATCCTTCCTTCATTCCGTTCAATGGTTACAACAGTCCCGCCCTCCGGTTGAAACTTGTGCATATAAAGAGATGAAAATCCCACAGCCGTTCCGACCTCCAAAATTTTCATCGGTTGCTTCATCAGCACTAATAATTTCAGAAACTCTTTTGTCTCAGGCTTCACGATCGGCACATGATTCTTTTTGGCTTCACGCTCAATCCTTTCAAGAAAAGCGTCCTCCTCCCTGATCAATGAACGGAGATAATCTGTTACATTTTCATCTACAATCATTTTTTCTCCTTTTCACGGATATCCCCGCACAGCACTGCCATGATCTCATCAATACCCTGAGACTGTGACAGACTGTACTTGCCGGGAACAAACTCCGTTTCTTTATATTTTGAGAAAAATTTTCTTACTTTAAATCTGTTTTTACCGATGATCAGATGCTTCTCATAAAGCTGATCGGCCACCTTTCCGGTCCCGTCTCCTTTGGAGATTACCACCTGAATCTTTCTGGTGCTGGAAGCATCGTATGCCTCGTTTGAGAAAGCATGATAGGCAAAAGAATACATGCCGAAAAATAATCCAACGATCAGACCTATGATCAGTATCTGATGGATCACCTTCCAAAAAAGCCGGAACAGGTCATCTCTATTGTTTTTTCTCTCTTCATCCTTTGTCATCATCTGCCTTTGCACTTTCCTTCCCCACGTAAAGCTTTATACTTCTGTAATGATCGGAAGGATCATCGGATCCCTCTTCGTCTTCTTCCAGATATAATTGCTCAGCGTGTCCCGGATACAGGACTTTAACTTGCCCCAATCGGTAATGTTTTTTGTGAGACAGCTTTCCACCGCATCTTCCACAACCTGTCTGGCTCCTTCCATGAGGCTTTCAGATTCTCTCACGTAGACAAAACCGCGGGATACGATATCCGGACCTGCCAAAATGCTGTTTCCGTGTTTTTCCAAAGTCACAGTAACAATGATCAGGCCATTTTGTGACAGCTGTCTTCTGTCGTTCAGTACAATATTTCCTACGTCTCCGATGCCCAGTCCATCTACAAGGATTCCCTGGGCAGGGACTTTACCGGTAACTTTCCCGGATTTTTTGTTTATCTCCAGGACGTCTCCTTCTTCCATAACAAAAACATTTTCTTTCGGAATCCCCATCTCCAAAGCCAACTCACTGTGCCGCACCAGATGACGGTATTCTCCATGCACCGGTATTGCATACTGCGGCTTCGTCAGTGCATAGATCAGGCGGAGTTCTTCTCTGCACGCATGACCGGATACATGGGTATCCTGGAATACGACTTTAGCGCCTTTCATCGCCAGTTCGTTCATAATATTGGAGACATTTTTTTCATTTCCCGGAATCGGACTGGAGCTGAATACGATCGTATCTGTAGGTTTGATAGAAACCTTACGGTGCGTATTGTTTGCCATCCTTGACAAGGCTGCCATAGTCTCGCCCTGGCTTCCCGTGGTAATCATAACGATCTGATCGTCCGGTACATTTCTCATCTGATCTGTCTCAATCAGAGTATTCTTAGGGATTTTGATATATCCCAGCTCTGAAGCAGTCGCAATGATATTTACCATGCTCCGGCCTTCTACCGCTACCTTCCTTCCATGCTTATGAGCGGAATTAATGATCTGCTGCACACGGTCAACGTTGGAAGCAAATGTGGCTACGATAATCCTTCCGTTTGGATGAGCCGCAAATAAGCTGTCCAGTGTCTTGCCTACATTCTTTTCAGACTGTGTGTAGCCTGGGCGCTCTGCATTTGTACTGTCCGCCATAAGCGCAAGGACACCCTCTCTTCCGAGTTCTGCAAATCTTGCCAGGTCGATCGCCTCTCCGAAAAGCGGAGTATGATCGATCTTAAAGTCACCGGTATGGATGATCAGCCCTGCCGGAGTGTGGATGGCAAGAGCTGCCGCATCCGCGATACTGTGGTTGGTCTTAATAAATTCTACCGTAAAGACTCCCAGTTTTATCACGTCGCCGTGTTTTACGACTGTCTTTTTCACCTGCTTTAACAGTCCATGCTCTTTTAACTTATTATCGATCAGTCCCATCGTAAGTTTTGTTGCATAGACCGGAATGTTGAGCTGTTTTTCAATATAAGGGATCGCTCCGATATGGTCCTCATGTCCGTGGGTAATGACCAGTCCCTTGATTTTCTTTGCATTTTCCTTTAAATAGGTCACATCCGGGATGACTAAATCAATTCCGAGCATCTCGTCATCCGGGAAAGCCACACCGCAGTCAACGATCAAAATGTTGTTATTATATTCAAAGGCTGTTATATTCATACCGATCTGACCGAGGCCGCCGAGAGGAATGATCTTTACCGTTCCCGTATTCCTTCTCTGAGCCGTTCTCGGACGTCCCTGTGCTTTTGATGCGGCTGTCTGTGTCTTCGTCTGAGTCTTCTTCGGCGCTGCTTTCGCTTTCGCAGGCGCCGTCTTCTTCGGTGCCGTCTCTTTCTTTTGCGGCTTTGCCCTGACCGCGAGTTCCTTCGACTCATTCGGTATCACTGCCGGAGTTTTCGGCTGACTGTACTTTTTCGGCCAAAAGTTTTTTGACTGCTTCTTTTGCTGCTGTCCTTCTGTCTTGTTACCTACACTTGTGTTGTCTGATTTCAAAATAATTCCTCCATTTTATTACTTCCGGTTATTTTGACAATCACGACAATATCCGTACATCTTTAATTCATGATCATGGACGATGAATCCGGTCGTTTTCTCGACCTGTTTTTCCAATTCATCTAATAAATCATCGTCGAACTTTAAAACTTTTCCGCAATTCACGCATATCAAATGATGATGGTGGTGCTCATTTTTATCTTCTTTTCCGATTTCATAGCGAACATATCCATCATCTAAATTCAATTTATCAATTAATCCTAATTCACAAAGTAACTGTATGGTACGATAAATTGTCGCAATCCCGATTTCGGGAATGTCTACTCTAACCAATTCATAGATTTCTTCCGCGGTCAGGTGCTGGTCCGGTTTTGATGAAAGTGCCTTTAATACAGTTTTTCTCTGATTCGTCACTTTTAAACCCTTGCTCTTTAAAATTTTTATAAAAGATTCTTCGTTATAGCCCATCAAACCACCTCAAAATCCTGCTGCATTTATACTGTCAAATCAAAATCCTCGATTAATTCATTGAATATCTTGGATATGATCTCAAGTTCTTCTTCATCTTCTACGATCTCATAGGAGACATAGTCATCCTCCAGTGAGATTTCTTTCATAATCAAAACTGTCCCGTCTTTATCCACGGAATCCGCAACGAGCAGGTAGTTTGTCCCTGCCAGTGTCGTCTGTTCCAGCACCATAAATTCAATCTCCCGGCCCTGGTCATCTAAAAAGAGAATTCTGCTCTCTTTGTCTTTCATTTTATCAATCCTTTCTTTACAGAGAATCCAGATACCCCTGTAAAATCATCGATGCAGCAACCTGATCAATGACCTTTTTCCGATTTTCCCTCCGGACGCCGCTTTCCATCAATACTTTATTGGACGCAACAGTAGAAAGGCGCTCGTCCCATAAGATCACATCCAGTCCGGTTCTGCGCACTAAACTATCGCGGAAAGCTTCCGTTGCCATTCCGCGTTCTCCGATCGTATTATTCATATTCTTCGGATATCCGAGGACGATCTTTTCAACCTTATATTCGGCCGCGATCTCCTCGATCCTTGCATAAGTCTTTCTTAACTTATTTTCATCTTTTCTCGTAATGGTTTCAAACGGCTGCGCTGTGATCCCCAGCTCATCGCTCAGGGCAACGCCCACTGTCTTTGTCCCATAATCAAGCCCAAGTATTCTCATAATCCCTACTTCAGCCTTGTATCAATATAATTTACAAACAGGGCCTCGATAATCTCGTCCCTCTCTACTTTATTGATCATGCTTCGTGCATTCTTATGGCTGGTAATGTAGGTGGGATCCCCTGACATAATGTAGCCTACCATCTGGTTCACCGGGTTATATCCTTTTTCCTCCAGTGCTTCATAGACATGCTCTAATATTCTGTGCACGTCCAGTTCATCTTTCACCACGGAAAAATGCTGTGTCTGATTCTTATCCATATTCTCACGTCCTTTTTCGTATCTTTTTTTTATTCTAATATATATCCAAAAAAATAGCAATGGATTTTCTACACATTTCCTGCCACATATCCATCACCGCTGATACCGGTGAGTTCAACTTCCACAATCTGATTTTCCAGAGGTTCTTCACTTTCCACCGCCACTTTGACGTATTCTTTTGTGTGTCCCACATAGAAATTTCCGGAGCTGTTTCTTAATTTTTCTTCGATCAGAACTTTTCTTCGTGTCCCGATCTGCCTGCGTTCAAACGCATTTTTATGTTCCTCGTTCATGGCGATCAGGACTGCGCTCCTTCTGGCTTTTTCCTGATCATTTACCTGGTGTTCCATGACGGCGGCCCTGGTGCCTGCTCTCTTTGAATATTTGAAAACATGCATTTCATACAGGTCGATTTCTTCCAGAAACTTTCTCGTTGCCTCGAATTCTTCTTCGGTCTCCCCCGGAAATCCTACGATGATATCCGTTGTCAGTGCGGGATCTTCGTAAGCTTTTCTCAGGATCTCTGCTTTTTCTCTTATCTCGTCCGTCGTATATTTCCGGTTCATCCGTTTCAGGGTAGCATCGCATCCGCTCTGAAGGGACAGATGAAAATGTGGACAGAACTGCTCTATATTTTTAAGCCTTTTTACAAAATCTTCTGTGATGATCCCCGGTTCCAGAGAACCTAAACGGATTCGATCCACTCCCTCGATCTTTCCTATTTCTTCGAGCAGATCAATCAGTCCTTTGTCCCCGTCAAGATCCGTCCCGTAGGAACACACATGAATCCCTGTGATGACAAATTCCCTGCATCCATTTTCTGCAAGGCCTCTGATCTCAGAGAGTACATCTTTCGTATCCCGGCTCCGGACTCTTCCTCTGGCATAGGGAATAATACAGTAAGAGCAGAACTGGTTGCATCCGTCCTGAACCTTGATATACGCTCTCGTGTGTTCATTTAAATGTCTCACATGCAGCGCTTCGTATTCGCTTCCCGAGGACAAATCCAAAACCTCAGCGTCCCGGCGGTGGCCTTCCAGGTAATTTTCGAGGATCGGGATCAAATCTTTCTTTTTATTATTCCCAATAATCAGATCGATCAGCGGATCTTTTTTCAATTCATCCTTCCCCACCTGGGCATAGCATCCCACGGCGGCCACCACGGTATCCGGATTCAGCTTCTTTGCCCGGTGCAGCATCTGCCTGGACTTCCGCTCTGCTATATTCGTCACAGAACATGTATTGACGATATAAATATCCGCACCCTCTTTGGGGCTGACGATCTCAGCCCCTGCATCCGTGAGCATGTCAAACATAGCATCGGATTCATATTGATTGACCTTGCATCCCAAAGTCACGACTGCGGCTTTCACATTATTTAAACTCATGGAGTGTTTCTTTTCCTTTCGTTGTTATTGACAATTCAAATGTTAGCTTGTACACTATCGTCATTGGAGGATGAATCATGTGCGAAGTACAATTAATGCTGAATTCCATAAAAAAGGTCAACGACTTTATCAATATTATCAAAGAATATGACGGCGGCTTTTACATAATCTTGGGTTCCTACCTTTTGGACGCCGCAAGTGTCATGGACCTGTTCAGCCTAAACTTAAATGAACCAATTCTTCTGGCCTTTCAGATTCCCGAAAAAAGGGATGAGATTCTTCAAAGGCTGGAACCCTTTCTCTGTTCTTCCCCTCAGTAACCCATTCTTTATTTTACAACGATCACTTCTGTAGTTTCGATCGCTTTTTCCATCAGTTCATCTATGACATCAGAAAGATTTTCTTCTGATTTCTCAATTTTCTTTAAGTTTCCTTTGGTCACAGGATGTTTTGCCACAAAGATCGTACAGCAGTCCTCAAACGGCTGGATTGAAGTCTCAAAGGTGTCAATCCTCTCTGCGATATTTACGATTTCCTGTTTGTCCATTCCGATCAGCGGACGGAACACAGGCATATGACACACGTCGTTTGTGATCGCCAGGTTATGGATTGTCTGGCTGGCAACCTGACCGATACTCTCGCCGGTGATCAGCGCCAGTGCGTCATTTTCCTTTGCAAAGTGTTCTGCGATCTTCATCATATAACGGCGCATGATAATCGTAAGCTGGTCATGCGGACATTTCTCGTAGATAGCAAGCTGGATATCCGTAAAGTTTACCACATGAAGATGGATCGGCCCTGCATACTTTGAAACAATCTTTGCCAAATCCACGACCTTCTGTTTTGCCCGCTCGCTCGTATACGGAGGTGCATGGAAGTAAGTCGCATCAATGCGCACCCCTCTTTTGGCAATCATGTATCCTGCCACAGGACTGTCGATCCCCCCTGATAAAAGCAGCATGGCTTTTCCGTTTGTTCCCACCGGCATGCCTCCCGGTCCGGGGATCTCCACAGAATAAATATAGATCTGCTGTCTAACCTCAATGTTTACGAGTACGTCCGGACAGTGCACATCTACCTTTAATTCCGGCCACGCATCCAAAAGCTTTTCTCCCACCAGACAGTTGATGTCCATAGAATTCATCGGAAATTCCTTATCTCCCCGTCTTGCATTGACCTTAAAGGTGAAATCTTTCTTTCCATACTGGCTGTCGATGTAACGTACTGCAGCATCCGTCAGATGTTCCACATCCTTTGTATGCTCGATCACCATCGGACAAATGCCCGTGATCCCGAAGACAGTCTTTAACGCTTCCACGGCTTCCTCATAGTCAAAATCCTCCTGTCCTTCCACAAAGACGCGCCCGGACTCTTTTCTCACTTTAAATTCTCCCACCGGCTTCATGGCATACTTGATCTGTCTGACCAGTGCATCCTCAAACATGTAGCGGTTTTTCCCTTTAATGCCGATCTCGGCATATTTTATTAAAAAAGCTTGTACTTTCATCTTTTCTCCTTTTTATCTTCTTACGAATTTCCTCAGCATCGGAACTAATTCCTCCAGCGCCGCTATGACCTGATCCACTTCTTCCTTTGTGTTATAGACAGAAAAACTGAACCTTAGTGTCCCGTCCCGGTACTCAGGGCTGAGTCCGATGGCTGACAGAGTACCGCTTACATGCGGGCGGTTGGAAGAACATGCCGATCCGGAAGAAACATAGATTTCCCGGTCTTCAAGTGCGTGCAGCAGCACCTCACTTCTGATGTTTTTAAAACTGATGCTTGCCACGTGGGGCGCATCACCGGAATTGTCTTTAATCTCGGGAATCTCCGTGATCCGGCTTCTGAAATACTCTCTGACTTCTCCGATCTTCTGTGCATTTTCTTTCAGATGCCCTGCCATGATCCCGCAGGCCTCTGAAAGTCCCGCAATCCCTGGAACATTTTCGGTACCCGAACGCATTCCTTTCTGCTGTCCTCCGCCTAAGATCATCGGCTGTATTTTTGTCTTCTCTTTCACATACAAAAAGCCGACACCTTTTGGAGCATGGATTTTGTGGCCGCTCATGGACATCAGATCAATTCCTGCCTTTTTCGGTATCACCGGAACTTTTCCGTATCCCTGGATTGCGTCTACGTGGAAGACTGTCTCCGGATTTTTCTTCTCTATGATGCTTCCAATCTCTTCTATGGGTTCCACCGCGCCGATCTCATTGTTGATCAGCATACAGGAGACAAGGATCGTATCCTCTCTGATACTGTCTTCAAGCTGTTTTAAATCGACAATCCCTTTTTCATCCACGTTCAGATAGGTGACTTCAAATCCTTCATTTTCTAAAAAGAACATCGGTTCATACACAGAGGCATGTTCAATCTTCGTGGTGATGATGTGTTTTCCCCGCCTTTTGTTGGCCATTGCCGTTCCAAGGATCGCAAAATTATTGGACTCCGTGCCTCCGGATGTAAAAATGATCTCTTTTTCCTTTGCCTTCAGCGTCCCTGCGATGATCTGCCGGGCCTTTTTCACAATATTTTCCGCCTCGATCCCTTTTGTGTGCTTGGCAGAGGGATTTCCATAGGATACTTCCATCGCCTCATTCATGACCTTCAGAACCTCCGGAAATACTTTTGTCGTTGCCGCATTATCTAAATATACCACCATGTTATTCCTCCAACTCAAACATTAAAACCGACAGCATGGCCATGCCGGCGGTTTCCGTTCTTAAAATTCTTCTGCCGAGGCTTAAAACCCTGCCTCCCGCTTCCTTCAGGCGTTCGATCTCCGAAGGTTCAAATCCTCCCTCCGGTCCGATAAAAATACCGATCGAATCCTTGCCTTTTGTCTTCCTGATCAGCTTTCTTGAGTATTCCATGCCCTCAGCCGCTTCATACGGCACGAGGAGCGCAGATAAACCTTCCGCTCTTTTTACGGCTTCCTCAAACGTGAGCACCCGGCTGACTTCCGGGATCACGCCTCTCTTTGACTGTTTTGCCGCACCAAGTGCTATGGCATTCCACCGTTCCAGCTTCTTTTTCGCCTTTTTGTCATCCAGCTTCACAACGCAGCGCTTCATTTTTACCGGCACGATCTCACTGGCTCCAAGTTCTACCGCCTTTTGAATGACCAGCTCCATCTTGTCCCCTTTGGGCAGGCCCTGAAATAGGATGATTCTTTCACAAAGTTCCGACTCCACCCCGTGGATATCAAGGATTCTGGCCGAAATCCCGCGGTTTCCTTCCAGATCTTCCAGCTCACACTCATATTCCAGTCCCCGGCGGTTGGAGAGCAGCACATGCTCTCCCTTTTTCATCCTGAGCACATTTTTTATATGATTGACGTCTTCCCCTGCAATCCTGATCAGGTTTCCGTCCACCTGGCTTTCTTCTATAAAAAAACGATACATTATTCTTTCCTTTTCTTCGCTGTGACTGAGACCCACTCTTTGAGCTTTCTTGTTTTTACCGCCTCAAAACCATATCTCTCCAGCTTATCGAGCACTTCCTGTTCCTTCGTATCGATAATACCGGAGATTACGAATGCACCGTCTTCCTTCAGGAACAAATCTGCGATCTCAATCAGCGGAAGTATCACATCTGCCAGTATATTGGCGGCTACCAGATCATACCGGTGCTCTCCCAAAGACCGTGCAAAGTCCATATCATCCAGTACATTCCCGCCGTATACTTCATACTGGTCCCTGTCAATATGGTTCACTTCCATATTTTCTTCTGCCGCTGTTACGGCTCTCGGATCAATATCTGTCATGACCGTTTTCCCGGCTCCCAATTTCAGGGCAATGACAGAAAGGATGCCGCTTCCGCAGCCCACATCCAGCATAACGGTATCCGGACGGATTTCCTCTTTCAGCCCTGCTATGCAAAGTCTGGTCGTTTCATGGGAACCTGTGCCAAAGGCAGTGCCGGGATCTATTTCTATCACCACATCTCCCTCTCTTTGATCAGGAAGCTCCTCCCAGGTAGGCTTGATAATGATCGTATCATCCAGTCTCAGCGGCTTGAAAAACTGTTTCCAGTTGTTAATCCAGTCTTCTTCCTTCGTAAAGCCATATTCGATCGTGCCGTCTCCGATGTCCATGAAACTCTTTACCCTGTTGAGCATCTCCTCAATTCTGATGGTCACGTCTTCCAGATTTTCGGATTCATCAAAGTAACAGTGGAGCAGGGCCCTGCCGTCATCCGGTTCCTGGTGGTCCGGCAATACCTCGATGAACATCTCCCGAATCTCTTCTTCCGTCAGAGGCACCCGGTCCTCCACTTCCACGCCGCACGCCCCAAGTTCTGTTAGTTCATAACTCAGCATATCCTCCGCTCCTGTCACGGTGCTGATCGTAATCCTGTTCCATCCCATGAAATCTGCTCCTTTAAACTTCTTATCCGTTTCACTATACCAGTTAATTAGTGTATCACAGAAACAGGCTCAGAACAAGAAGTCGCGCATGGTTTTTGTAACTCCGGGGTACTTTCTTAATTCTTCCTCCTTTTCCTTTGGACAAATCACTGCGATATCCCTGCACCCCGCTTCATAGGCACTTCTGATCCCTGACAGGGAATCTTCATAAATACGGATACGTGCCATATCCACTCCAATAAGATCCGCCGCCTTTTTAAACATGGCGATTTTATTTTTATAAGTCCCGTCATCGTAGACGATCTCAGACGGCTCAAACCAGCGGTCCAGCCGGAAAGATTCGATAAAGAAATCTATATTTTCTTTGATGGAGGCACTGGCAATGGTAAAAGGAATCTTTTGCGCCTTCAAATAATCGAAATATGTCTCTGCTCCTGGCACCAGATGAAAATGCTCTTTATCCTCTCTGCAGAATTTCCGGTAATATTCTTCCTTCATGCGGGAATATCTGGTCAGTTCCTCCTCACTTGCTTTTCCATCCATCATATATTGAATGTTTACTATGTTCGGAGTTCCGTTCAGCTTTGTGTGCAGCTCTTCATCCGTGATATCTCTTCCCCGCAGTAGTCTGGAAATCTCTCCCCATGCCAGCACATGCTTATCATCATCAAAAAACAGTGTCCCGTTAAAGTCAAAAATTACACCTTCATATGTCTCCATTTTCTATCTCCTATTCGTCGTAAATCACCAGTATGTCGTCTTTGTAAATCTTCGTCTCACCGTTTGGAATAATGTCCTGATCTTTTCTTCTGATCATCGCCACGAGGATATGCTCCTTTAAATCCAGCTCTTTAATTTTTTTGTCTCTCCATGGATGATCTTCCTCAATCGTGATTTCCCTGAGAGAAATCTCATTTACGGCTTCAAATGACGGAACATTCACCGCGATATCATCGCCGGCCATCATCACTGTATCTCCCTTTGGAATGATGATGTCGTCCTCCCGCCGGATTACCATAGCCAGAGAGCCCTCCGGCAGGGTGACATCCTTAAGCTTCTGATTCTCCCAGTGGTGTCCGGATGAGATATGAAGCTACATCAGTGACAGACCAAAAACAATATAAAACACATTGCTCTGCATATACACTCCGCCGGCTGAGGCAAAGATTGCAAACACGATGGACGATGCTCCTCTTAATCCTGCAAATGAGACAAATATCTTTTCACGGAATTTCAGATATCTTCCCGTCAATATAAAAACCATTGCCGGCCTTGCTGCCAGTGTGAGAAACAGAATGATCACAAGAGTTGCCGGAAGTGATGAAACCATCTGAGACGGATAGGACAGCAGTCCTATGAGAAAGAATGTTGCTATCTGAGCAAGAATGGTTACATTATCGAAAAAGCGGACGACATTGGCCTTGTTTTTCGTCTTTGCATTTCCCATAAGGATGCCTGTCAGATAAACCGACAGAAATCCATTTCCTCCAAGGATTCCAGCCAGAGCATACGAGGTCAGAGCCGCTGCCAGTACAAAAACCGCATCAAATCCATCGGTACAAAACCTAAACTTCCGGATAATCTTTGGTCCGGCAATCCCCACTGCCGCGCCAATGCCAACACCCAAAGTAGAAAGTACTGCCGCTCTCCCGGCAGCGGGTCTCGCATGTTCCCAGTTTGTGGAATACCCTCCGTAAAACATGATAAAGATCAGCGCAGCGGTACAAATATTCTCTGCTGCCTGAAAATCACTGAATTCTATTTTAAAGATGCCCTCAGATCCGAACACCATACCCAGGAACATAAAGATTAAAAGGCTTGGCACCCCGATTTTATCCGAAATTTTGTTGGAAAAGATGCAGAGCAGTAAAACGACAGCACAGAGCAGCAGGTATAATTCCATAGAAACCTCTCCAGTCATGAGAATACAGTTTAATAAGTGGTAGTTTTTATTGTAACAAACCCTTCCATTCTGTCAAGAACAGAGCTTTCCATCACATTCTCCACATAAATTCTGTTCGATATTTCGGAATTCATTTAAAATTATTGACATCTAGAAAGTTTATTCCTATGTTATAATTATTATAAGCACAAAGTGGGCAAGCTCAAATGATTTCCTTACGCATCTGTGTACAGCCCGCGGAGCATTTTTATTTCAAGGGAAGGTCGTAGAACTTTTCTACTGAAATAAATAGAATTTCTATTTACTATAGATTAAATAGAAAAAATGGAGGAGATAAAATGTCAGACCAAATTTTATCTCATGGAAGTAATACTTTTGTTGAATATCCAGAAGTACGCAGGACAAAGTATTGTAAAGTTTTTTCATAGGGATTTTATTGTACAAGAAGCTCCACACAAGCTAATCGTTGGGCAACTCGGATAAACGGAAAAGGTATAATAAATCACTATATTTATAGAGAAAATCTTAATCTAAAAATTCTAAAATTTAACCAAATGACTGATGACACAATTTGGAACTTTGTAAATGATTTTTTATCAGGAGATATCAGCAGAAAAGTGTTTTGGGAATATGCAAGGTTCAAACATCCAACGAATCAAATTAGTTTTCACACATTGAGCGCTTTAAACTATCTTGAATTTAAAATAAGTGAAGAGGTGACTGAAAATGACTGACATAAAAGATAATTTATTTTTTGTTTGCACTTTAATCGAATCCATTGCACGAAAAACAAAAAATCACCGCAAAACAGTTGTGGAAAAACTCGGAACAGAAGGTTTAAAGCATCATCTAAAATATGCGGATGTCAATCATAGCCTTCCACTTGAACAAGTAACAATGGAAGTCCTTGAGGCTTATCAAATTTCTGCTGGAAACTTTGACACAATTACCCACTGTAAATATAAACTTCCCTCTGTCACCTCCATTGGGAGACTATACCAAAGACTTATCTTTAATGTACATCAAGAACATGAGGCATGGGAAGATGTTATAAAGAAAGTATTTTCCTCCTTTATCAGCGATGAAATATCAAATTTTAATTCAAGTATCTTTCCATCAATCTATATAGACATTTTAAAGCCCTGGTCAACTGCCAGGGCTTATTATATGATTCCTTATTTAATTGCAGCCAGTTCTATATAGCCTCTTGTCCCAATCGGTTCCAGCTGAATCCTCGGGTTACTCTCATCCCACTGGCATCCAATGACAGACGGATCGTATTTCTTCATCGCATTCCACACTTCTTCAATGGCCTGACAGTAGTTTTCTTCTTCAAATGGTTCGCTCTGGAACATTAAATACCTGGCAGCCGGCAGCTCTATCACATCAAATCCTTCCGGTACCTCACCGTCATAATCTTTGGATACCTCCACACCCTGGACATATTCTGATGTATCCGGCTCCCGGTAGGCAGGCGGCAGCCAGAGGCAGACAGGTTCTCCGCTGATAGATTTGATACTTAATAAAAGTCCCCATACGTCACATCCTACTTCCTCACAGTATGCAAAATAGTCTGAGACTTCTTTTCCTCTCTTGATGATCACCTTTCGTTCCGGCTTCTCCATCACTTGAATGAATACATTTCTCAAATTTTCCATGATTGGTCTCCTTTCAATCTCCCTGAATTTCACGCCGTACGGGGTAAAAAGATATAACGGTACAGGATTCATGGCATATTCACGGGGATTGCATCCGAATTCACGCTGAAACGCACGCTGATACCCATCCACACTGTCAAATCCCATCTCAAAAGCCACGTCCGCTATTTTACAGGTACTGTCTCTCAGCTTTAACGCTGATTTAGACAGACGGAGCCGCCGGATATAATCAGCTGGTGTAGTTCCCGCATGCCGTGTAAACAGCCGATAGGAATGCCATGGAGAATACAGCGACACTCTCGCCAAGTCGGCCAGAGTAATATTTTCCGCCAAATGTTCTTCTATGAATTCCTGCATGCGCTGGACTGCCAAAATCTGTTCCCTCATATCTTTCACCTCCTTTATACCTGTCATTATAGATGGATCAAAAGAAAAACTCTCGACTATTTTTGCCTATCTGAATTTACTGTTCCAAATAGGTTGTATCCCCAATACTTTGAACATTAAATCTCCCATCCTTATATATAATTTTAGTGACGCTGGAATTTTCAAGATGTCCGGGTACTTTTTGCTCTGTCATATCAGAGAGCATAGTAATGATCGCCATTCCATGGGAGACAACCAGGACGTTTCCCCCGCCCTTTTTCTCCGTATCCTTTGCAATGTTTCTGAGCGCCTTTTGCATCCGGGTCTTAACATCCCAGATTCCTTGAGACATCCTCCATCATTTTTGAAAATTTCTCACCTTCATAGGTTCCGAAGCAGACTTCTCTGAGACCTTGTTGTTCCCTCAGGGAAAGTTCAGGTTGGCCCAGTCCCTTCAGAATAATTCCTGCGGTCTGCCGGGTTCTTCCCAGGTCGCTGGAATAAGTATAGTCAAACTTGATCCCTCTCTTTTTAAAACCACGGGCCAGCTTTTTTGTCACCTTTATTCCTTCGTCAGTTAGTGGAGCATCAGCCCATCCCTGGGCGCGCTTTGCTTCATTCAGCATAGTCTTCCCGTGCCTGACCACATAGATTACTGTATCTTTCCCTGTTTTCTCTGCCGCTTTTTCCTGTCTTTTATCTGGCACCTCTGTCTTTCTGGCGCATCCTCCCATAAGAAAAATACAGAACAATATGATAAAAATCGATATGATTTGTTTCAGCTTCATGGCAGTCCCTCCTCAGTCTTTTTGTTATATCATAACATGTGAACATGAGAAGTTAAACAACACCCGGCTATTCCGTCTCACTCCAGAAAATATCCTCAGCCACCAGACATTCCGGATTCAGTTCTACGCCTTCCAGCATGATTTCCTTAAACTTCTTATAACCGGCCCGGTCGATCAGATGGCCTCCGTGCAGGTACTCCGGCTTATAGTCCATGACCCAGGCAGAAAATTTCTGCCAGTTGCCCAGGACTCCCAAAATCACTTCTTCCGTGGCCCAGTTAAGAAACATCTTTCCGGCTCTCGGAATCTGGCGTCCTGTTCTTCCTCCCAGGATCACCCGGTAAAACTTCGTCGGTTATCATTGATCTTGATATGGTAATGGCTCGGAAAAATGATCGGTTCGATCTTCCTGGCCAGTTCAAATGTATTGAAATTACCGCATACACAGTGGTAATTTCCGATACATGCGGTAATGTTCCTGGCTCCGATGGTCGGATAGCCTGCCTTTGGCTCCCACGGCTCCGGCTCATGGGCCACCGTATCCATGCTGGCCCCGCAGAGAGTTCCGTTCACCTCTTTGATATACCGCTCCAAGCAGGCATTGACTGCCGGGATATTTTCATATTTAATGCCCGGAATATCAAAGGTCTGGCGTGTTCCGAAATGGAAGTTGCCGTCGCCCCAGGTTCTTTGGACTGGCTGAAACAATTCAGCCGCACTTTCCGATGGCACAGGACATCTTTCTCTCAAAACTCATCCACATTTTCTCCGGGTCCGCACCGCAGTTTAACAGCTCCAGCCCTGTAAATTTCATCATCGGAGGAGGTGACCAGCAGATGTTTGCCCGTAAACTCTTCAGTGGAAACTGTCGATGAAATTGATATCAGCTCCGGACAGCGGTGGGCGCACCTGCCGCATCCGACACACATGTGACGTTTTCCAAAGCGTGCCTTATAATCATGAAATTTATGGAGAATCTTATAGCGCATCCGCTCATAATAAAAATTCGTGTTTCCTCCGCTGCCCGCATATATTTCATCCTGTATATGCTGTGCATTGATGTTGCACGGCCTGGCAAAGATCAGAACGGGTTTTGCCGGATTTCTGCCCGGTTTATACTCATCCTCCGTGTAATAGGATGGGCATGACAACCTCCTTCACAGGATAGTCGGATTTTTCTTTCCAGACAATCTCTTCAAATTTTTTTCACCTCATCATAGCATATGATATCCGTGTAAGAATAACGCCCCTGTTTCAGAAAACGCTTCGGAGCATAGACACGGTAGTCTCTTCACCGCGCCTCCAATGCCCGGTCAGCCTGGGCATTGTCAAGTGAATATTCCATCTTCTTGTCCCTCCATTTCTTATTCCGGTGCTCTGCCTTAAAATTTTCATGTTTCATTACTCTCATTATACTGCCGTACTATAATTATGAATAATTATAGTTTGTTATCACAATATAATAATTTATTATCCATATATGCAGACATACTTCCTTAATGCTATAATTAACATGTATATTTGATAACTTTTTCTATACAGAAAGGACACTGCATCAGATGAAATATAAACTAATCGCCCTGGATTTAGACGGTACCTTAAACACCGATGATAAGACAATCACCCCGAAAACCCGGGATGCCCTCCTTAAAGCACAGCAGCAGGGACTTATCATAGCTCTCTGCTCCGCACGCCCGGTTCCGGGACTTTATAAAGATATGAAAACACTGGAGCTGGAAAAACACCATGGAATACTGATCGCCTATAACGGCGGTAAAATACTGCGGGCCGAGGATAAAGAGATTCTTCACCAGCAGATTTTTCCCCGCGGTCTGGCCATAGAAGTTTTAAAACATTTGGAACATTATCCGGTCACCCCGATCATAGACGACGGAGAACGTTTTTATGTAACCGATGAGAACGGATATATGGTCCGGCACGAATGCCGAAACAATCAAATGGAATGTACAGAAGTCCCATCATTGACAGACTGTCTCAATTTTGACCTGGTGAAAATTTTAATGTCTGTACGGCCCGAAGAACTTTGGGATATGCTTCCACAGGTCAGCAAGCCCTTTGAAGATACTCTGGTCTTCGTAAGAACTGCGCCTTTTTACATAGAAGCCATGCCAAAGGGACTCAATAAGGCTGAGGGACTGCGCCGGACATGTGAACTGCTTCATATCTCCCCTGAGGAAGTCATCTCCTTTGGGGATGCAGAAAACGACCTGGAGATGATCAAATTTTCCGGCCGGGGCGTTGCCATGGGAAATGCCTGCGATGCTCTGAAAGAGGCCGCTGATGAGGTGACTCTGACAAATAATGAAGATGGAATTGCACATAGTCTGGAACGTCTTTTAACTGCTGGTGGCTGCTAATACTCCTTCTGCCTTTATCCACTGTCTGTTGAATATGAATTCTGCTGATTATGGGCATGAAAAAACAGGATTATGATGAATATAAGAACATCATAATCCTGTTTTTTATTTTTTATGTTTCCCGAAAAATCCTTTATGTTCTTCTTTCTTCGGCACTTCCCCCATGGATTCCTGGAACTTTTTAAGGGCATTCTTCTGCTCTTCGTTCAGATGTTCCGGCACCTGTACAACAAGGGTCACATAGTGGTCGCCCCGGACATTCTTGTTCCGGAGAGTCGGAACACCTTTTCCTTTCAGACGCACACGGGTGTCCGTCTGGGTTCCTGCCTTAATCGTATAGTCATAAGGACCGTCTACCGTATTGATCTTGATGGTTGCGCCCAGAGCTGCCTGGGTAAAGGAAATCGGCTCCGTGGAAATAATATCGTATTCCTGTCTCTGGAATTTCGGATGCCGGTCCACGGAAACAACCACGAGGAGATCTCCCCTCGGTCCTCCGTTTGTTCCGGGCTCCCCTTTTCCGCGGATTCTGATGCTCTGTCCGTTGTTGATGCCGGCCGGCACTGTGACCTCGATCGTCTTTCTCTGGCTCACATAGCCGCTTCCGTGGCAATCCGGACATTTTTCCTTGATGACCTGGCCGGTTCCGTGACAGTCCGGACATGTCTGGACATTTCTCACCGTGCCGAACATAGACTGCTGGGTATATACTACCTGGCCTTTACCGCCGCACTTCGGACATGTCTCCGGATGGGTGCCGGCTTTGGCACCGCTTCCATGACAGGAAGCACACTCCTCTTTCAGAGAAATTTCCAGCTTCTTCGTTGTTCCAAAAACTGCCTCCTCAAAGGTCACATGAATCCTTGCACGCACATGGGCACCCTGAGTCGGAGTATTGGCCGCACGCTGGCTTCTGCCTCCGCCGCCGAACATACCGCCGAAGATATCTCCGAAAATATCTCCCATATCCCCGCCGAAATCAAAACCGCCAAACCCTCCTCCGTTGAATCCTCCGGGTCCGCCCTGCTCAAAGGCAGCATGACCAAACTGGTCATACTGCGCTTTCTTTTCAGGATCACTTAAAACTTCATAGGCCTCGGAAGCTTCTTTAAACTTTGCCTCGGCTACTTTATCTCCCGGGTTCGTATCTGGATGATACTGTTTCGCAAGTTTACGGTAGGCTTTCTTTATTTCTGATTCTGAAGCACTGCGGGATACCCCCAGCACTTCATAGTAATCTCGTTTATCTGCCATAATCGTCTACCTTCTTTTTCTCTTATACTTCTTTGTAATCTCCATCTACGACATCGTCTGCTGCACCTGCTGCTCCGGCAGTGTCTCCTGCAGTATCCTGAGCTCCCTGGGCATTGGCTGCAGCAGCTTCATACATCTTGGTGAATAATCCCTGTGCACTGTTCATGAGCTGATCTTTTTTATTCTTAATATCTTCTACCTGAGCTTCTGTAAGTTCAGCGTCTTTTGTCTGCTCTAACAAGTCTTTCAATGCTTTCAGGTCTTCCTCAACTTTGACTTTCTCTGTTGCATCTACTTTGTCGCCTGCTTCTTCCAGGGCTTTTTCTGTCTGGAATACCATAGAATCAGCTTCGTTTCTAGTATCGATCGCTTCTTTTCTCTTCTTATCCTGGTTTTCAAATTCTGCTGCTTCTTTTACTGCCTTTTCGATATCTTCATCAGACATATTGGATCCGCCTGTGATCGTGATGTGCTGTTCTGCACCGGTTCCGAGGTCTTTTGCGGATACTTTTACGATACCGTTGGCATCGATATCAAAGGTTACTTCGATCTGAGGCACACCTCTTCTCGCAGGTGCGATGCCGTCCAGACGGAATCTTCCCAGGGATTTGTTATCTTTTGCAAACTGGCGCTCACCCTGTACAACATTGATGTCTACGGCTGTCTGATTATCTTCTGCTGTAGAGAAGATCTGGCTCTTCTTTGTCGGGATCGTTGTATTTCTCTCGATCAATCTGGTTGCCACGCCTCCCATAGTCTCGATAGATAAAGACAATGGTGTTACGTCCAGAAGAAGGATGTCGCCTGCACCTGCGTCTCCGGCTAATTTACCTCCCTGAATAGAAGCACCGATGGCAACACATTCATCCGGGTTGATTCCCTTAAACGGCTCTTTGCCTGTGAGCTGTTTTACTTTATCCTGTACAGCAGGGATTCTTGTGGAACCTCCTACAAGGAGAACCTTGCTCAGTTCGGAAGCTGCGATTCCTGCGTCTTTTAATGCTGTGTTGACAGGAGTTGCTGTTCTCTCTACGAGGGACAATGTCAGCTCATCAAACTTCGCTCTTGTAAGATTCATATCAAAATGTTTCGGTCCTTCGTTTGTCGCTGTGATAAACGGAAGATTGATGTTTGTGGTTGTTGCAGAAGAAAGTTCTTTTTTCGCTTTCTCGGCAGCTTCTTTCAGTCTCTGCATTGCCATCTTATCTCCGGATAAGTCAACACCTTCCTGTTTTTTGAACTCGTCTAACATGTAGTTTGTGATCACATTGTCGAAATCATCTCCGCCCAGTTTATTGTCACCGGCTGTTGAGAGAACTTCGATGACGCCGTCTCCGATCTCGATGATGGATACATCGAAGGTACCTCCTCCGAGGTCATAAACCATGATCTTCTGTTCATTTTCATTGTCCAGTCCATAAGATAAAGCCGCTGCGGTAGGCTCGTTGATGATACGTTTTACATCGAGTCCTGCAATCTTACCTGCATCTTTTGTTGCCTGTCTCTGAGCATCGTTAAAGTAAGCCGGTACTGTGATGACAGCTTCTGTTACTTTTTCTCCAAGATAGTTTTCTGCATCCGCTTTCAGCTTCTGAAGTACCATTGCTGAAATTTCCTGCGGTGTATAGTTCTTGTCATCAATCTTTACTTTGTAATCTGTTCCCATGTGGCGTTTGATAGAAGAAATTGTCTTCTCTGCGTTTGTCACTGCCTGGCGTTTTGCAGGTTCTCCGACGATACGCTCATCTGTCTTTGTGAATGCCACGACAGACGGTGTTGTCCTCACACCTTCTGCATTTGTGATAACGGTTGGTTTTCCGCCTTCCATAACTGCTACACAGCTGTTTGTTGTTCCTAAGTCAATACCAATAATTTTACCCATGATAAATTTCCTCCTAAAATAAATCTTTCTATATTTCCAATGCTTTCGCTTGATTTCCTCAAGTGTCTTACATTTAGTTCGCTACTTTTACCATACTGTGCCGAAGTACGCTTTCTTTATACATATATCCTTTTTGAAGCTCTTCGACCACAACATTTTCTCCGGCTTCTTCGTCTTCCACGTGCATCACCGCATTGTGGAGATTGGCGTCAAACTCTTTTCCCTCGGCATCCATGGCCTTCACTCCCAATTCATCGAGAGTTCCCATAAGCTGCTTATAAATCTGTTCGATGCCCTGAACAAACGGAGAATCTTTTTCTTCTTCCGCCACGGCTGAAAGCCCCCGCTCAAAATTATCAACGACCGGAAGAAGTTTTTCTAAAACTCCCATGGCTCCCATGTCATATCTCTGAACAAACTCTTTGGCCGTCCTCTTTCTGACATTTTCAAACTCTGCCATAAGGCGCTGATACTTATCGGTCAGCTCTTCGATCTGCTGGTCTTTCTCTTTTACCAGATCGTCTGCCTTCTGCTTTTTCGATGCTTTCTTGTCTGCCTTCTTTGTATCTTTTGCTTTTTCTGTTTCTTTCTCTTCTGTCACTGTATTTTCTTTCATTTCCTCTTCCTGAACTTTTTTCTCTTCTTCCATAATGCACCTTCCCTCCTATGTTTTTTTCTTGAACAGATCGTTGATCTCATCCGTCAGATTCTGGAGTGTCTTCACAACCCTCTTGTAATCCATCCGTTTCGGACCAATGATCCCGATCGTTCCGGTTCCGCCTTCCTCCAGTTCATAAGTGGCTGTCACGATGCTGCAGTCGCTCATGTTCTTGACCGGAGCTTCATCTCCGATATAAACCTGGATTCCGTGGTGGTCATCACTTTCCAATGTGTCGCCCACCAGCTTGTTCAGCGCCTTCTTTTCCACTAAAGCATCCAACAGCTCAGTAGCTGTCTCCGGCGAGCCAAGCTCAGGATACTTCAAGATATTGGAAGCACCTCCCGTATAGATCTCCAGCTGATCCGCGTTGTGGATAACGACTGCGATCTCCTCCAGAATCCTTTCCAGGATCTGGCTGTGGATTCCGGCCTGATCCTTCATCGTCTGGATCAGCTCCAGGTTGATTTCCTTCAGGGTCAGCCCCTGGAGAAAGGAGTTTAATAATACGTTCAGTTTCAGGACTTCGTCATTTGCCAGTGGTTTTTCCACGTCGATGATCTGGTTCTTTACGACATTGCCGTCTGCCACGATGACCGCCAGCAGACTGTACTCATCCACCTGGGAAAGCTGCACAAACTTGAGCTTTGTATTTTTGTACTGAGGGGCAGATACCATCGTCGCATAATTCGTACTGGATGCCAGGACATTGGCAACCTGCTTCAGCATCACTTCCATCTTGTCAACTTTCTTGACAAGCTCCAGCCGTTCTTCTTCGTCCGACTCTCTGTCCTGCATCAGCTGGTCCACATAAAAACGATATCCCAGATCCGAAGGTATCCGCCCGGCCGACGTGTGCGGCTGCAGAATGAAACCCAGATCCTCAAGATCCGCCATTTCATTGCGGATCGTAGCGGAACTCAGGTTTAGTCCCTCCATCTTGGAAATCGTCCTGGAACCAACGGGTTCCCCGGTCTCCAGATAATTTGCTATAATCGCTTTTAGTATTAGTCTTTTACGATCATTTAAATCCATGGTATCTTTCCTTTCATTATTAGCACTCAACTCAAACGAGTGCTAATATCTATAACATAAGTTATCACTTTTAAAAATCATTGTCAACCCCTCCTATTATATTTTTTCGTTAAAAAAATAGTAGGAACCTGTTTTTCTGAACATTGTTCCTACTATATCCAATCTTTATCATATTATTTTAATCTTACGGCAAAACCGAAAAAAGTTCTTCTTTCGCTGCATTCAGTTCACCGGCCTGTTCCCTCGTAATCTTTTCAAGCTTCACATGTTTGAGTGCTTTCTTTAAATTTGCTGCTGCATCTTTGATGGCTTTCTTCTTTTCTTTTTCGATCTCTTTCTTGTGCTCTGCAAGATACTGCTCCGCTCTGACAAGCGTCTCTTCCGCCTCATGGTAGGACTGAACCGCTTCTTTGTGTTCCTTATCAAACGCTGCATTTTCCTTTGCATTACGGATCGCCTGTTTGATTTCTTCCTCGGACATATTGGAACTTGAAGTGATTACAACGCTCTGTTCCTTTCCGGTCCCCAGGTCTTTTGCCGATACCTTTAAGATACCGTTGACATCAATATCGAAGGTCACTTCGATCTGAGGCACCCCTCTCACAGCCCGTTTGATCCCCTTGAGCCGGAAATTGCCGATGACCTTGTTTTCATTGGCCATCATACGTTCTCCCTGGAGAACCTTGATATCCACGGCTGTCTGGAAATTGGCGCCTGTAGTAAAAATCTGGCTGTGACGGGTAGGAATTGTCGAATTGCGCTCTATGATCCTGGTAGCCATACCTCCCATCGTCTCGATGGATAAGGAAAGCGGTGTTACATCCATGAGCAGCACTTCATTGGTTCCGGCCTCTCCTGCAAGTTTCCCTCCCTGGATGGCAGCTCCCAGTGCGACACACTCGTCGGGATTTAAGGACTGGTCCGGACGCTTTCCGGTAATCTCTGCCACCTTCCGCTGTACCGCCGGGATCCTCGTAGACCCTCCGACCATCAGCACCCTGTCGATCTCTCCTGCAGACAGTCCCGCATCCTTCAGCGCGTTTCTCACCGGTTCTTCGGTTTTTGATACAAGGCTGTAAGTCAGCTCATCAAACTTTGTCCTCGTAAGCTGGATATCCATGTGGTGTGTCTCACCCCGTTCCACGACGATGAACGGCAGGTTGATATTTGTCTCAGACATGCTGGAAAGTTCGATCTTGGCTTTCTCTGCCGCTTCCCTGATCCGCTGCATTGCCTGGACATCTTTTTTCAAATCAATTCCATCTGTCTTTTTAAAAGTTTCAACCAGATACGCTGCCACTGCCTCGTCAAAATCATCACCTCCCAGGTGATTGTTTCCTGAAGTTGCCAGCACCTCAATCACACCGTCTTCGATCTGAATGACAGATACATCGAAAGTACCGCCTCCCAGGTCATAGACTATGATTTTTTGCTCCGTTCCGTTGTCCAGCCCGTAGGCCAGTGCTGCTGCAGTAGGTTCGTTTATGATACGCTTTACATCAAGACCTGCGATCCTTCCCGCATCCTTGGTGGCCTGTCTCTGGGCGTCATTAAAATATGCAGGCACGGTGATCACTGCCTCTGTCACTTCCGTTCCCAGATAGCTCTTGGCATCTTCCTTTAATTTCATCAGGATCTGGGCGGAAATCTCCTGTGGGAGATAATTCTTTCCGTCGACTTTTACCCTGTAATCCGTTCCCATATGCCGTTTAATGGATGACACTGTCCGCTCCGGGTTTGCCGCAGACTGCCTTTTGGCCGCATCTCCAATCAGTCTCTCCCCATTTTTGGTCATGGCCATGACCGACGGCGTTGTCCTTGAACCTTCCGCATTATGTATGACAACGGCTTTTCCGCCTTCCATCACGGCAATACAGCTGTTGGTCGTCCCTAAATCAATCCCTATGATCTTACCCATAAGTCCTCCTGTTTATGTTCCATTGTTAATAAGGCCTGCAGCAGCAGTTGATGAGCATATTCAGCATACAAAGCTGCATGCAGCAGCTGCTTCCCATACTGCTTCTTCCGTACCCGGACCCCATATTCTGATACCAGTTTCCGCTCTGCTGCATCTGCTGGAGGAGCATCCGGTATTCCATGTTCGAAGGGTCCATCTGTACGGCCGTCTGCGCATGCTCCAGCGCGGTTACATTGTTGCCGATGCCCATGTTTGCCACAGCACTGAAATAAAACCACTGTGCATTTCTCTCTGAGATACCTCCGAGCACCTGAAGCGCCTCCCGGTAATGTCCTGCCCGCAGGTAATTATAGGCGGCCGTCATTTCTGCCGAACCGGTTCCGGCATTGCCGTATCCCCCATAGGAGGACTGCTCTCCCTGATATGGATTTCCATATGGGTTTCCGCCGGATGCGCCGTACTTTCTAAAGTCCATAACCTTTTTGTAGGCCTCCTGGACTTCTTTAAACTTCTGCTCTGCATATTCCGGCTGGTTTAAGTTAGCATCCGGATGATATTTCTTGCTCAGCCTCCGGTATGCTTTTTTTATTTCCTCATCAGTCGCATCCTGGGATACGCCTAAGATTGTATATGCTTCATCCATCTCACTCTTCCTCACTGCCTTTTCTTTTGTTCTTTGCGATCTCAAATTTCGTCCATGCTCCAGAATAAATGATATTCCTGAGAATTTCAATATCCTTTAAGATCGGCAGGCGTTCAAACACAGCGGCACACTCCGTCATCATCATAGTCAGGACCGTCTCTGCTCTCTGATCAAACTCTTCGCTTTTCGCATAAAAACTCCATGGATTGTACCGTTCGTTCTTCAGATCATCGGATAAATCTTCGTAGGCATCCATCAGATAGATGAACTTTCCAAGAAAGAATCCCATCGTTCTCAGATCATCAGACCACTCATCCTCCCTGAAGACAAAAATCTCTCCGAGCATCTTTCCCGTGAGGCCTGCCACACGATCCAGCTGATCCGTGTTCTCCCCTTCACAGACAGAAAGCTTCTTTATATAATCTCTGACAGCCCGGCTCTGTCTCGGATATCTCCGGGCGATCTCCATACATGGTTTCCTGATGCCATCTGCCAGCAGAAGGCTTTTAAGCTTCTTATCGTCCTGCCAGTCATCCAGCAGATTATAATAAGTAAGAAGCATTCCCATATCCGCCGCATAGTCGCTCAACTGATTGCACATAACCTTCTGCCTTTTCGTTGGGTGGAGTCCGCAGAAGTGCTTACCGGAGTGAAGCTTCGGCTCATAAAGCCCGTTTAATAAAATGGCAAGAAACGTCATGTCAAAGCTCAGCGTCAGCTGACCTTTTTTTCCGTAATGCTTGTAAAGCCGCCGGCACAGCCCGCAGTAATAAGCACGGTACCGCTCATAATCTTTGATCTTCATCTCAGGCTTATTGACAGTCAAATATCCAAACATGCAAGCCTCCTTTTACGATCTCGCCTGGAATTCTTTCCGGCATTTCGGACAGGTGATCACGATATTCCCCTTGCCCTTCGGTACCCTGATATCCTGACCGCAGCCCGGACACCGGAAAAACTTGTGCGTTTTGCGCTGTTCAAAATGAAGTTTCTTCCTCCTGAAAAAACCGGTAATCTTGCTGGTCCTCCTGAGAAATGCCGCATTTTCAGCCGATCTTTTGGCAATGTTCCTGGAAAAAATCCGGAAATAGGAATAAATCAGCAAAACAACCCCTAAATAATATAAAAGAAACGCTTTCTTTATAAATATAGGAAGAAACATCCCCGCCAAAGCCACGATCAGCAAAAATTTCGAAAGAGAATCTGTACCGTAACGCCCTCTTAAAAAACTCTGAATCTTATCTCTCATCATCTCACCTTTCTTTACGTTCAAATGTAATCATGAAACACTGGAAAATGTCATAGGTAACATTATAGCATTTTCATTTGCCGGAAAACATAAAGAAACTATAAAATATCTGAACTTTTTGTGTCATAGAAAAATACATGCCTCATATAATGAAGAAAGGAGATGATGAGATGACAGATTTAACAAGGCTTCGCATGGAGCAGGAAAAACTGAAATTAAATCAAAAATACGCCTCCCATTCCGATCCGTTTCACACAGAACCGGAAGAGAGCGCCAGCTACTGGTCTTTTCTGAAGCTGCGCACGATTTTTTCTATCATTCTGCTGCTGTTTGTCCTCTCCCTTTCTAAAACAGCCGGTTCCAGAGATGCCCAGAAAATCAGGTCCGTCATTCAGCACATCGACCAGAGAGACCCTTATACCCAAAAAGCTCTCAATGAAATCCAAAAAAATTTCCATTAACCCTCAAACAGCCGCTTCCTCTTATTCGTTGGAAGCGGCTGTTTGCAGATTATTTTTTCTTTGGTTTGGGCTCCGGAAGTTCCTCAAATGAAGCCCGAAGAAAACGGTGAAGCAAGTCCCGATCTTCCGGATCTTCGATGAGAAAATAAGGTTTTGCCCCGTCATAGGGCGGTTCTTTCGGACACGCAGGCAGAATCTCTTCCCCGGCTTTCGTGATCTTGACAAAAAATTGATTATCACAGATGACACCTATAAATTTCCCGTCCAGATAAATACCGTATTCTCCGAACATTTTTCTGTAAGAGACATCTCCGGCACCCTCTGCCTGACCGCATACATATTCTACAAATTCAACACTTGAAGCCATATCTTCACCTCCTGTCATCATACTTAGAATAGCAAAAGGAACAGGACAGCTGCATGTCCTGTTCCAAATCTTCCTGTTAATTTCCTTCTTTAACCTGACAGAACTTTTTCTTTCCCTTTTTCAGGAGCAGACGTTCTTTGTCATCAAAATCTGCCGAAGTAAACACCTGTTTAAAGTCCGTCACTTTCTCCCCGTTGACGGATACGCCGCCCTGGATCACGGTCCTTCTGGCATCAGATCTTGTAGAGCAAAGTTTCGTATCTACCAGCAGAGTCAGTATATCGAGTCCTTCTTCAAGCCGTGCCTTGGAATACTCATGCACCGGCGCATCCTCACTGGCCGCACCCTGCACAAACAAGGCTTTTGCTCCGGCCTGTGCCTTCTTCGCCTCTTCCTCGCCGTGGACGATCTTCGTCACTTCATATGCCAGCACTTCTTTTGCTTTATTGATCTCGGCATCCTGAAGCGCTCCCAGCCTTCTCACCTCTTCCATCGGAAGGAAGGTTAAGAGTCCGAGACACTCTTCTACTTTCACATCTTCGATGTTTCTCCAGTACTGATAAAATTCATACGGAGAAGTCTTTTCAGGGTCCAGCCAGACGGCTCCCGCCATCGTTTTGCCCATCTTCACACCGTCGCTTCTGGTAAGCAGGGTAAGCGTCAGCCCAAACGCATTTTTCTGCTCCTTGCGGCGGATCAGATCCGCGCCCGCAAGAATATTGCTCCACTGGTCATTTCCACCCATTTCCAGGGTACATCCATATCTGCGGTTCAGCTCCAGGAAATCATATGCCTGCATGAGCATATAGTTGAATTCAAAAAATGTAAGTCCTTTCTCCATACGCTGTTTATAGCACTCGGCAGTCAGCATTTTGTTGACAGAAAAATGTACTCCGATCTCTCTTAAAAAATCTACATAGTTTAAGTCCAAAAGCCAGTCTGCATTATTTTCAAGGATTGCCTTGTCGTTGTCAAACGAGATAAACCGGGACAGCTGCTCCTTAAATCGCATGGCATTGTGTTCAATGGTTTCTTTTGTCATGATATTTCGCATGTCGGACTTGCCGGAAGGGTCACCGATCATAGTCGTGCCGCCCCCTAAAAGGGCAATCGGTCTGTGCCCTGCTCTCTGCATATGCATCATGGCCATGACCGTAAGGAAATGCCCTGCGGTAAGGCTGTCTGCGGTAGCGTCAAACCCGATATAGAACGTTACCTTTTCCTTTCCAAGCAGATCGCGCAGCTCCTCGTGGGTCGTCTGAGCGATAAAGCCTCTTTCCTGCAAAATATCGTATACATTTTCACTCATTGGTCTACTCCTTTATCTAAATTGTTCATTTTCAATTTCAGCCGTGTAATGAATTCTGACTTTTACGGAAACTCTTCGATGATCTTTAACAGCAGTTCCCATGTCCTCTTGACGGAAGGCACAGAAAGCCTCTCACCAGTCGTATGAATATCAAATATATCCGGCCCGAAAGACACGATGTCCAGCCCCTCGATCTTGGATGCAAAAATGCCGCACTCCAGTCCTGCATGGATCATCTCTACTTTCATTTCCTTTCCGTACATCTGCCGGTAAGCCTTCAAAAATACGTCTCTTAATACCGAGTCCTTCTTATATTCCCATGCCGGATAATCGTTGACCCGCTCATAACTGCCGTTAAACTTCCGGGCCAGAGACTCAAGGCGGCCTGACAGCTCCTCTTTATAAAGAGGCACCGAACTACGCACGCCGAAAGAAAAAGATATTTCATCTCCGTCCATCTTAAGAATCCCCAGGTTTAAAGAGCTTTCCACCAGACCTTCGATGTCTTGACTCATTGTGTGTATGCCGTTTGGTGTATGGGTAAGAAAATAAAACACTGCGTCCTGAGTATCCCTGGTAAGACAGTCCCTCTTTTGGGGATCAGAGAATTCAAGTCTCACCACCATGCCGTCATCGGTATCACGAAACTGCTCTTTAAAGCTTTTAATCAGTCTTTTTGCCGCCTCTTCCAGTGCCTCTCGGTCTTCACAGATCAATTCCACATAACACTCGTTGGGAATAGCATTATCTTTCTGTTCCGAAGCCCCGTAGATTCGGTTTATATGAATCCCTTTCACGCCGCAGAGCAGCCGTCCCATCAGGATATGGGCATTCCCCCGGTTTTTATCGATCTCGGTTCCCGAGTGTCCTCCCAGGAGGCCGGTTATGGAAACCGTGCACATTCTGCCCGTTATCTGCTCATATTTAAGAGGAAGGGAGACCTTGACTGTCGTTCCCCCTGCACATCCCGCAAGCAGAATTCCTTCTTCCTCCGAATCGATATTCAGAAGATACCTGCCTTCAAGAACCGAGGTGTCAAGGGCCGTGGCTCCCTCCATGCCCACCTCTTCTTCTGTAGTGAACACCACTTCCAGAGGTGGATGTTTCATTGAATCATCGTCCAGGAGCGCCAGGCAGTAAGCCACCGCAATACCGTCATCTCCTCCCAGCGTCGTTCCTTTTGCAGAGACAAAATCTCCGTCGGTCTGAAGTTCAAGCGCGTCTTTTGCAAAATCCACCGGACTGTCAGGGTCCTTCTGGCACACCATATCCAGATGCCCCTGAAGGATCAGGGCCGGCTTATGGGCACAAGAAGGAGAGGCCTCCTTTTTGATAATCACATTATAGTGGTCGTCCTGTATCACAAAAAGGCCTCTCTTTTTCGCAAAGTCCACGCAGAAATCACTCACGGCCTTACAGTTGTAAGAGCCATGAGGAATCGTTGTCAGGATCTCAAAATATTCAAATACTTTTTTTGGTTCTAAATGATCTAATACCCCAAAAGTCTTCACCTCTAATTTTTAAAACTGTGGATTGGCGCAGGAATTCTTCCGCCGCGGTTAATAAAATCATCACATGAAAATTCATTGACTGGCATGACCGGAGCGTATCCCAAAAGACCTCCGAATTCCACCTGGTCTCCCACATCTTTTCCGATGGCCGGGATAATCCGGACTGCGGTAGTCTTCTGGTTGATCATTCCGAGAGCCATCTCATCAGCGATGAGTCCCGCGATCGTCGCCGCCTTTGTCTTTCCTGGGATTGCGATCATGTCAAGACCCACGGAGCAGACACAGGTCATAGCCTCTAATTTTTCCAGAGTCAGGGCGCCTGCGTTGACCGCATCGATCATCCTCTGGTCCTCGCTGACCGGAATAAATGCTCCGCTTAAACCTCCCACGTAAGAAGATGCCATGACGCCGCCCTTCTTTACCTGGTCATTCAGCATGGCAAGAGCCGCCGTGGTTCCCGGTGCACCTGTGTACTCAAGGCCGATCTCCTCTAAGATCTCTCCAACGCTGTCGCCCACTGCCGGGGTCGGCGCGAGGGAAAGGTCGATGATGCCGAACGGGATTCCAAGGCGTTTGGATGCTTCCTTGGCAACCAGCTGTCCCACACGTGTGATCTTAAACGCAGTCTTCTTGATGGTCTCACAGAGAACTTCAAAATTCTCCCCGTGTACCAGTTCGATGGCACGTTTCACAACACCGGGTCCGCTGACTCCCACATTGATGACAGAATCTGTCTCGGTCACGCCGTGGAAGGCGCCTGCCATAAAGGGATTGTCATCCGGAGCGTTGCAGAATACGACAAACTTTCCGCATCCTAAACAGTCATTGTCTTTTGTCAGTTCGGCAGTCTCTTTGATCATCTCCCCGATGAGCTTTACGGCGTCCATGTTGATGCCTGTCTTTGTACTTCCAACATTGACAGAAGAGCAGACAAAATCTGTTTGTGCCATAGCTTTCGGTATAGAACGGATCAGCAGTTCATCCGCTTTCGTCATGCCTTTGCTCACCAGTGCGGAATATCCTCCGAGGAAATTGACTCCCACCTGCTTTGCCGCCTTGTCAAGCACCTTTGCAAGCTCTACGAAATCATCCGAAGTTTTACAGACATTCCCCGCCACCAGTGCGATCGGAGTGATGGAAATCCTTTTGTTTACGATTGGAATTCCAAACTCCTTTTCAATATCCTTCCCGGTTTTCACAAGATCTTTCGCCACCGTGGTAATTTTCGCATAAATATTTTCTTTTACTTCAGAGAGCGTGGAACCGACACAGTCCAGCAGGCTGATCCCGATGGTGATGGTTCTGACGTCCAGATTCATCTCTGAGATCATCTTATTTGTTTCGATTACTTCATTAATATTTATCATTTCAGACCCCCGTTAAATCCTGTGCATTACATTAAAAATCTTTTCGTTCTGTGCCTGAATGACAACGCCTAACTCTTCTCCGATCTGTTTGAGTTCTTCTGAGAATATTGTGATATCTTTTGTCGCCTCGGAAGAATCCACAACCATCATCATGTTGAAAAATCCCCCTGTGATGGTCTGGGAGATATCCAGAATATTCACATGATTGTTGGCCAGATAGGTGCAGACCTTTGCGATAATTCCAACATTGTCTTTCCCTACCACTGTAATTACTGTCTTATCCATTTTAAATCCTCCTAAAAATATGTATCTTAACTGACTTTTGTGATGGATGAAATGCTGTCTCTCTTTGCCACCTCCATCAGGAAATCCGGCTTTGTAAGCGCGACCTTTACGGTCTCATAGGCCAGCTCTGCAAAGTTGTTCTCCTTGCTTAAATGTCCCAGATAAACCTTCTTTGTCTTCTCCGTCACAGTATCTTCTATAAGCTGGGCACACCGCTCATTGGACAGATGTCCGTGATCCCCCAGTATACGCCTTTTCAGATAATACGGATAACTTCCCACCTGGAGCATATTCACATCGTGGTTTGCCTCTACAAACAGGATATGGGAATCTCTGATCTTTTCCACCAGATATTCATCGTAGTCTCCAAGGTCCGTGGCAATGCTTGCCTTGAACCCTTCTGAATAGAAGGAATAGCATACCGGGTCTGCCGCATCATGCCAGACATGTGATGCCTCCACTGTTATATCGTCAAGCTGAAACGGGTGATCCGCCTCGATCGGATGAAACAAGTCCTTGTCTACCTTTCCGATGTATCTGCTGTCCAAAACCGCATCAATGGTCTTTGCCGTGGCGAAGACCGGAAGTCCATATCTTCTCAGCATCACTCCCAGCCCTTTGATGTGGTCGGAGTGCTCGTGGGTGATCAGTATCCCGGAAAGCTCAGACGCCTTGGTATCCAGTTCGTCCAGAGACTTTTCAATCCTCTTGGCACTGATGCCGCAGTCTACCAGAAGCTTGGTTTCCTTTGAACCTACGAATATAGAGTTGCCTTCACTGCTGCTTGCAATACTTGTTAATTCCATTCTTCTACCTCAATTCATCTTCGTCCGCATAAACACATGCGGCGAATCTATCTGCCATTATATCATAAGGTAATAAAAAATGTATAGCATTTTCAAGTCAACATCCTGCAAAAATTTTTTATCACTCTTTGCGTTATAATGGATTTGAAACTATTTTTCTCCCTGCCGCGTCTAACTTTTGTAGCTACAAAACAAGGAGGTTTCATTCATGACAAAGATACAGGAGATGGAAGATCTGACAGCCGGTATCATTCTCGATGAATATGAAAGCCTGTACCGTATGGCTTATACTTATGTCCATAATGAAAGTGATGCCATGGATATCGTTCAGGAAAGCGCATATAAAGCTATCACCAAATGTCATACGGTAAAGCCCCGGTATCTGAAAACCTGGATTTGTCACAACAGATTATGAAGTTCTTCTGAACAATGATTCCTTCCTTTCCATCCGGATCCGAACCGAGACTTCAGAAGCAAGCTCTCATTCCTACAGCCGTATTTATAACATCAATAAAAAGACAGGCAAGATCATGAAACTTGGCAGCCTGTTTCGAAAAAAGCTGATGTCCCGGTGGACGAATTCAAAAAAATTTCTGCCTCACAGAATTTTTACCTGACGTCATCCGGAGATCTGGTGATCGTATTTGACAAATATGAGGTTGCTCCGGGATATATGGGTGCCCCTGAATTTACAATTTCAAAGAAGCTGCTTTCTTCCATCTTACGATAAATAACAAAAAACCTGACACAGTGCTGTCAGGTTTTTTCTATTATAATAGAAATATCCGGAAAGGAGTTTAATTATGGATGAATTAAAAATAATCGCTGTAGACGAAAACAATATCGGCCAGGAACATATCTGCTGTGCTATCACTGACAAGAAAGGTGAAACCTGTGTATCTTCCAAAAAGGCCTGGATGCAGGAACGTTTTCCGGACGGGCTGGTGTTCAGAAAGCTTAATGTGCGCGGAAAAGTATTTATCGAATATATCCCTGCCGAGAACGCATAATTTGAAAAATTCATACAGCAGAACTTTTAAATTTCTGCTCCCAATATCTCTGCGATCTGCCGTTTTGTCTCATTAAGACTTCCGGAATTGTCAATGATATGCGTCGCTGCTTTGCGGAAGCTCTCCTCTCCCGGCTGGCTCTTTATCATGGAGGCCGTTTTCTCATCTGAGTAGCCCCTTCCCTTTTTCAGTCTCTGAAACCTCAGATCTTCTCTGGCAAACACATACCAGAGCTGGTCAAATCTCTGTTCAAATTCTGCCCCTGTGAGCAGGGCTGCCTCGTAGACGATCAGCCGGATATCCGGATCACTCTCCATGCTGTCCATCCGGCGCAGGATCTCTCTCTCCACATTTGGATGGGTAAGGCTGTTCAGAACCCCGAGTTTTTCTTTGTCCTTGAACACGATGGCACCCAAAGCGGCACGGTCGATCGTTCCCTCGTCAGTTAAAATACTATTTCCGAATTCCTTCACAACAGCCTCATAACTTTCCGCCCCCGGCTCCATGAGTTCATGGGCCACCCGGTCCGCCTCGATGAGACCGGCCCCGTATTCTTTCCTTAAAATATTCAATACCTCACTCTTTCCGGACCCTACACCTCCGGTGATTCCAATGACTTTCTTCATTTATTTTGCCTCATACCAGCTGTTTCCAGTGTGAATGTCAATGCTCAGCGGCACAGAAAGCTTTGCAGCGCTCATCATTTCTCTGGTGAGTATTTCTTTGACTTCTTCCACTTCGCTGTCATGGGCTTCGATGAGCAGTTCATCGTGGATCTGCAGGATCAGCCTGGATTTTAATTTTCTTTTCTTCAGTTCCATATTGACCCGGATCATTGCGATCTTTATAATATCAGCCGCAGATCCCTGGATCGGCGAGTTCATGGCAACCCTTTCTCCGAAGTTTCTCTGCATAAAGTTGCTGGACTTTAACTCCGGTATAGGCCGGATTCTCTGAAACATTGTGGTCACAAAACCTTCTTTTTTTCCTTTTTCCACTTCCCTGTTCAGGTATTCTTTAACCTTTGGGTAAGTCTCAAAATATTTGTCGATATATTCCTGCGCCTGCTTCCTCGTGATCTTTAAATCCTGACTCAGGCCAAAAGCGCTGAGTCCATAGACAATCCCGAAGTTTACCGCCTTGGCATCCCGCCTCTGAATGCTGCTCACCTGGCCGATCGGCACGCCGAACACTTCGGAAGCAGTCCTGGCATGGATATCCTGTTCCAGCTCATAGGCGTGGATCAGATTTTTATCTCCGGAAAGATGGGCCAGCACCCTCAATTCGATCTGGGAATAATCTGCGTCCACGAACGTATATCCTTCCTCCGGCAGAAACACCTTCCGGATGGCCCGTCCAAGTTCTACTCTGGCAGGAATATTCTGCAGGTTGGGCTCCGTGCTGCTGATCCTTCCGGTGGCTGTGATCGTCTGGTTGAATTTTCCGTGGATTCTTTCGTCATCGCTGATATAGTTGGCCAGCCCGTCCGCATACGTAGATTTCAGCTTGGTGAGCTGTCTGTACTCAAGAATGTAGGAAATAATCGGATATAAATGCTCGATCTTTTCCAGAACATCCACACTGGTGGAATAGCCTGTCTTGGTCTTCTTCCCGCCCTCCAGCTTCATATGCTCAAACAGGACGACACCCAGCTGTTTCGGAGAATTGATATTGAATTCCTCCCCGGCCTCTTTATAGATCAGTTCCCTAAGCTCCTCAATGCGCCCGATCAGCTGATCCCCATATTCCTTTAATGCTTTCCGGTCCACATGGATGCCCCTGACTTCCATATCGTGGAGGGCCACCATAGTCGGGATCTCTATCTCCTCATACAGAGAAAGCATCCCGGTTTCCATAAGTTTTTTTCTTAAAGGCCCGATGCACGCGCATGCCACATAGGCCTCATAGCCGATGATCTGCTCTCCTTCCGGCAGCAGTTTTCCCTCTTCAAAAATACTTTTCTTCTTGTCCAGCAGTTCTTTTTTGGAAGGCAGCATAATACCCAGATAGTCTCTGGAAATATCATCGTATTCATAGGTGCTCTTTAACGGATTTAAGAGATAAGCCGCCAGAGCCGCGTCAAAGATGCTCTTGTCATCTTCGCTCAAAGACAATTCATCCAGGAATTCCTTTACATTCATCATGCTGACTCTTGGAACAGTGCGGTAAAGCTCTCCGGCCTGTCCTATCAGATAATCTCTGGTCAGAAAGCCCTCTGTCTGAAACAGGAATGTATCCGTCCCTTCTATACACAGCCCAAGGGAAGTGTATTCCTGTTCATGATAGACTGCCAGCCCTGCCGCCTTACATTTTTTCGCTTTAGAAAAAATCTGATCGGCCTCATCCAGCTCAGAAACCTTTTTGAGGTTCACGGAAAATTCTTCCCCGTGTTCTCCGTCAAACCGCTTTAAGACTGACTTAAATTCCAGCTGTTTTAAAAGCTGATAAGCCTCTCCTGTAAAAATATCATTTAACTTGGCATCGTCAAAAGAAAGTTCGATCGGGCAGTCCAGCTTAATGGCAGCCAGTTCTTTGCTGAGCACTCCCTGGTCATAAAATTCCTCCAGCTTATTTTTAGCCCGCTTCGGCATCACTTCCTCAATGTGCTCATAGGCATTTTCTATACTCTTAAACTCCTTGATGATCTTAGCCGCAGTCTTTTCTCCGATTCCGGGAATTCCGGGAATATTGTCGGATGCATCTCCCATCAGGGCCTTCATGTCAATGAATTCTTTCGGCGTCACTCCGTAAGTTTCCATGACGTCCTTGGCAAAGTAGTCTTCTACTACATTTCCCCCGCCCTTAGTCTTTGGAATGCGGATCTGCACATTTTCTGTGGCCAGCTGCAGAAGATCCCTGTCTCCGGAAATGATCCGCACCTGATAGCCCTCTTGTTCCCCGATCACAGACATCGTCCCGAGAAGGTCATCCGCCTCATAGCCTTCTTCCATCATCAGCGGTATATCCATGGCTTTTAAAACTTCTTTAATCACGGGTACCTGTTCTCTTAATTCTTCGGGCATAGGTTTTCTGGTGCCTTTATACTCCTTGAACATTTCATGGCGGAAGGTAGGCGCACTCAGGTCGAAAGCCACCGCAAAATGGGTCGGCTTCTCCTCATCCAAAAATTTAAACATGATATTTAAAAATCCAAGAATCGCATTGGTATGCAGACCCTTACTGTTGGTCATATCCGGAAGCGCATAAAAAGCCCGGTTTAAGATGCTGTGGCCGTCGATCAGCATTAATTTTTTTTCCATAATGGACATTCTCCTTTTTTTAAACAATTGCTATCATTGTAACATAAAGAAAATAGTCTAGTCCACTTCATGTTAGCTTCTTTTACCCTTCTATATTATTTCCCCGCTTCCGCCGCCGCATACTCAAAGAAAAAACCTGATATATACATGTAACCGCACATATCAGGCCAATTCGTAATTTTATTATGAAAACATCGGTGTAGAAAGGTATCTGTCTCCTGTATCCGGAAGCAAGGCAACAATCTTCTTTCCTTTATTCTCCGGACGTTTGGCCAGCTGAATGGCTGCCCAGAGGGCGGCTCCTGAAGAAATCCCTACTAAAATCCCTTCTTTTCTGGCGATAGTTCTTCCAAGCTCAAAAGCATCCGCATCATCAACGGCAATGATCTCGTCATAGATCTTTGTGTTCAGTACATCCGGAACAAAGCCTGCCCCGATTCCCTGAATCTTATGAGGACCGCTTTGTCCTTTTGAAAGTACGGGAGAACTGCTCGGCTCCACTGCCACGATCTTAATATCCGGATTTTTTTCTTTCAGATATTCTCCGGTTCCGGTTATCGTACCTCCGGTTCCAATCCCTGATACAAAAATATCGACTTTTCCTTCCGTATCATTCCAGATCTCAGGTCCGGTGGTCTTCTTATGGCGCTTTGGATTGGATGTATTGACAAACTGTCCGGGAATAAAGCTGTCTTTTAATTCTTTTGCCAGCTCTTCGGCCTTGGCAATGGCGCCGTTCATTCCTTTCGTACCGTCTGTCAGTACGACTTCCGCTCCGTACGCCTTCAGCAGATTCCGGCGTTCTACGCTCATAGTCTCCGGCATCGTAAGAATGATGCGGTACCCTCTGGATGCCGCGATCGCCGCCAGTCCGATTCCTGTATTCCCGGATGTAGGCTCAATGATGACGGACCCTTCTTTCAGCTTCCCTGCTGCCTCCGCGTCTTCGATCATCTGTGCCGCCACACGGTCTTTGACGCTTCCTGCCGGATTAAAATATTCCAGTTTCGCAATGATCTCTGCATCTGCTCCATATTCCTTTTCCAGACGGTTCAAACGGACCAACGGGGTATTTCCAATTAACTCTGTCACATTCTGATAGATTCCTGCCATACTTCTTCTCCTTTTTATATTCCTATATTTCCTACGTGTTTAGTATGTTTTTATTATATGCAATACCTTTTTCTATGTCAATACTTTTTTCAACAAAATAAGATTTCACCTGTCTTGAAAAAGATTCATTTATTTGGTATATTCTATATTGTTACCGGGTGAGCACCTACCGTATGCAAGGCTGATTCTTGCATACGTTTTTTATTTCATAGGAAAGTTCTACGACCTTCCCTATGAAATAAAAACGCTCCGCGGGTTGTGCACAGATGCGTAAGGAAATTATTTGCCTGCGGCAAATTGCATCTGGCACGCAAAGTTGTCAAGCCCCTCAAAGAGTGAGGGGTTGGGGCGTTGAAGTGGGCTTGCCCACTTTGTTCTTCTATGGAGAAATGAACAGAAAAATTATGAAAACAGAAAAAACTGCAATTACATTGATCAAATTCTGCATACCACTTATTTTAAGCGGTATCCTTCAGCAGCTCTACAACTGGGCGGATGCATTTATTGTCGGAAATGTGGCCGGAGAAAATGCTCTGGCCGCCATCGGCTCTACAACTACAATCATTAACCTGTTCCTCACTGCCATAACAGGGTTTACTCTCGGCCTTTCCATTTTATTTGCCCAGAAATTCGGCGGCGGAAAAAAGGATCAAATCTCAAAAACTCTATCCGTATTCACTGTTGTTCTGGGCTGTGCTTTTTTGCTTGTCCCGGCAGCGGGCATTCCGGGCGCCTATCCATTGCTCCGCACGATGAATACGACACCGGAAACCATTCATATGGCAAAAAATTATCTTCAGATTATATTGATCGGCATACCGTTTCTTGCCGTATATAACGTCTACACTTCAGCACTCCGCGGCATTGGAAACAGCCGCGCTTCTTTTGGTTCTGTCCTCTGTTCGTCTGTCGTGAATGTTGTACTGGATCTTATATTTGTAGGAATGATGCGCTGGGGTGCTGCCGGTGCGGCAGCCGCAACGGTAATCTCTCAGGCGGTTATGACGGCGTTCATCATTTTATACAGTGTAAAAAAACATCCCTGCCTCTGTTTCTCCATAAAAAAATGGTCAATGGACGATGCTGTTTTAAAAGAAGGTCTTCATCTGGGCATACCTCCGATGATCCAATCCTGTATCAGCTCCTTCGGCAGTCTTATCCTCCAAAATTTTATGAACGGTTTCGGGACACAGACTGTTGCAGCCATTACCACAGCCTATCGCGTCGATACGATCATACTGCTGCCGGTCATCAATCTTGGCTCCGGCATATCTACAATGGTTGCACAGAATCACGGAGCAGGAAAAAGAAAGCAGATTTCTAAAATCGTCTGCGCCGGGACTGTTATGATGATTGGTGTTTCCTTAATATTGACATACCTTGTACTGGGAACCGGGGGATATTTAATTTCCATGTTTGGAATAAGTCCGGAATCGGCGGAGATCGGAAAAAATTTCTTCCAAAGAATTGCGGCGTTTTATGTGGTTTACGGCATCGCCATGTCCATCCGGGGTTATACAGAAGGAATCGGAGACGTTCTCTTCTCCAGTATATCGGGGATTGCCGCACTGGTCTCCCGTATTATATTTTCATATGCTTTTGCGGGACTTTGTGGAAACATGATCATCGCCTATGCGGAAGCAGGCTCATGGGGAGTCTTATTTTTCCTGTACCTTATACGCATCCTCTGGAGACAGAAAACGGGCATTCCGCCTCAAAAGGCTTTTTCAAAAAGTTAAATTCTGCAATAACGTCAAATTGAAAGGCTTCCCGAAATTCCGGGAAGCCTGCTGAATCTATCTATATTACAAAATCATTTCCGCCTTTTGAAGCGGCACGGTCCAAAATATCCTGTATCGTCACACTGCCCAGATAATCCCTCACAACTTTATCCAGTCCTTCCCATACAAAAATTGTCGGACAATCATAATAACGTTCGCACTGATTGGTCTCATCGTCCAGACACGCAACCGGGGCAATGCTGCCTTCTGTAATCTCCAGTACATCTCCGATCGTATATTCCGAAGGTTTTTTAGAAAGCTGATATCCTCCTCTCGGACCTCTCAGGCTTTTTAAATATCCGCATATACTCAGCTGTCTTACGATCTGCTCCAGATATTTTATGGAAATACCCTGTCTCTTTGACACATCCTTCAGTGAAATCCATTCTCCCGTATTGTGCTGTGCCAGATCATATAATAAGCGGACCGCATATCTCCCTTTGGTTGAAATCTTCACGGGTTCCCTCCTCATTCCTACTTTTTCACTATGTTATATCACTATTGTAAAGAATCCGGCTCTTTCTGTCAAACCCCTTTAACAGGAATATAAAAAACAAACTATTTAAGCAATAAAAAAACAGCTGAATTTATTGGTTTCAGCTGTTCTTTACTATGCCGGCAATGGGACTCGAACCCATACGCCCGTAAGGACAACAGATTTTGAGTCTGTCTCGTCTGCCAATTCCGACACGCCGGCTTGTCTTGACGACCTTGAATATAATATCATCTCTGTCATGGAATGTCAACAAGAAAACCCAAGTTTTTCATCTCTCCCCTTATTCTCCGCCGATCATATTTTCCAGTGAATTTCCCGGAGGTACAATTGGAAGTACATTCTGTTCTCTGCCTATTATAAACTCAATAACCGTAGGGACATTCTTGCTCTCTTTGGCTTTCAGGAGAGCGCTCCGAATGTCTTTCACTTCCCGGACACGAATCCCTTCTGCCCCGTAACTCTGTGCCAAATGGACAAAATCAGGGATATAACCGGATAGACAGTGTGCAGACGCACTTTTGCATTCTTTCATACAGCTTTCTCTGCGGCAGGTACATGTGGCAGAATAACGCCTGTCATAAAACATCTCCTGCCACTGCCGGACATTGCCCAGATAACCGTTGTTGAAGATGCAGATGATAATGGGGAGTTCATAGAGCGCTGCCGTGGCAAGTTCCTGAATATTCATCTGAAATCCGCCGTCTCCGCAGATGGCTATGACATCTTTTCGGGGTACTCCTAATTTAGCACCTATGGCAGCAGGGAAACCATAGCCCATTGTTCCCATACCTCCGGAGGTGAGCATTTTTCTCTTCTCCGACAGTTTCAAAAACTGTGACGCCCACATCTGATTTTGTCCCACATCCGTTGTGATCACGGCACTGTCAAACAGATCATTGATGTATTCTATCACATTCTGTGCGCTCATTTCCCCAGATGTGCTTTTCTTTAAAGTGACCGGATGCCGCTGTTTCCACAGTTTCAGACGGCTGACCCACTCCCCGGCCGCAGACGGCTTTGCTCTTTCAAGAAGAATTCTGATCAGTTTCCCTGCATCTGCGGCAACCGATATATCTGCCGGTACATTTCGCGAGATCACATCCGGCTCGATGTCTGCATGGATAATAACTGCCTTGTCTGCAAAGCTGTCCGTTTTTCCTGTTATGCGGTCGTTAAACCGAGTGCCGATGGCAAACAGAACATCACACTCACTGGTGGCCATATTTGCAGCGAAACTTCCGTGAATACCCAGATTCCCCATATACAGCGGATGATCTGAGGGAAGGACCCCTTTCCCCATGATGGTCGTGACAACCGGTATCCCGGTCTTTTCTGCCAGACTGGCCATTTCTTTTTCCGCCCCTGCAATATGTACACCTCCTCCCAGCAAAAAAAGAGGTTTTCGGGCTGCCCTTAAAGCTTCCAGACAGCGGTCTATTACTTCCTGTGGCACAGGCACTTCAGGTTTATCGTCTGTGCACAGCGGATAAAAGTCAGAACCCATTTCCTGCTGAATGTCTTTCGGCAGATCAACGACTGCCGCTCCGGGCCTTCCTGACCGGGCTGCCTGAAAGGCACTGCGGATCGCTTTCCCCAGTTCACTGCGGTCACGTACAGTCACTACATATTTACATATACTCTTCATGATCTTAATCGTATTTACTTCCTGAAAAGATTCTCTCCCGATCAGCCCTGAAGAAACCTGTCCCGTAAAACAAACAAGTGGAACACTGTCTATATTTGCAGTGGCAATGCCGGTCACAAGATTGGTCGTCCCCGGTCCGCTGGTCACAATACAGACTCCTGTTTTTCCCGAAGCCCTGGCATATCCGTCTGCCGCATGCACTAGTCCCTGTTCATGGCGCGGCGTAATGACTCTGATCTCCTTCTCATCATAAAGCTCGTTAAATAAATCAATTACCTGACCTCCCGGATACGCAAACAAAGTATCTGTTTTTTCCGCCTTTAACGCTTTCACAACCAGCTGTGCTCCTGTAATCTCCATGTAATATTCCTCCATTCACTTCATAAAGCAAGTAAATACTTGCATATTGGTTATATTTATACGGCACCGTCAAAAGACAATGCCGCCTTCTTCACTCTGCCGTAATTCCATACAGGAATGCGGCAACTGTTTTTTTAATAAAGTCTTCTCTCCCAACCTCCGTAAGCTTTTCTTCAAACGACGCATTTAAAAACGTATAACCAAAAGCGCTGGAAAAAAGCGTCATAGCCAAAATCTCAAAATCCGACCTGGGAATCTTACCTCTCTGCGCCATCTGTTCAAAGTAAGAAATCAGCGATGAGAGGAACGCCTGAGGGATTTTCATAATAAACGGCGCTGTTTCCTCATAAATCTGCGGAGCCCGCAGACCGATGGAGAGTCTCACAAAGTCAGGGGTAATCCTCTTCATATACTCTCTCATATACATTTCCAGATCATACTGCAGCTCCCACCGGACATCCTGAAATACATCCGGCGTAAAATGCATCCGCCCAGTTGTAGAGCTGCTGAAGGATACCGCTCATAACGATACTTTTCTTATTCTGAAACTTCCGAAACAGGGTGCATTCATTCACCCCTGCGGAATTTGCGATATCTTTTGTAGTCGTTGCCACGTAGCCTTTATCCCTTACCAGAGACATAGTCGCATCTATAATTTTTTGACCGGTCTCGTCCATATGTATCATCCCTCTCTGTGATGCAAGTATTTACTTTCATTTTAGAATCTCCCATAAAAAAAGTCAAGGCCGGAGAACTGATATCTCATCAATTCTCCGGCCTTTTGTTATTTCATAGGAAAGTTCTACGACCTTCCCTATGAAATAAAAACGCTCCGCGGGTTGTACACAGATGCGTAAGGAAATTATTTGGATTTTAACTCTGTAAGTAATTCTTCAATATTGTCAAGACAAGCCCCGCAGATGCTTCCTGCGCCGGTTGCGTCTTTGACTGCGTCCACTGTTGTGGCACCTTCTTCATAGGCATCCATAATTTCTCCCACGGTCACATCGACACATGGACAGATAATATCGTCACGGTCCATTCCTTCCACCTCCATAAATAATATAGGAGTATTATGGACCTAAATTCCGCGGAATATACACTATTTATTCTGAACTTTCTCAAGCAGCCCTTTTTTCCTCAGTCTTTCGTTGGCTGCATCCCTTAAAAGCGCATAAATAACGGAACAGGCCGGGATACTGATAAACATTCCGGCTACTCCGGCCAGATTGCCGCCGACGGTCACTGCAACTAAGACCCAGATGGCAGGAAGACCCACTGAATTTCCCACAACATGAGGATAAATAAGATTCCCTTCAATCTGCTGTACTACGACAAACATGATAACAAAAATAACCATCTTAAACGGGCTTACCATAAAAATCAGGACCGCCCCCAGAGTGCTTCCGATGAATCCTCCCAAAATAGGGATCAGCGAAGTCACGCCGATAAACATGGCGATCAGCATGGCATAAGGCAGACCGAGTATATTCATGCAGATAAAAATGATCGTGCCCAGGATTACGGCTTCCGTACACTGGCCGGACAAAAAACTTGAAAATGCCAGATTACACATGTTTCCAATGTATACGATACGGTCCGCATATGCTTCTTTCAGATAAGAGTATAGAAGTTTCTTCGTCTGAAGTACCAGCTTCTCCTTTTTCAGCAGTGCATTAACTGCAAAAACAATGCCAAGCAAAAATGTCACTACGGTCTGTACTGCCGAACTGATGACAGATACCGTGGAGCCCAGAATATTGCTGGCACCGGACTGGAAAAATCCCATCAGTTCTGTACTGATTTTATTCCAATCTAAGTCGATCTTCATCAGATTCTGTTTGGTGAACAGAGGATTGTTGGATACATTCTGTAAAAATTCTTTGATCTCGTTCACAAATCCCGGAATGCTGGATGCCAGGCTGTAAAGTGTATTGGCAAGTTCCGGAAGAATGAGAAAACTGATCAGCGCCAGAACACTGATAATACATACGACAGCCAGGATCAGGCTCAGTGCCCGCTTTCCTTTTTTCACTTTTGAAAACAGCTTTGTTTCAAAAAATCTCATTGGCACATTGATAATAAATGCCATACATCCTCCGATAATAAACGGGAAAATCACTGAGACTAAATAGGAGAATGCCTTCAATATGTAGCTTATATTGCTGACACCCAAATAGAGAAGTACTCCAAACGCCACAAGTCCAAAGAATCCCTGTGTGTTTTTATTATAAAATTTCATATGATACTGCTCCTTTTAAAAGATATTAAATAATTATACCGAAAATAAAAACAGATATCCAGACATATTTAAAAAGATTCGGTTTCTTGTTGTGCTTCTAACTTTTTCCATGGTAAAATAGAGAAGTACAAAATGCGAAATGGAGAGCATATGCCAATGAACATTTACACTTTTAACAATAATCGGAACTCCTCCGAAGATCATATAAAAACATTGAAAGACATTGCTTCAGAGCACCACTTTAACATCCATATATTTAAATACACCAATAAAGACGAATTATTATTTGATCTGTCATCTCATCCGGAACGGGCAGATATTATTTTCCTGAGAATATCAAAAAGCAAAGACGATGAGATTGTCGGTCTTGAAGCGGCAAAAAGTCTCCGCAAGCTTTGCTGTCATGCCCTGCTTATTTTTATCTCTGCCAATAAACAGCTTGCTGCAAATACTTTCCCTACGTTTCCTTTTTACTTTTTCTATCTCAAATATCTGACTCTGGAACAATTCAAACCTGTATATTTAAAAGCTCTTTCACTGGCCGAAAGGAGGCGGAACAACCTGTTCCAGTGCGGCAGCGGCGCGCATGAACATTACATACCTCTGGGTGATATTTACTACTTTGAAATCTTTCAGAGGATTACAACTGTATACCACAGCAACACCAGCTTTTCGTTTTATATGTCCATGTCCAGGCTGGAAAAAGAATTAACACCGAAAGGATTTCTGCGCATTCACAGATCCTTTCTCATCAACATGCGCCATATTGACCAGATTACTGACCGCACGGTACGGCTGACGAATGGATTTACTCTGCCCATAGGAACCACCTATTTAAGTCAGGTACGAAAAATGTTGTCACAGCTTAAAATCTACGCCCTATAAGAATTAAGAAGGTGATATTATGTTTTCAATCTGCTTTTGTGATGATACTCCCGCAACACTGCATAAGTACATAGAACTTTTTGAGTTGATCGCCGAGAGACATCAGATCCCTGTCAGTATTCGGGCATTTTCTTCGGGTGAGGAGTTTCTTGCTTACTTAGAGAACCCAAACCACTTTTTTGATCTTTATTTTGTTGAAGCCGGACTGAAAGACATAAGCGGGATTGACACGGTTCTCCGTATCCACGAGTATGATCCGTGGGGACTTGTGATCTTTCTCGGAGTCCGCGCGGAATGTGCCAGTGACTGCTTTGCCGCTTACCCTTTCAATTACATCATCAAGTCAAAGCTGAACTTTATCAGGGGCGAATCTGTCTTTCTCAATGCTTACTCGGTTTTCAAGCAAAAAAAGAAGCCGTATATCGTCTGTAAAAACCGGACCACGTTCCAGTGCATTCAGCTTTCCGATATTTCTCATTTTGAGACTCTCGGACGCCTCGTGGTTGTACATTTTAAAGACCGGAGTTTTGAATTCTATTCCAAACTCAATATCATAGAACAGTCTGTTAAAAACAAAGGTTTTATCCGTGTCCACCGTTCTTACATCGTAAACCTCTCCTATATTTTAGATGCGGATAAAGAAAATATCTTCCTGACAGGCCACGAAACTCCCGTCCCCATCGGCCAGATTTATCTTGACCATGTTCGCAGGGAGACTTATCCGTTTTTTTCCATCAATTCTTCCAGTCTGTCTGTCAAATAAAACAAGGACTTTTGCACCCTTATCTTAACAATGTACAAAAGTCCTGTTTATATGATGACGCCCTGTTTTAAGTCTTATGATCATCAATATTGCCGCCTGCGCGGATCACGATACGTCAGGACTCTCTGCATTGAGCTTCTTCACCTTATAGGAATTGCTTACTCCCCAACTACGGCAAGTCAGTTTCTTCATGCTCGCCTTGAACTTTGCTACCGATTTTGCGTGTGGTTTTGCCTTGAATTGATGTGCCCTGCTGTCAAAGCAGAACCCAAAGCCGAGGTATTTAAGTCCTTGTGGTCTATCTACCTTACTCTTTGTCATATTTACTTTAAGCCCTAGTTTCTCTTCAATAAACTTTGTGAGATTTCTCATTACTCGCTTTGCCGACATTTCACTTCCTACCATAACAATACAATAAGTAGACCCAGGGAACCTCCCCCTAAGTCCCTCTCAGAACTGTACGTGAACCTCTCAGCTCATACAGCTCCCATTATCCGGCCGATGGCAGTATTCCAAACTTCCAGTGCGCAAACAGATTCCCATCTCGCTTGAATTGACCACCCTTTCCCCGATTGGTTACGGCAGATGTTGTCTCTTCTGCAATCCAGACTCTATTAAAACTGATTGACTGTTCACCCCTTCGCTCCATTTCCGTTACAGAAACTTCTTCACTACTATGGGCTCTGCTGACTTCTCACAGTTCGTTGTTATTAGGCTAATGAAACCTCTGTGAGACCTCCACGCTTAAGGTGCACGCTCTTTCCCTCCATATATCCGCCGCATTTACTTTACTCCTACAAATGTGATAGTTATTAGACTTTGTTGCTTTGAGCCAACTTATCTCTCAGAGTCCAGCCTTATATGCGATTTCTGTCCGTCGAACCGGAGGTTTGCTTTCAGCTTCCTTCAGATTCCATCTCACGATGGACACCCTTGCTGTTCGGCTATACATTTCCCACTACCCGGGCATGTTCGGGACTTTCCCCCGTTAGAGCGCGCCCATGGCGCGCAAACTCAAAAGAGACTGCCGGCTCAGCCTGCAGTCTCTTTAACTTATCTTTTGTTATGCCCAAGATGCCGTTCCCCGCAATTTTGACTCCTAGCCACAGCTAGGTGGGTTTCCTCATCCTGCCTTCTACCTTCCACCGTGTTGTGGCTTGATATCCAGCCGGATATTCGGAATCCCGTTCAAATAGTTGTAGGTTCAAAATAGCAGGCGTTATCGAACACCCCAGGCCGTTTATTCCGTTTCTTTACAAGTTATTATACATGAAGTATGTGAGAGTTTCAAGAAGTACATACATGAAATTCTAGCCAATCGGCACCGGGCCTGTTTTCTCAAAAGGAGAAATACGGTCATAGCCGCTGATGTCCTCTTTCAAGTCTCTTTTCAAATAGCGAAATGTCTCCTTCTCTCCTTTTTCAGCATACATTGTCAACAGCATCATCAGATAATCTTTGGAAGCCTCATGCATGATCAATGCCCCGATTCCGTTATTAAAATACTCCAGAGGACTCTCTTTCGTAAAATCATTCTTTTTGTAGATTTTCCCGGCGCTGATTCTGTCCACTAACATTTCCGCCATATATTTTTTCGGAATTTTCATTCCTACCAGGCCCTTAGCGTCAGGATTCAGGCTGTAATCGATCCAATACTCAAAATGATGCCTGTTCCTCCCTTTATGGTGCAGCCATGCCCTGGATATCCCATATTTTCTTCTTTCGATGTTGTTAGGGCTTTGATTTCCCTGGTAGTATTTCGCCCCCGGAATAAATTCCGTCGGAGAATACTTTGACATATCGTGCATGATACCCTGGTAGTAAAGTCCCACCTTAAAACAGCCTTTGGCCACAAGGATTTTATGTTTTGTAATTGTCTTAAAGTGTCCTAAAATATGCATAATCAAGCTCCCAGCACGGCAATCCCGATACATCCCGACAACACGATCATGAAAATCGGATGTATGGATTTCCCACGTTTCTCTGCTACTTTATTTATCATATATAATATAACAAAAAGAATCACAGATTTAAAGTCAATGGAAGAAACTATTTTATGAAGATCCAGTTCACCATCTTTTAAAAACGCCACCTGAAACACAGACAGAGTCGCCGCGCAGATTAATCCGGCCACCACCGGACGGATGCCGTAAAATCCTGCCTCCACAAGACGGTTGTTTTTAAAACTTTCCAGCACTCTGGCAACGAGGATGATAATGACCACCGACGGCAGCACAAGGCCGAATGTGGCGATCAGGCTTCCGGGGATACCTGCGATATGAAATCCCGAATAAGTCGACATGTTGACGCCGATGGCTCCCGGCGTAGACTCGGAAATTGCCAGCATATTTACAATATCTGCGTGGGTAAACCAGTGAAAACGGTCCGCCATGCTGTAAAGGAACGGAAGTGTGGCAAGCCCGCCCCCAAGCGCAAAGAGTCCGGTCTTAAAAAATTCAATGAACAGCTTTAGAAGGATCATTTTCTATCTCCTCCTCTCCGCACTTTCCCGCAGAGCAAAAGTCCTAAAACAGCGCCGATGATTACATAAATCACAGGATTACTCATGAAAAATACCATGCCGAAAAATGTGGCCGCAAATATCATACCCGTCAGCCAGTCCACGACTCCGCCTTTTACCATCTTCTTGATACTGTTGATCATCAGAACACAGACACAGACCCGAATTCCCCAAAACGCACTCTGCACCGCTTTTAGCTCACTGAAATTGGTCATAAAAGCTGCGATGAGCATGATAATAATCAATGATGGGGCTGTAAACCCTAATGTCGCCGTGATACCTCCTCTGATACCCTTCAGTTTGTATCCAATAAACGTGGAGGTATTGACAGCGATGACTCCGGGCGTACACTGTCCTACCGCAAAATAATCCATGACTTCTTCACTCGTCGCCCAGCCTTTATTTTGAACAACCTCCCGTTCGATCATCGGGAGCATGGCGTAGCCTCCGCCGAATGTAAATGCACCCATTTTAAAAAAGGTTAAAAACAGTTCTTTATATTCTTTCAACTCGCTGATCCGTCCTTCCCATTAAGTTTTCTTTTTATTATACGGAAAAAATGCGAAAAAAACCAGAGACAAAACCAAACTGGCTTCGTCTCCGGAAATGTAAAACATATTACAGGTTTGTATATCCCATCATCTGAAGGTCGACTTCTCTCGCCGCTTCCCGTCCTTCGCGGATTGCCCACACGACCAGTGACTGGCCCCGGTGCATATCTCCCGCGGTAAATACATTTTTAACATTGGTGCAAAAAGAGTCCGGCTCTGTGGCTACATTGGTACGTTCATTGAGTTTTACGCCGAATGCGTCGGTCACATAGGATTCACTTCCGAGGAACCCGGCAGCGATCAGCACAAGATCCACCGAAATTTCTTTCTCTGTTCCAGGGACCTCCGCCATTGTCATCCGACCGGTTTTCTCATCCTTTTTACTTTCAAGCTTTACGATAACGGCTTTCGATACATCACCCTTTTTGTTTTTCTTAAATTCTTTCACTGTTGTCTGATAAGTTCTCGGATCATGGCCGAATAAAGCGATGGCTTCCTCCTGACCGTAGTCTGTCTTGCAGACTCTCGGCCATTCCGGCCACGGATTGTTCTCTGTGCGCTCATCCGGGAGTTTCGGCATCATCTCCAGCTGGATGACACTCTTGGCCCCGTGGCGGATGGATGTTCCCACACAGTCATTTCCCGTGTCGCCGCCTCCGATGACCATGACGTTCTTCCCTTTGGCACTGATGTAAGTGTTGTCTTTCAGTCCGCTGTCCAGCAGTGCTTTCGTGGTGGATTTCAGGAAGTCTACGGCGAAATAAATGCCTTTGGCATCCCTTCCCGGAACTTCGATGTCTCTCGGATGGGAGGAACCGCATGCCAGGATAATGCTGTCGTATTCTTTTTTCAGCTGTTCCGCCTTGACATCCTTTCCCACATCCGTATTCGTCTTAAATATAATGCCTTCTTCCTCCATGATTTTGATCTTCCGGTCCACGATCTGCTTTTCCAGCTTCATATTTGGAATACCATACATCATCAGTCCGCCGACCCTGTCTGAACGTTCATAGACCGTAACCTGATGTCCTCTCTTGTTCAGCGAATTGGCCGCCGAAAGCCCGGCGGGTCCGGAACCGATTACAGCGACCTTTTTCCCGGTCCTGCTCTTTGGCGGTTTTGCATCCGCAAGTCCGTTGGCATAGCCGTATTCAATGATGCTCAGCTCATTCTGCTTGGAGCAGACCGGCTCCCCGTTGAGGCCGCAGGTACAGGCCGCCTCACAGAGAGCAGGGCAGACCCTGCCTGTAAACTCCGGAAACGGATTGGTCTTCTTAAGCCTCTCAAATGCCTGTTCCCAGTTTCCTGTATAAATCAGGTCGTTCCACTCCGGCACCAGATTATTCAGCGGACACCCGGACGCCATGCCGCCAAGCATCAGTCCTGACTGACAGAACGGTACACCGCAGTCCATGCATCTGGCTCCCTGTCTCTGCTGCTCTTCAGTCGGGAGAGGAATGTGGAATTCATTATAATGTTTGATTCTCTCTCTGGGCTCCTCCGCCCTCGCGTCTTTTCTCTCATAATCTATAAATCCAGTTGGTTTTCCCATTCGTCTGTCCTCCTACTTAGCGTTCTCATAAAATGCTTCGATCTGCGCCTGCTCACTGCTGAGTCCCCGCTCTTCCATCTGTACGATCAGATTCAGCATCCGTTTATAGTCTACCGGCATGATCTTTTTAAACTTCGGCAGGAATTCTTCAAAGTTTCTGAGGATCTTCTTTCCTTTTTCGGAATTGGTATAAGCCACATGTTCTTTCAGCATTTCTTTGACTTCAAGCACATCGTATTTGGAGGTGATATTTTCGATGGTCACCATCTCCTTGTTGACATTCATATAAAGGGAACTGTCCTCATCTAAGACATAGGCGATACCACCGCTCATGCCTGCCGCAAAATTCTTTCCTGTCTCACCCAGGACTAAGACACGGCCTCCGGTCATATATTCACATCCGTGATCACCCACGCCTTCCACTACGGCAGCAGCCCCGGAATTTCTGACACAGAACCGCTCTCCCGCGACTCCATTGATAAATGCTTTGCCGCTGGTAGCCCCGTAGAGGGCCACATTTCCGACAATGATGTTTTCTTCCGGTTTAAACTTGACGCCGGCCGGCGGATATACCACCAGCTTTCCTCCGGACAGCCCTTTTCCAAAGTAGTCGTTGCTGTCCCCGACAAGTTCCAGTGTGAGGCCTTTCGGGATAAATGCCCCGAAGCTCTGTCCGCCCGCACCACTGCATTTTACCGTGTACATGTCGTCAGGCAGCGTGTTTTCTCCCCATCGCCTGGTGATCTCGGACCCGAAGATCGTACCAAACGTACGGTCGATGTTTGTGACATCCAGTTCGATGCTCTTTCTCTGTTTTTTCTCAAGTGCGGGTTTCAGTTTTTTCAGAAGAACCGTCTCGTCCGCCACTTTATCCAGCTTAAAATCATAGACTTTCTTATGGGTGTAATCAATCTTTTCTGCCTTGGCATAGGAAGTATCCAGGATTCTTGACAGATCAATGTGTCTGTCTTGCGTCTCTTTTGTCGGCTTTAACAAATCTGTGCGTCCAACCAGCTCATCGATGGTGGCCACGCCCAGTTTCGCCATATATTCTCTCAGCTCCTGTGCTATAAACCGCATGAAATTGACCACATATTCCGGTTTACCGGCAAACCGCTTACGGAGCTCCGGATTCTGTGTCGCAACACCCACAGGGCAGGTATCCAGATTGCAGACACGCATCATTACGCATCCCAGCGTCACAAGCGGCGCCGTTGCGAACCCAAACTCTTCTGCACCAAGCATGGCGGCGATGGCCACATCCCTTCCGCTCATAAGCTTTCCATCTGTTTCCAGTACAACCTTGTTCCTTAAATTGTTCATGATCAGGTTCTGGTGCGCCTCAGCAAGCCCCAGCTCCCACGGAAGCCCGGCGTTGTAAATAGAGTTTCTCGGTGCGGCTCCCGTACCTCCGTCATAACCGGAGATCAGAATAACCTGGGCCCCGGCCTTTGCGACACCAGATGCGACCGTACCGACTCCCGCTTCGGAAACAAGCTTCACGGAAATCCTTGCATCTCTGTTGGCATTTTTGCAGTCATAGATCAGCTGTGCCAAGTCCTCGATAGAATAAATATCGTGATGCGGCGGAGGTGAAATCAGCCCCACTCCCGCCGTTGAATGACGGGTCTTTGCAATCCACGGGTAAACCTTCTTTCCGGGGAGGTGCCCCCCTTCTCCCGGTTTTGCTCCCTGGGCCATCTTGATCTGGATTTCCTTCGCACTTACAAGGTACTCGCTGGTCACTCCGAACCTTCCGGATGCCACCTGTTTGATGGCAGAACAGCGGTTCTTTCCGTCTCTTCCCACAGCCAGCCGTTCCGGGCGTTCACCACCCTCTCCGCTGTTGGACTTGCCGCCCAGCATATTCATGGCGATAGCCAGTGTCTCATGGGCCTCTCCTGAGATAGAACCGTAAGACATGGCTCCTGTCTTAAATCTCTTTACAATGGAATCCACACTCTCAACCTTATCCATAGGTATTCCCTTTGAGGGATAGTTAAACTCCATCAGGCCTCTTAAATTTCCGGGCTCTAATTCCTCATCGATCATGTGGGTATACTTTTTAAAGGTCTCGTAATTTCCTGTTCTCGCCGCCATCTGGAGCGTGTGGATCGTCTGCGGATTATAAAGATGCTGTTCCTTTCCGCTTCTGAATTTATGGCTGCCTGTGCTCTCCAGCATCAGGTCATTTTCCAGTCCCAGCGGGTCAAATGCAGATGAATGTCTGATGTCTACATCTTCTTCGATATCCTTTAAGGTGATTCCTTCCACGCGGCTGACTGTATTGGTAAAATACTTATCAATCACTTTAGAGTCAATGCCGATGGCCTCAAAAATCTGAGATCCCTGATAAGACTGGATCGTGGAGATCCCCATCTTGGATGCAATCTTTACGATTCCGTGAAGGACTGCGTTTGTATAGTCTTCCACAGCCGCATAATAATCCTTGTGAAGCAGGTCATCGTCGATCAGCTTCCGGATGGCCTGCAGTGCCAGATATGGATTCACCGCACAAGCTCCATATCCGAGCAGCGTGGCAAAATGATGAACCTCTCTCGGCTCTCCGCTCTCAAGGATCAGAGCCACGGAAGTCCGTTTTTTTGTCTTGATCAGATGCTGGTGCATGGCAGATACAGCAAGCAGGGATGGGATCGCCACATGGTTTTCATCCACTCCCCTGTCAGACAGGATAATGATATTTGCTCCGTCCCTGTAAGCACGGTCTGCCTCAACAAACAAGCGGTCCAGCGCCTTCTCCAGGGATGTATTTTTATAATAAATGATCGGAAGCTCCGCTACCTGAAAGCCTTCTCTCTTCATATATTTGATCTTCAGCAGATCTGTGTCCGTAAGAATTGGATTGTGGACTTTCAGCACCTGGCAGTTATCCGGTTTCTCTTCCAGGATATTTCCGTCTTTTCCGACATAAATAGTGGTGGAAGTCACAAGTTCTTCTCTGATCGCGTCGATCGGCGGATTGGTTACCTGTGCAAACAGCTGTTTAAAATAGTTAAACAGCGGCTGATGCTTCTTTGAGAGAACCGCCAGCGGAGAATCCGTACCCATGGCCGCGATAGCCTCTGAGCCGCTTAACGCCATAGGCTGAATGGCAGTTTTTACTTCCTCATAAGAATATCCGAATGCCTTTAAAAGTTTTTCTCTCTGCTCTGTCTCATAAGACGGCACCGGAAGATTTGGGATCTTTAAATCCTTGAGTTCTGTGAGGTTACTGTCAAGCCATTCTCCATACGGCTCTTTTCCCGCATAAGATTCCTTAACCACATCATCATCGATGACTTCGCCCCTGACCGTATCCACCAGGAGCATCTTTCCGGGACGAAGCCGTTCTTTCACGAGGATCTTGGTAGGGTCGATATCCAGGACTCCGATCTCAGAAGATAAGATCAGCTGATCATCATCTGTGATGTAGTATCTGGAAGGGCGCAGGCCGTTTCGGTCGAGCACGGCTCCTACCTGGTCACCGTCGGTGAACAGAATGGAGGCCGGTCCGTCCCACGGCTCCATCATCGTCGCATAATACTGGTAAAAATCCCTTTTCTTCTGGCTGATGACTTTATTGTTTTCCCAAGGTTCCGGTATCGTGATCATGATCGCGTGCGGCAGGGCCATTCCGCTCATCACAAGGAATTCCAGGGTATTATCAAGCCGTGCGGAGTCGGACCCGTTTGGATTGACCACCGGGATTACCTTATGCATCTGGCCCTTCAGGAACTTAGACTCCATATTTTCCTCTCTGGCCAGCATCTTATCTGCATTTCCGCGGATCGTGTTGATCTCACCGTTATGTACGATGAACCGGTACGGATGCGCTTTCTCCCAGCTCGGAGTCGTGTTCGTACTGAAACGTGAATGAACGAGGGCGATTGCAGATTCATAGCCCGGGTCCTGAAGGTCTTTAAAAAATGTTCTGAGCTGTCCCACAAGGAACATTCCCTTATATACGATAGTCCTGCTGGACAGGGAAATCACAAAGGTCTCTTCATTGCTCTGTTCAAATACTTTCCGGACAATGTACAGCCTGCGGTCAAACTCTAATCCTTTCTCCACATCCTCCGGCTTTTCGATAAATGCCTGGAGAATCTTCGGCATACATTCAATGGCTTTTTTGCCCAAAACCGTGCTGTCGGTCGGCACTTCTCTCCATCCGAGGAACTTCATGCCTTCCTTTTCCACGATGATCTCAAACATCTTTTTGGCCTGCTGTACTTTCAGTTCATCATTGGGAAAAAAGAACATTCCAACTCCATATTCCCTCTCTCCTCCAATTCCGATGCCGGACTCTTTACACGCCTTTTCAAAAAACTTATGGGAAATCTGGAGCATAATGCCGACACCATCTCCGGTCTCCCCTGCCGCATCTTTTCCGGCCCGGTGTTCCAGTGTCTCAACAATCTTTAATGCATTGTCGACTGTAGTATGACTTTTGATTCCCTTGATATTGACACAGGCACCGATCCCGCAGTTGTCATGCTCAAAGCTGGAATCGTATAACCCGGGTGTGTTGTCTCTTTTGATCGTCATAAATCTCTTCCTTTCATTCAGCAGTTTCGAAATGTTATTTTTTGTAGAATTTCTTTGTTGGAATCTATCATACAAAAATATATCTAACTTGTAAAGCATTTTTTTCTTAAGTTTTCTGATTATTTGAAAATTTAAATTATAATCTATAATTATCAGATTATTATACAGAATAAAATCTCCAGTTCAAGACTGAAAAGAAGGTCTGTTCAGTAAACAATCGCACCAAAACGGCGCTATGCACCCGGGTAAAGGCAGCACAGCGCCGTTTTGCTGCAATAAGAATCACTAACATCTATTCAATAAATTTTGGGCAAATGCTCTTGCTCTATCAGTTTTATTATCACTGATAAATCCACTATTGTATCCCAAATCACGTTTTGACAGCATACCTTCGTATACAAGCCGATCAAGCAAGGCTTTCACAGGTGCCGGACACGACCAACTATAAATGGGCGCAGCCAATATTATTTTATCAGATGCAAGAATAGAATCGACTGATTCTCCATCACAAATTATGTTTGCTGCCCAGCTTCTTCTTACAAGGAAAGGAACAGCCGGGACATAAACTGTCCCGGCCTCGATTATGTATATTTATTAAAATGTTACATCTTTTCCGTAGTAGATGCATTCCAAAACTTTTTCCATGTCATCTGTGGAAGTCTCTCTCGGATTAGATCCCGTACATGCGTCTGCCACGGCGCGCTCTGCGATCATCCTCTTCTTCTGATTAAATTCTTCTTCATTAATTCCAAAATCTTTCAGATTGGAAACAATGTTTAATTTCTTATTCATCTCGCGGATCGCCTCGATCAGTGAAAGAGTCAATGCCTTATCGGAATTTCCAGGAAGGCCGATCCTTCTTGCGATAGCTGCATAGCGTTCCTCACAAACCTTCGCGTTAAACTGGATCACATACGGCAGGTAGATGGCATTTGCACATCCATGTGTGATATGTCCGGTATCAAAGACGGCTCCTGTCTTATGAGCCAAAGAGTGTACGATTCCCAAAAGTGCATTGGAGAATGCCATTCCTGCGAGGCACTGTGCATAGTGCATATTCTCACGGGCTGTCATATCCCCTTCATAGGAAGCTTTTAAGTTGTCAAACACCATCTCAATAGCTTCTAATGCCAGCGGATCTGAGAACGGAGAATGAAGTCCTGCCACATATGCTTCAATGGCATGAGTCAGTGCATCCATTCCTGTATAGGAAGTCAGTTTCGGAGGCATCGTCTCCGCCAATGCAGGATCTACGATTGCAATATCCGGTGTGATCTCAAAGTCTGCCAGCGGATATTTGATTCCTGAACTGTAATCTGTGATAACAGAAAATGCCGTCACTTCGGTAGCTGTTCCTGATGTTGACGGGATCGCAAGGAATTTGGCTTTATTCCTGAGCGGAGGAACTGTAAACGGATCTTTTACATCGTCAAATGTAGTTTCCGGATGCTCATAGAAGATCCACATTGCCTTCGCAGCGTCGATCGGAGATCCTCCTCCCATCGCAATAATCCAGTCCGGCTCAAAGTCTCTCATGACCTCTGCGCCTTTAAACACGGTCTCTACAGAAGGGTCCGGTTCTACACCTTCAATTAATTTCGTCTCAACTCCTGCTTCTTTTAAATAATCGACAACCTGGTCTACAAATCCAAAACGTTTCATAGAACCGCCGCCGAGTACCAAAACAGCTTTTTTTCCATCCAATGTCTTCAGTGACTCAAGCGATCCTTTTCCAAAGTATAAATCTCTAGGTAGTGTAAATCTTCCCATACGTTATCTCCTTTGCTGCAGAGGATTGAAATGATGACAACCCTGACCAATGGTTACATTCTTATTGTACTGCTTTGTTAATGTTTTATCAATAAAAAATCTGCAACAAAAACACACTCACACAAATGTTCTAATATTGACTATATGACATTGACATTTGTTCTTTATTTCTTTCGCTCCGAAAGATAGGCTTCCATCCCCCGCCTTCTGAGTCTGCACGCAGGACATTCTCCGCATCCGTCCCCCCTGACTCCGTTATAGCAGGTCAGTGTTTCATGTCTTATCACATCAAATACTCCCAGATCATCGGCCATTTTCCATGTTTCTTTTTTGTCGATCCACATGAGAGGCGTAATCACTTCAAACTCGTAATCCATCGCCAGAGTCAGCGTCGTTTCCAGAGACGTAATAAATACATGTCTGCAGTCCGGATATCCGCTGAAATCACTCTGGGACACGCCGGTCACCAGTACATGGATATCTCTCTGCTTTGCAAATACTGCCGCAAAGGTAAGAAACAGCATATTTCTTCCGTCTACAAAGGAATTCGGCGTACCCGTTTCAGGCGCCTCTTTGTCCACCTCAATATCTGCCCTCGTCAATGAGTTGGGCGCCAGCTGGTTTAAGAGGGCCATATCCAGAATATGATGCTCTACGCCATATTTTTTGCAGATTTCTTTGGCACAAATCAATTCATCCGAATGCTTCTGTCCGTAATTAAAAGAAAGCGCGATAACTTCTTCATATTTTTTCTTTGCCCAGAACAGACAGGTGGTACTGTCCTGTCCCCCACTGAATACTACAACTGCTTTTGTCGGTTTTGACATAGTTTTCTTTCCTCCTCTTATCTTTCTGCGAGCATATAAAAGCGGTTCTCCATGGCAGAGTCATTTTCAAACTTCCCTCTCAACGTAGATGTAATGGTCTTTGCCTGATTTTTCTTAATGCCCCTGGCGCTCATACAGCTGTGATTTCCTTCGATGAGCACAGCCACATCCTCTGTCCCTGCCACTTTGGAGATGATCTCTGCGATATCTGACCCGATCCGTTCCTGGAGCTGAAGCCTTTTGCCGACCATGTCACAGATCCTTGCGATCTTGCTCAGTCCCAGAATCTTTTCTTTCGGCTGATATGCCACAGTGACTTTCATATTGTACATAAGGGCCAGATGGTGTTCACAGTAGCTGAATATATCGATGTCTTTTACAACGACCATATCCTTATGATTTTTTACAGACAGATCGTCCTCAAAGGTTTTAGAGTACATTTCTGCAATCTGGTCATTGCTGTAATTCATCCCCTCAAACACTTCTTCATACATCCTGGCCACACGGTCCGGCGTCTCCTTAAGCCCCTCCCGGTCCGGATTATCCCCCAGCGCTTCCAGGATACCTCTGATATGTTTTTTGACTGCTTCTTTATCGATTGCCATAGCTTCTTAGACTCCCTTCCGCTCCGGATTCCAGACAACTTTATGGATCTGGATCTGAAACCTGACTTTATTCATCCTGTGTTCTTTCATAAACTCCACGATCTCATCCGGAGGTATGGCACCGAAAACCGGACTGAAATACACGATCGCCTTTTCACAGAGAGAAAACCGTTCGATAACTTCTTTTGCCTTCTCCAGATCTTCTCTTGTCCCTATCACAAACTTTACGACATCCCACGGCTTTAATTCTTCCATATTTTCAAGGCACATGGACTCCTCCATGCCGCTGGAGGGCAGTTTATAGTCCATCGTCATCGAAAATCTCGCATCCCGCTCTCTCCATGGGCGGATGGGAATACTTCCGTTCGTTTCAATTTCCAGTTCTGTCTTTGGAAGTGACAAAATACTTCCAATCAATTCGCTGATATTTTCATCCAGCAGAGGTTCTCCCCCGGTCAATGTTACCAGATCTGCTTCTGACTCCTTTACCATCTGCGCCACTTCCGCAGCCGTCATGAGATCCGCCTCACCTTTTTTGCTGATGGCCCATTTGGTATCGCAGTAGGAACAGTTTAAATTACATCCCCGAAGGCGAATGAACATAGAAAGCCGGCCCGCCTTCTTCCCCTCGCCGTTGATACTCACAAAGCTTTCTGCTATTTTAAAAACTTCCATCGCTGTTCTCCGTAAATGGCACAGTTATTCGGCGTCTCATATACTTCCACATAAGAAACGTCATAGCCGTCCTGTTTGATCCGGTCATAAAAATATCTGGCAAAATTCTCTGCCGTAGGGCGGAATTTAACTTCAATAATCCGGAAATCTTCTTCTCTCAGTGCCTCTATCGTCTTGGTCTTCAGTGTGTCTTTTTCCACGATCAGAGCATGGTCAAACTCGTCTGCGATTTCTTTTACCTTGTCCTTTAATTCGCCGAAGTCTACGACCATCCCCCTGGTCTGGCCCTGTTCTTCAACTTTTTCCTTTTGGATCGTCACCGACAGTTTCCACCGGTGTCCGTGCAGATTTCTGCACTTGCCCTCGTATCCCGCCAGAAAATGTGCGGAGTCAAAAGACGCATGTGTATTTAACTGGTACATGTTTATCCCTTTCTCTCGTTTTCTATTTCCCGCTGTTTCAGGCCTTCTTCCGAAAAGAACCCCATGAAACAGTAAAAGACACGCCACCCGCGGTGTCCGTGTCTCTAAGCATTCTTCTAAGACATAAGAAATATGTCTGATCATATCCTCTTATTTTGTCCTAGTTTTGTTTAAAGACAGGATGGTACGAATGAACTGTCTGACATATTTACAATAACTAAATGAGTATAACACACTTTTCATTAATAGGGAATAAAAATTCCAAGTTTTCTTCTCTATCTTCTGTTTCACCTCATGGCTGCTGAAAATAACCGGATCAAGAATTTCCATGTACGGGGATATTCCCTCAGGATCGTTTGTCTGATTTCTTCGCAGGCTGCCGTCCCTTTTTCTGTGAAAGTAAATGTTCCGTCAGCAGCTCCTCCGATGACTATGTGCGCATTGACATAACCTCCCACAGCAATGTGGGTGGCTAAAGCACATTCTCCTATGGAAATCAGCCCCGCAGAGAGCAGACCCACGGAGAAAAGACCAGCAGCAAAGTTTCCAATGGCTATGATTCCTTTTGCTTTATTATTCATAGTGGAGATTCACAGTCACATAGACTGCTTCCTTTTCTCCCGATGCACCAGAATTTCCAACCAACTCATCCATGCTGATATGAAAAATTCTGCTCAATTCCATCAGTTTCTTCATCTCCGGTGTTGTAGTCCCGCTTTCCCTTAGTTAAAGATATGAACCCTCATTATCAGTCTACTTTTCCAATAAATCGGTAGTATATCTCGATTTCCTGTATTCTTTCGTTATTCTCATTCGTTGTTGCTTCATGAATGAGGATTTTTTCTATCATGGCATTTAATAACGGTGCTGTCAGTTCCTTTGGTATGGAATTTTCCTTGATTAACTCAATCCACTTTTCAGCACCTATCATATCCTGTTCCATTTTACTTAATTCTTCTCTTAGGTTGGTTATCTGCTGTTCTAACTCTATCTGTTCCTTTTGATATTTCCCAGACAGCATAATGAAGTTTCGTTCCGTTATCTTCTCACAGGCTCTATCTTCATACATTTTCGCAAACAAGCGGTCAATTTCATTTTGACGGTTCTCGGCTTTTTTCAAGGCACTTGCCTTTTTCTTCTTTTCCCGTATTCGCTCTGCATTGCCAGCCTTTTGTATCTTATTCAACACCTTTTCTTCGTCCTGCTGTACTGCCTTAGCCCAATACTGCAATCGTTCCAATACGGCTTGATACAACACATCATAACGGATATAGTGCATAGAACAAGTCCCTTTGCCAAACTGTCCGTAGTAACTGCAAGCATAATAACTGTAAGGCGTCTTGTTTGACGTATTCGTTGCAAACCGCATAGACCAGCCACAATCCGCACACTTGACAAGCCCTGCAAATATCGGCGTTGCCTTTTCCTTTGTCTGTCTACGCCTTGATTTTATCTGTTCCTGCACACGATAGAACACTTCTTTGTCAATAATCGGCTCATGGGTATTTTCCACTCGAAACCATTCACTTTCGGGCTTACGCACTTTCTTCTTGCTCTTGAACGATACAGTAGACTGCATATTGTGAACGCTGTTGCCTATATAAACCTCACTTTTCAATATCGCCTTGACGTGAGCAATCGTCCACTCATAACGCTTGCTTTCGGGTTTGCTCTCAAAGATATGTGCAAAAGTACCGTACCTTGTAAAATTCAGCCATGACGCTGTTGGAACTTTTTCCTCTCGCAGTATCTTTGTGATTTTAGCACCGCCATAACCTTGATAGGCTAGGGAAAAGATTTTTTCAACAATCCATTTTGTTTCATCATCAATCAGCAGTTTTCCTTTAATGTCAGGGTGTTTTTTATATCCTAACGGAGCATAAGCACCATAATGAGCACCCTCTGCAAATTTTGTCCTAAATGCCGATTTTACTTTACGGCTGGTATCTCTCGCCACCCATTCATTGATGATATTTTTAAATGGTGCAATCTCACTTTCGCCTTTTTCACTGTCTACACCGTCGTCAATCGCTATGTAGCGGACATTATGGCTGGGGAAATACAATTCTGTATATTGTCCTGTCATAATATAATTTCTGCCAAGACGGGAAAGGTCTTTCGTTACAACACAGTTAATTTTCCCTGCCTCTATATCCTCAATCATTCTCTGAAAACTCGGTCTTTCAAAATTTGTTCCCGATCAGCCATCATCAATATATTCATCAATGACATTCAAATGGTGCTCTTTTGCATATAGACGCAACATACTTCTTTGTGTGGTAATGCTGGAACTTTCGCCTTGTAATTCATCATCTCGGCTCAACCTAAGATAAAGTGCAGTATTGTAAATCTGTTGTTTCATTGTCAGTTATCCTCCTTTATAACTAACCCGTGTTTACAATACCTGCTTGCAAGTAAAGTATAGCACGGGTTCTTTTTGTCATTCAATCTATTTCTTACAACTGCACCGATTTTATGCGATTGTCTGCTTTGCTTTTTCCAGCATGACATCTGTGAGAAGTTCTTCCATTGTCTTTCCCTTTTCAGAGAAATGCTCCTTTACAACAATCTTTGTCTTTCCTCTGTTGCCAATGCCACACTTATTATTTTTCTTCACTTGATTTGTTTTCACTGTTTCAGCAATAACACATCCCCCCTTTCTATAAAAGCCTTTCTAAGCAATTCAACGGCTTTTATCATAGCCCACAGGAGTTCCACCTCTGCATTATCCAATGTAGCCGTACCCATTGCGTGCGACGCTCTGAACGCTCAAGCTGTGGCTGTACGGGAGTATCATTATCAGACAGGACAGGTCATGGCAATAAAAGAGGACAAATCTTTTATTTGAACACAGATATCATTCGCTCGCTTTTGCAGGGGAAAGGTCATGGCGCATCTGTTTCAACGGCTTGCTGTCTGTCAAACGTATTGAATTGCTTTATTCAGTTGTCAAAGAACACGGAAAGAAGAAAATCATTCCTTTTCATCACATATCTGTACTGTAAAGTTTCATTTGTTAAGCTGATGAAAAAAAATATTGAATTTCTTTTCACACCCTAACTGCCTATGCCATATCATTCTTGCCAACTATGAAATGAAAAACTTTCTTCACATCATATAGGGAACAGAAATCATGAATTGTTAAGTTGGAAGTGAAAATATTTTTCTCCTTTCACATCAACACTCAACGGTTACTGCCTTTTTGAATACAAAATAATGATGGTTTATCTTCTTTTCATATAACACTGTCCACTGAAGTGCCATTTGTATGATGGTTTGTGAAATTTTTTAACTTTCTTCTTTCACACCATATAAGGACAGCAAACTTTGATTTAATGACCTATTTCCAAAAGATTTTTATTTATCCTCAATTTCACTCCATATAGGGAATGGAAACCTTGTTTTGTTGCAGATTATTAAAATCATTTTCTTCTTTCACATCATATCTGTACATAAACAGTCAGTTTGCTTCCAATTTGATGAATTTTTTAAACTTCTTCTTTCATCTCATATCTGTACGCAAGTTGATGATTTGTTGCAGATTTTCTAAAGAAATTAAAAAATACCGTCATTCTCCTGTGGAACAGCGGTATCAATTCGTTCTTCTATGGTTGATTTCTCTAACTGTAATAAATGCTTATGCTTGTCTTTGAGTTCTGCCTGCTCAATCATATCTTTCAGTATCGTTGTATGATTTTCTCTGTCTAATGCCTGTACCATTTTTATCGTTGGTGCGACCTGCCTTTGTAGCCAATGCAATGCCTTTTGCAATGTATAAGGCTCTGGCTTTGTAGTCAAGCGTATTGGCTCTCTGTTTTCGCCTATGAACCATGCCCAGTCCTCATTGATTTTCCATTGACTTTTTGGCTTATCATCCTCTCTGTCAACAAAACAGACATAATGATTGATGATAGAAAATGCGGTACGTTCAGCGTCACGATAGGTCAGTAAATCCACAACTGCATAATAGGCTCGCTCATTCTTCATTCGTATTTCAAATCGGTTCTTAATCTCTGTATCTTCAATCTCTATACCATTCTTGACATACTGCTCATAATTCTTCTGATAAGCACACATATACAGTTCACTGCTTGTCGAGCCTAGATATAAAGTTTCTCCTGTATTCTTTGGTGTATCACTGCCACATTTTTCTGTACCGCTGTAATCTTTCTGCATACGGAAATAGGAGATACATTCACCTGCTTTATATTTTGCCTTTAATTTTGGAATATCCAATATACCTGCTCTGTCATTGATAGCCAAATCAAGACGTTTCATCTTACCGCCAGCCGTCATACAATCCAGCATGAAGTCATACCATGAGCGTTCCTGTGCCAATAGATAACTTTCCATTTGACGACAGCCTTTGCCTTTCAGTTCCAACAACACACCTAAATGCTCCTGTACGGAACACATGATATTGATGTCGCCAAGCACATATTTACTTTCATATCCATATTTTCCATAATCTTCATAAAGCATATAATCAGCTTTCAGTTGTAATACATCACGAATAATCGCTAATGTGTCCGTTGTAGGAAAGCGAACACGGAAGTAATCAACCAATAAGAATAGTGGTTCTTGTGGATTGAAACGCTCAATCTGTTTTTCTAATATTTCTTTCAGTTCTTCCGTCAATGGAAGTTTCCCTTTTTCAATGCGGTTATAATGTTCTCGACTGATACCACAGGCAACAGCAATTCTTGTTTGTGTTACTCCGTATTCCTCACGCTTTTGTCTTAATTCTTCAATAAATTTTTTATCATTCATTCTTCAATTCCTCCAATCAAAAAGGCAACTACCGTATTTGATAATTGCCTATACTTAAATTTATGCAAAAGAAAAAGACAATCAATTTCTTATTTGAAATCAACTGTCTTTCCTATGTCTTATTCAATTTTTCCAAGTGATAATGGCATAATTTATATCACACCATGTAAAATGCGGTTTCGCCTTGTAAATACAGCGTTTTCCGCTTGTTAATGTATATTGTCTCTTGTTTTTTGTGCCCCCCTTGTTAGATAACGGGGGCTTCATAATCGCTCGCCAAAGGCTCGCTCACAGCCAAAGTGAACCAGACGTTTGACAGCTTCGCTGTCATGGCTTGATGTCTTCGACCGCCACCACGTCTGGATCACTCCGCCTGCTTGTGATATTTTAAGTTTATCTTCTACACAAACTGGAAGTTATCGCTCTGACATATATTTCTGTATTTCGTTAGAAGTCAATTTTCGTATTTGTGTATTTGCATATTCTTTATATTCTTCAACAGCAAAAATAGGCTTTGTATCTTTACAGGTTTTACCTTTATTCTTTTTTAGGTATAACTGTAAGTCCTCATTATTTGCAAAAATTTTGTAGGAACGTCTCCCATTTTCACTTACTATTTCATAAATACCACATGATTTTTTCATACTGTAATCAGCAGTACGCAAATACATTTTTGCAATTTCTAGTGACTTGAAAGGAAAATTCCATCTTTGCAGACCACGCTTAGGGTCATGTTCAATACAGATGTACCGTCCACAAGTCCCACAGATATACTGTGTATGATTTTGTAAACATTCTATCGGATTTAACAACGGTGTAATTCTACTTTCATCAATATAGCATTCAATGCACATTATAGTCTCATCTCCTTACAAATTATATTTTTTATCTTCTATAGTCATATAAACTGGGATTTGACTTACTCTTAATTGGTATCCAAATTTCAATAATCGAATCATCTCTATTCCAATGGAAACGATAATCATATTTTTCAAAGTGTAAGATAATATCTTTTATAGGGATATACGGTATGCTGGGAATAATCTCTTGATAAATCTTTCCGTAAGTTCCATATATTTTACCCAGTTCCCCGATTGTGATAAATATGATTTCTTCAGGTTACTGTTAAACTTTCTCCAAAACTGTGTACTAATCTGAATATTCTTTTTTTGATAATTAGTAAGTTCTACTTCCTGTCCGATAACTGAAAATGCGTTTAACTCACGAATTGTATATTTCATTTCCTTTCCCTATGTGCCGTAATAATCGTATAGCTATAAGCATTTACAGTTATAATACAACTATCAACATTCGCATACCAATTCTTCCCGTTTCTTGTGATAACAGCGTTTACTGAATTAATTTTGGTTTTACACCAGTCAACCACATCATCTGTATCTAAAGATAAATTTCTTTTAATGCGTTCTACGCCTAATCTCGTTGTGTGTAATTTATTCAAATTCCTTAGTAAATCATTAACTGTGTTCATTGTGTAATTGTCCTTTTCGTTTTTTAAGTTTCAATCTATCACTCGCCATATAAATTCCAATTTGTATTCTAAATTCTAGCATAAGATTATCACTTCCTGTTGGGCTTTCTTTTTATTCCCAACAGCCTAACAAAATCATCAAACAAAGCTGTATCTGTTGGCTCAAACATCAGCCATTTTCCGTCATGATAAGTTTTCGTCTCATCATAAATTTTTTGCACTTCTTTTGAATAACTATTTCTATCTTTATCGAATTTTAATCGTTCATCTTTCCCTAAGATAATCATAAATCCTACACAATTTTCTCTTGCGTACAACGCACAAAGCGTTTTTCCACCTCGACGATATTTATACTCATAAGTCCACGCTTTACCACCTTTGTTCCACAAGCATTCCATTTCATACTTTTCATCAATTAAGATACACAGTTTATTCCATATATTATATAATGATTTACCGACTAAAGCAGTCATTTCTTCTGCATTTGGTATTTTATCCAGCATATTCGTTTCTCCTTTATAATTTTCTCAATTCTATAAACTGAAGATTTTGCTATTTCATTTTTTCTTGACACTCGCTACATTCTCTATCGTGAATAGAAATAATTCCACCGCATTCAGAACAAGTATATTTTATTTTCTGCTGTTCCATGAAATGCTCCAAATCCTGTCCTTGAACAAAACGACTATTTTCTATAAGACTTGCTTGATACCGTTTGTTATAGCTTTTTTCAAGGTTTTTAATCAACTTACATGGATATTCGGCACATTCAAAACAATAGGATAACGCTTTGGCTTTGACACAGTCCTTTATTTTGCATTTACGACAATGTTCAGGTTTCCCTTTATCACTATTCAAACACCCAGCACAAGGTTTTTTGTGGTAACAGTGCTTATAACAAACTTTACAATTCATTCCGCATGGAGCAAACATACTTATATCAATTTTTTCTGGCATTTTCATAGTTTTCTACTCCTTTCGGCAAATTATGCTCAAGCTAAGATTTACTTTTTTATTAATAATATATGATTGCAAACTTTTTCGACAGCCATTCTTTTCATAAAATTGCTCTACTGTTGGTTGTGAACCAAAATATAACATAGTAGGTGTAGTATCTTTTGCAGAATGATTCTGAGCTTATCTGCCACATAAACTGGAAGTTATACTTTACGTTTCTTGTATTTCTCTTTTGCATAATCATATGCTTCTTGGATAAGTGGTTTCAATTCCACAAAAGTTTTTTCCGATGGATTCAGTGAACATATCCACCCCATCCACGCATATACAGGGTGGGGAAGAATTTTGTTTGTTGCAGAAAAATCATAATTCATATCAACTATACAACCCTTTGCAGGGCGTTTTGGTATAAAATCAAACATTTCTATAAAAGTAGTTTTTCGTACTCCTAAATTCACGCGGTATATATTCTCCCTGTTCAAGCTGGAGCTCTTGTCATTATCCCCGTCTTTCTCTTTTACCGTCAAAATATAGACACCGCGCTTTAGAATATTATCAGGATTATAATATATCCCTCTTTCCCCCCAACTATTAACTAAAACCGTTCCCTCTAAATTTTCAAGACAGTATTTTAATATTTCATCTGGTGTCATATATTATCCTCCACATCACAATGTTTATAGTTTTATAATCTGGGATTTGTTTATTTCTTCTTTTTCAGTTTTGGTACTGGTAATTCCTCATACATTGCATTAAACAAACCTATCAGAAATTCCTTATTATCAACTTCGTCTACCAACAACATTTCTTTTGCTCCCTCATAGGGTAACTCATGCGGAGCTGTTGACATATAACTAATTGCTGATTTTACTGGTTTTACAAGCAATCTATCATCATAGATACCGCCGACAATCTTACCACGATAATAGATAATAAATTCTCCCATCATAGCACGATATGTAATTTCTTCTAATTCGGATAACTGCCCTAAAATAAACTCCAAATATTCTTTGCTTGATGCCATACTTCCACCTCAAATTCTAATTTATCTTTGTATTTATTGACTTCTACAAACTGGATTTTTGTTTTGAAGGTCTTGCTTTTTTCTGAACCAAATCACTATCAAACGATACTTTTACAACTGCATAATTTATTTTAGCTCCAGTAAACCGCACAACGTACTCTTTCTCTTTTTGCAGATTCTCAAGCGTAATTATAATAGTGTCGTCACTGACGTTTTCATCCCATATCTTGCTCCATAAAATCACATCAGCATTTCTGTCCTTGATTTCTACAATGCCGCTTTCACCATCCATTTGAAAAGAAACTTCCGCATCTAAAGTTTCCATATCTTCGGACACACAAAACAGGAGTTCATTCTCAAATGGGTCCGCGTTACTGTAATTTGCATCCATTTCCATTTCAAGAACTGTTTTTTCAGTGTTTTCGATTCCTACTCTGCTCAATTGATTATTATCAGCTTTTGAACATGCGGTCAGGCTAACAACACTAATCATACCAACTAAAAAAAATAATATTTTTTTATTACAAACATGCTCTTACCTCCATCATAAATTTTATATTCCAAAATTCTCTATTCTGAATAATCATTATATAGTGCTGGAACAGCTAATCTTGCTCCTGTGCTTGTATCTGCACCAAAATTAAAACTTGGAGCTATATCATATGCAAATTTGTATCCATATAACGTAGGATTATATTTTCCAATAGCTGTATATGTGCTTTCTATTGCTTTACAAAAATCTTCTTCATTTTCATATGGTTCACCTTGAAAATATAGCATAATACATTCTGGAAGCTCTACTATTTTATATGATTCCGGAAGTTCCTTATCATATTCTAACGGAACTTCAATACCTACTGCTATCCTTGAAAAACCTTTTTCTACAAATTTTTCTGGAAGTTCAATTAAAGCGGCAGGTTCAATTTTTTCTGGAATACTATTCAAAAGCCCTTCCCACTCACAGCCAACTTCTTCACAATAAGAAAAATAATCTTGTGCATTTTTCGATGGCAGATAAATAAGTTTTCTTTTGTTACGTTCTTTGGCAGTAATCATACAAAAATTCAAAGCATTATTCATAAATAACTCCTCCTTATGTTTGAGTAACGCATTATAGTGACTGACTGGATATTGTATGAATAATGGAATTGCAATTTTTTTGTCACGGTATACAGAGGGCATAATGTGAAATCTCTTATAAAACGAACGTGCAAATCCCTCATGTGTTTCATAATGACTATTCAAAGCAACTTCTAAAATTGTTTTTCTTGTATTTAACAACTCGTTCGCACTTTCTGTCAAACAAACTGCATTGATATATTCTCGTAATGTTTTTTTCAGAAACCTCTTGAAAAATCTATCAACTTGTCGTCTCGAATATCCAATCTTAGAACAGACATCATGTATACAAAAATTATCATCTTTATAATGCGTGCGTATATAGTCTTGTATTATCTGTATTGCTTCTATATCATCCATTATATCCACCTTTAATGTACACCAGCATAGTGGCTTTATCTTGATTTATTTAGACAACTTCAAATTTGTCTTTGTGTACATTATATCACGCCACATCAATATCGTCATTTCTTTCCTGCTTTTGAAAATTTACTTATCAGCCTATGTTTTGTAAAGAGTGCTATTCAGCATTGCTTATGCAACAAGTCCTTGACAAACCATAACCTAATAAGTTTTAGGATAATCAAGCAGAAATGAAGTAGTCTGCTATTTCACAGCGACAAAGAAGAGATACTAACACGCCTATGTAGTATCTCTTAACTTAGCAACAAAATTCTTGTCTTTGCAAGCAGGTAAAAACAGGTTATTCTTTAATATCCTTTTGTTTGGGAAACTCCCAGTTCCCACTTGGATACGGTCTGCCTGGATACATACAGCTGGTTTCCCAATTCTTCCTGTGACCAGTCTTTCTCTTTTCTTAAACGATTTAAATTTTTATAGAATTTTCATAGGCTATCTCCTCTGTCTGTTTATATATATCATAAGAACTGCGGCTCTTTTTTTCCACCAAATGCCGTTGGAAATATGTCAACTAAAGTTAACATCCACGGTTTTTGGCCATTTTATGTGGATATCTCGAACCACTGTCGGCACTCATATTCTCAGCATTCTTTCTCAGAGAGCGCCTGTCGGCTGTACAGCTTCTGGGTGCTGTTCTTATTTTGGGAGGTGCTGTTGCAAGTGAATTATTACAAAAGAAAAATCGGCATAGCCGATAATCACGACTATGCCGATTTTTTCTGGGTTATATATCCCTGTTAAACATCACCAAACACCTGTATATATTCACTCAATTCCCGGTCTCTATGCTGATCTCATTAAACTGATCCAGCAAATCTTCTATAGCTAAAGTTTCTTTTTCTTTTCCTGCCTTGTCTAAAATTGCCTGTCCCTGGTGCATCATGATCAGACGGTTTCCATATTCCACGGCAAACCTGAGATTGTGCGTGACCATAACAGTCGTTAAGTTTTTCTCCCTGACGATCTTATCCGTCAGTTGCATGATCAGTTCCGCTGTCTTTGGGTCTAGCGCCGCCGTGTGTTCATCCAGGATCAAAAACTCAATCGGCGTCATTGTGGTCATCAGAAGTGCCATTGCCTGCCGCTGTCCCCCTGACAGGGCGCCGACCTTTGTTCCCATCATATCTTCGAGCCCTAACCCCAGCTGGGAAAGCATTTCACGGTAATGGCTGATCCTTCTCTTATTTGTGCCCAGTCCGAGTCCATACGCCCTGCCTTTATTGTCTGCCAGAGACATATTTTCAAGAATTGTCATGGAAGGACATGTTCCCATGGCCGGGTCCTGATATACCCTTCCGATCTTTCTCTGACGGACAAACTCCTTCTGCTTTGTGATTTCCTCACCGCCAAGGCTGATTGATCCGTTCTCGGGCTGGAGACTTCCGCAGATCAGGTTCAACATTGATGTCTTCCCTGATCCGTTGCTGCCGATCACAGAAACGAAATCACCGTTCTGAATCTTTAAATTAAAATCTTTAAACAGACAGATTTCATTCACCGTTCCGATGTTATAATATTTGTCAATATTTTTAAGTTCAATCATGCTTTCACCTTCTTTTTCCGGTCCATACTGATGATCAGGATCACAAGAAACAGGATCGCAGTGATCAGTTTAAGGTCCTGGGAATCCAGTCCGATCTCGATGGCTGCTGCCACGCATGCCTTATAAATGACAGAGCCGATGATAACAGCCGTTGTAGCCTTCAGAATATTTCCTTTAAAAATGTTCGTCCCGATGATAACGCTGGCAAGGCCAATGACGATAGTCCCGGTACCCATCGAGATTTCAAAAAATCTCTGCTGCTGGCACATGACACTGCCTGCCAAAGCTACCAGCCCGTTAGCGATGGAAAGTCCGACTATTTTTACAGACCCGCTGTCCTTAGCCAGTGACGTAACAATTTTTTCATTGTCCCCCACGGCTCTGAGCAGAAATCCGGATTTTGTCTTTAAGTACAAGTCCAGGAGGAGTTTTGCGATCAGCATGATCAGTGAAATGATGATCAGTGTCTTATACGGCTCAAGCGCCTCCGGAAATAATTTGTTGATAAAATCATTGTTAAAAATCGTATTGTAATTGAACAGAGGCACATTGGCACTTCCCCCGGTAATCCGCAGATTGATCGTATAAAGTCCCGTCATCATGATGATACCTGAAAGCAGATCCCTGACTCTGAACTTCACGTGGATGATCCCGGTCAAAGCCCCTGCTACCGCTCCCGCCGCTGTTGAAAGGATCAGCGAAAGTATCGGATTGAACCCATTCATCAACAGTACCGTGGTGATGGCAGCACCTAACGGAAAGGTACTGTCCACAGACAAATCCGGAAAGTCCAGTATTTTATAAGTAATGTATACGCCCAGAGCCATCACCGCATAGATGAATCCCTGCTCGAAGACGCCAATGATCAGTTGTTCCATTTTTTGCTCCTATTTATTTGCTTGCTTTAATTTCTGTAAATGTTTCTACAGCCTCTTTCTTTACATCTGACGGTAATTTAATTCCAAGGTCTTTTGCCGTTTTTTCATTGAGGTAGATGTCTCCCTGATTAAACGTCTCAAACGGAATTTCGGATGCTTTCTTCTCTCCCTTTAATACTTTGGCAGCCATTTTTCCTGTCTGTTCTCCAAGTTTTACGAAGTCAATTCCCACACATCCAATACATCCTAATTTCACCTGTTCGATCTCTGAACCGAATACCGGGATCTTTGCCTTGTTAGCTTTTTCCAGGTAAGTCGGCATTGAGCTTACGACCAGATTATCTGTAAGGTTTGTAATACAGTCTACTTTTTTAATCAGGCTGTCCGCCGCCATCGGCATATCTGCCGCCGCACTGATTCCCTGAGTAACAATCTTGAAACCGTTCTTCTTAGCTACTTTCTCATAAGCTTCAATTCCGGCTTTAGAGTTAACCTCATTTGTGCTGTACAGGATTCCTACATTTTTTGCCTTAGGAAGCACTTTGCGGATCAGCCTCAGCTGTTTATCTGCAAGGATCAAATCAGAAGTTCCGGTGATTTCCCCTACGTTTTTTCCATCTTTGTCTACGAATCCTGCCAGTTCCGGCGATGTAACCGCAGTATAAATAACGGGTGTCTTTGAATCTGATGCGGCATTGTATGCGCTCTGGGCACTTGGCGTGGCAATGGCACAGATCAGGTCCATCTTCTTGGAAGCAAAGTTTGAAGCGATCTGGTTATCTGCGGCCGTATCTGCCTGTGCATTTTTATAAGTTATCTTTAAATTTTTTCCTTCCTTGATCCCTTCTTTTTCTAATCCCTGAATAAATCCTTTGCGGCAGTTATTTAAAGATTCATGCTCTGCAAACTGCTGAATCCCGATCTGATAGCTTTTGTCCTCACTTTTTTTTGAACATCCGGCAAATAATAATGTTGCTGCCAATACTGCGCTGCATCCTGCTGCTAATAATCTCTTTTTCATAACTTTTTCTCCTTTTCTCTACAATTGATTTTTTGCACTTATAGAGATAAACATTCATAGTAGTGGCAGCAGCGAATCTCTCCGCAGAAAGGTTCTCAGAACTTTGCTGTGGAAGAACAAAGTAGGCAGGCCCACTTCATCTCCCCAGCCCCTCACTCTTTGAGGAGGCTGACAACTTTGCGCGCCGATGTGCAGCTGCAACGCAGCCTTCCCTGGCACATCGTGTGCATCCTGCACGGAGTGCTTTTTATGCTATAGGGGATACCTTAGAAATTTCCTATAGCATAAAAAACGCCCCAAGCTAATGCTTGAGGCGGATATCCGCGGTACCACTCAAATTGACATCATAAAAAATGCCCACTCTTTTCATATACCATCATATATGCCCTGTTGTGTAACGGGTCGGGTGCCCGGCAACTCCTACTGTGGTTCAGAACTGCCCTCGAAAGTCCATTCATCAGGGAATTCATGCTGCAATCCCACCATCTGCAGCTCTCTTAAAATCCTTCTGATCCTGACTACTACTCTTTCTCATCGGTTTATCACTATATGATAGAATGATAATACTTTTCTTTTTTCGTGTCAACCCCGAATTTTAACTCTTATTTATAAAAAGAATGTCCCTGATAAGTGAACAGTTTCGTCAGAGCCCTGTCAAACCAGGACACATTTCTTGGATTCGCCATTGTCTTTTCCACAAAATACAACGCGCCCTCTGAGTAGTCTTCTCCTTCCAGCGCCCGCTCCACACTTTCTCGTGTAGACGCTTTGATCGTCACCGAATTATACCGTCCGTCGGCTGTCGGAGAAAACTGTACGCTGCCATTGGTCCTCTGGAACACGACCTGTTCGATGGTGTTTGGAAATTCCTTGGAACGGACCCTGTTTATTATCACATTTGCGACTAAGATTTTACTCTTCATGTCTTTGTCAGTAGCTTCTGCTTCCACGATCCTAGTAAGGATTGCTTTCTCTCTTGTAGATATTTTTCCTTTGAGGCCTTTGACATCCTGTACTTTTTCAATCTGACGTTCTATATTTAACTTTTTAATCAGTGCTTTTCGCTCTTTAAACTGCTTCTGTTCTTCCAACAGTTTCCTCTGGATAAGCTGATCAACGCCATTTTCGCCCTGCGGCGGCTGAAATAAAGTATCACTTGCAAAGACCTGCTGCCCTACGCTGCATAAGCCAATCGCACAAGATATGGCTGCTACTTTCCATTTTTTCTTCAATGTCATATACACTCCTTTAATATAGTGTATGACATTTTTGAAACATTATTCACACTTTTGTAAAATTTAAGTCCAATTTCAGATACATCTACATTCTTTTACATAGCAGCATTTATATCGTCATAACATATATGTCATTTTCTGTATTTAAATCAAATCCACAGGACAGCAGCAAACCGCAGGACGCTGCATTCTCCTGTTCAGGCTGTACAACAATCCTCTCAGCATCATCCATACAGCTTTAGAGTCTTCTCCTTTCTTCGCTGTCTGTCCATTTTTCTTGATCTCTTTATATTTCTAATTCTTATTTTTTCTGTCTTTGGATCTTTCGTAAGGTGTTTTAACTGCTTATATGTAAATCCGTTTCCTCCAGTTTTACTTATAATATGATTTGCTCCAATCTGTTCGTTCGTCTTAGGCTCCACTGTGTTTTCATCCCTGGATTCTGATGTCTTGTCTGAAAAATTTCTATTTCAATAAAAATGGAATTTAGTTAATCTGTAAGCCGGGTTCTGTCTTAAATGATCATCTATCTCGACTTGCTGTTGCCAGCAAGCTCCAGCGGCACACCGAAAAGCGGACCGGGCAAGCCCATAGCTTTTCTCCTGCCTTGCTTCGGATGGGGTTTACATGTGCCTTGCCTGTTACCAGCCAAGCGGTGGGCTCTTACCCCGCCTTTCCATCCTTACCGGCGATCGCCGGCGGTTTATTTCTGTTGCACTGGCCTGAGGGTCACCCCTACCGGACGTTATCCGGCATCCTGCCCTGCGAAGCCCGGACTTTCCTCACCAAAATACTTTGGCGCGATCATTCGGTTAACTAAATTCCGAGTGGAATTATACCATGTTCTTGTATGTTCCGTCAAACGATTTAGGGATTCCTTTTCTTCGTCTTAATATCAATTATGATCCCTGAGGCACCCAGAAGGCTTATAAGTACCCAGCCAAATTTTGATACCTGCCCTGTTTTCGCCGATGCTGCTGAAGCCTCGCCTGTTTTTTTTCCGCCGCAGCTGATCCTCTCCTCTCTGGATCTCCTGATAATTCCATTTCGTTTCTTCTCCATTTTCATTTATGTTTCCTCCTTTGACACACAAGGTAAGCTCTGTTCTTACCTCTTTTTCGACCACAATGTTGTGTTCCGTCGTCGTTCCGGTAATTCAATAGCCTTTAGGATGCAGAATGCCGCCGTCTTTAGATACTCCTCCGACTGTGGCACCTGTCTTTTTAATCCGAATATCTCCCTCTCTGACATCTAAAAGAGTCTGTCCTTTTTCTGCGGTGGACTGTACTCTTCCCTCCGCGTTTTTTCTTCCCCTTGAACTGCCTTGGGTCTGCTTGTCAGAGACGATTTGATCTAATTCAAATCCCCTTAATTTCTATTAATTTCCTGTTCCGTATCAAAGGTCATTAACATTTCTGAGCCAGAGCCAGCAGCCAAGGTCAATGTAAAAGCGGCTTAAGCCACACACTTCTTCCATTGTTTCTTCATTCTCTCTCCTACCTTTCCTGCCTGACAGGCGCGCTTTTTGCAGGCATATACTTTGATTTTATAAGATAATTCGGTCATTCAATGGGTTAGATAATTTCATAAACTTTTTAGCGATACATCTAAAATAGAAGATTAAACTGACAGTGCCAGTTTAATCTCCTGCTGAACAAGTAAAATACGATTGACTTAATAAATCTTAACGGTGTAAGAAACCTTATATTTTCCGCTTGTCATTTCGATCGATGCCAGCTTTTTATTGCTGACTTTCCATCTCACTTTTCCGGATTCGCCGTATTTTTTCACTTTAAAGGTATAAGATTTTGATTGAATTTATCTTTGTTTTTTCTTAGAAAAAGCCAGACGCTTCTTACTCACCTTAGCTTTACATTTCAGGCTGTAATTTTTGCCCTGCTGAGAAACCTTTACCGTAATAACGGCAGTTTCTGCTTTTTTACCGGTAACTTTACCGGAGGAATTCACTGTTGCCTTTATAAATACTGAGAGAACTCTTTAGAACAGATGGTTTTGCCGTGGAAGCCGTCGGCTTTGGCGCAGCCGTTGCAGGTGGCGTCTGAGAAACAGTTACTGTCGGTTTTGCTGCCGAAACGATAATATCCCGAATAAGTATTGCCTGTGTAGTATCCGGCATGAAAGGTAAAACAGGCAAGCTGTCTCTCCGATAAATTAATCAATGAAAAAGCGGTTCCTGCTGTCATCATCACAGATTCCAGGGAAGCCATAGCACCAAAAGTCCAGCAGATACCAGTATTCTCCGGGGTTTTCACTCTGCTATGCTCTGCCGTATATGAGCCCTGCAGCTGTGCCGCCTTTTTTCTGTTCTTATCCGTCTGCGGCTGCAGCAAAGCCGAATATATTCTATAATTCTTCGTAAAAAAATTCTCTCTTATTAATTAAGATAGGGGTTCATCCCGATTAGTTAGATAAAAAAACTGATCCGTCAAGTCTCAAAGCAGCTTCCCCCGATGAACTCTCTGATAAGAGACGTCTTCGGTATATCCTCGCTTTTAACACTCAGGAAGTAGTCCAAAAACTTCAGCAGGCGCTTGGATTCCTGATATTCCGGACAGCCCGGGCTGATCTGGAACAGAAGTGGCTCTGCATACTGTTTTAACACGGCCAGCTCATAAATCTGGGCAGAATTAAACATGATATCTGCCTCCTCCTGATAAGGGAAAATATTCAGTTCTTCTCCCCTGCGCACAGATTCCCACCGTCCGATGGTAGTCTTTGCATCCGTTCCCCTGTGTCTTGCATCTCTCACGATCCTTCTTAACAGACGGCCATCGGAACTTGGTATCCGGTTGTGTTCATCTATATTGATCTGACTCAGCGCGCTGACATAAATCTTATATTTGTCTTCTTCTGAAATCTCACTCGACAGCATTCCGTTCAAGCCATGGATTCCCTCGATTACCAGCACATCATCCGGTCCGATCTTCTTATAATTCCCTTTGTATTCCCGTTTTCCTGAGACAAAATTATAGGTTGGGAGCTGTACCTGCTTTCCTGCCAAAAGACAGTTGATATCTTCGTTGAACAATTCCAGGTCAAGAGATGCGATCGTCTCGAAATTATAGTTGCCCTCCTCGTCCCTGGGAGACAGCTCCCTGTCTAAGAAATAATCATCCAGAGAAATCGGATGCGGCGTGAGCCCGTCGATCTGAAGCTGAATGGCAAGGCGGTGAGAGAATGTCGTCTTCCCGGAAGAAGACGGTCCTGCGATCAGGACAACCTTTTTCCCATCACCCACGATCTTTGAAGCTATATCGGCCAGAAGCTTCTCCTGAAGAGCCTCCTGCACAAGGATCAGGTTATTGATATCTCCATTGGTGATCTCTTCGTTGAGAGCGCCGACCGTGTCCACCCTCATGAGCTTGCTCCAGGACCTGGACCTCTGCATCACATGAAACAGCTTTGGCTGAGGCGTAAACCTCGAAACTGAATGGAGATGGTCCCGCCTCGGGATCTGAAGGACAATCCCTCCCTGATATGCGTCCACATAAAAATTCTGGATGTAACCCGTGCTCGGCGCCATATAGCCATAAAAATAATTTTCATATCCGTCCAGCGAATAGACATTGGTCCTCGAAACCCTGCGGAACCGAAAGAGTCTCACTTTTTCTTTCATCCCCTGCCCCGCAAACCTTTTCCTTGCCTCGAACGTATTGTAGGAAATTTTTTTGATCTTTAAATCCTGTCTCACCAATTCCCGCATTTTTCTCTGGATTTTTTTTGCCAGCTCATCGTCCACTTCCAGATCATCGAGAGAAAATTCACAGAAGGTACTGTTGCCGATGGAGTAATTCATCGTAATTCGGTTGGTGCACCCTTCTCCCAGCACTTCCTCACAGGCTTTTAAAAACACGAAATTAACCGTCCTCTTATAAGTCATATATCCAGTCTGCTCCTCATTCGTCACAAACCGAATATCACAGTCTTCATCAATCGTATGGTGAAGCTCTCTCAGCTTCTCTCCCGTATAGGCGAGCAAAATAACAGGGGCGCCCGGCCTCTGAAACCTTTTCGCAAGTTCCTCCAGGGCCGTGCCCTCTTTTACACTGATCTTTGCTCCTTCTACTGATACATGCAGCATATTCAGCCATCAACTCCTCTCTGCTCTATTTTACGCCAAACGGACATTTTGTATGACTCAGGATGATCTCACACTCCGGCACTTTTTGTTCGAGAAATTTACCCATAAAATCTACGAAGATCTTTTCCAGTCCGTGATGGCCTGCGTCGATGACCGTAAGCCCCAGCTCCATGGCGTCCAGCCCTTCATGATGTCCGATATCTCCGGTTAAAAATAAGTCTGCTCCCGTCCCGGCCGCCTGCTGTTCCATATGTCTTCCGGACCCCGGAACAACAGCAACCTTATGGATTTCTTTTCTTTCATCTCCAAAAAGCAGGACATGTTCAATATCAAACGTATTTTTTACCAGTTCTGCAAAATCCCCTGCTGTCATAGAACACTCAAGTTCTGATACTGTACCGATCCCTTTCGGAATCCCGTCTTCTGTACACGTCGTTTCTGCCGGAGCCAGACTCTTAAGTCCCAGCGCCTCACAGACGATTCTTCCCATATGCACCACGTCGAAATTCGTATGCATGGCAAAACAATTAATGCCGTTTTCTATCAGCTTCAGAAGCTTTTTTTGTGTGCCCGACTCATCGGTGATACTCTTTTGCGGAGAAAAAATAAGAGGGTGGTGAGTCAGCAGAAATTCCACCTTTTGTCTGACTGCTTCTTCCACCACCCCGTTGTCCGCATCCAATGCGACCATGATCTTATGGATCTTCCTGTCTCTTCTCCCTGTAAGAAGTCCCACATTATCCCACTCCATGGCATAACGTGCCGGCACATAATCTTCTAATATCTCCGTCAGTTCACTGCATTTCATAGTTCTTCAGTGCCTCCTTTATCTCTCTGAGGATACAGGACAGTTCTCCTGCCCTGCGCCTTAGATGTTCTGAATCCTTTCCCTCAAAAGAGTCAAGGATCTTCTGTTTGTCCTTCAGCTCTTTTTTCAGATACTCCTTCATCAGAGGATTTTTTAATCCCGTAAGATAAGTACCGTAAGAATACTGCCACGACTCACGGTAAGATTCCCGGCCCCTGACAGCTTTTATGACAATATAATATTTCCCGTCTTCTTTTATCAGTGCTTCTTTTTCGATGGCAAATCCATGGCTGTGCAGGAATCTCCTGACCTTCTCCCAGTGGGACTGTGGTGAGAGGACCAGCTCTGAGAGCCGAAAAAGCCTGTCCTCTCCCCCCATTAAGATCTGTTCCATCAGGTCTCCGCCCATTCCGGCGATCACCACACTGTCCGCATCTATCGGAAGTTTTTCCATGCCGTCCGAAAGGATGCACTCGATCCTGCCGGCAAGGCCTTCTTTTCTTATGTTCTCCCCGGCCCTTTCAAGCGGTCCCCGATTGACATCCATGGCATATGCTTTGTCCGTCATCCCTTCGGAGGTCAGATAAATGGGTATGTATCCATGATCTGTTCCTATATCGGCGACACACATCCCTTCGGACACAAAAGAAGCAATTGTTTTTAACCGTGATGACAGTTCCATATCTCACCCGATCAATCTAAATAGTCTTTTAATTTTCTGCTGCGGCTCGGATGTCTCAGCTTTCTCAAGGCCTTGGCCTCGATCTGGCGGATTCTCTCCCTGGTGACGTTGAACTCTTTTCCTACCTCTTCCAATGTCCTTGCACGGCTGTCATCCAGTCCGAAGCGCAGCCTTAACACCTTCTGCTCTCTCTCCGTCAATGTTCCGAGCACTTCGCTCAGCTGTTCTTTCAGCAGCGTAAATGCCGCCGCATCCGCCGGCACCGGCACATTGTCATCCTGGATAAAGTCTCCGAGGTGGCTGTCTTCTTCCTCTCCGATCGGTGTCTCTAAAGATACCGGTTCCTGGGAAATTTTTAAAATCTCCCGCACACGGTCCACCGGAATATCCATCTCCTCGGCGATCTCTTCCGGAAGCGGCTCTCTTCCGAGTTCCTGCAGGAGCTGTCTGGATACACGGATCAGCTTGTTGATCGTCTCCACCATATGGACAGGGATACGGATTGTCCTTGCCTGGTCGGCAATGGCCCTGGTGATGGCCTGGCGGATCCACCATGTGGCATACGTACTGAACTTATAACCCTTCCTGTAATCGAATTTTTCTACTGCCTTAATAAGACCCAGATTTCCCTCCTGGATCAGATCCAGAAACAGCATCCCCCGTCCCACATAGCGCTTGGCGATGCTGACTACGAGACGCAGGTTGGCTTCCGCAAGTTTTTTCTTGGCTTCCTCGTCGCCTTCCTCCATCCTCTGGGCCAGACGGATCTCCTCATCCGCACTCAGCAGAGGTACCTTTCCGATTTCCTTTAAATACATGCGCACCGGGTCCTCGATGCTGACTCCGTCCGGGATCGTCAGGTCCGCTTCTTCTTCGATCTCTTCCTTGATCTCCAGATCTTCGTCGTCCTCTCCCTCAGGAATCGTAAGCACATCGACTCCGTTTTGTTCCAGGTAATCAAAAATTGCCTCCATCATATCCGACGTCAGCTTAAAATCTTTAAAATATGTCTCGATCTGGGCATACTCCAGAAAATTTTTATTTTTCTTCCCCAGTTCTACTAAACCTGCCAGCTTCTCGCTGAATTGTAACATTGTTTCGTCCATTAATTTCCTTCCTCTCATACCTATTTTAACCAACCTAAATCGAAATATGCAGCTTTGCCAGTCTGCCTTTCTCCTGGATCAGCTCCTGCCATTTCATGATGTCGTTGGATTCATTCATCTTGTGTTCAATGCTGTCTTCCTTTACTTTCCGGACAATATCGGTCAAAGCCTTGTCATTGTCCTCGGGCAGAGGCTTTAATTTCAGCGTCGTGTTGAACAGCTCCGCAATTTTCTTCTGGTCTTCCATGTCCGTATACTGATTCAGTATCTTAGCCGGCGTCACTTTGCCGTCCCTCTCGTATTCTTCAAAGAGCAGCATGGCAGCGCCGTGATAGATCGGTTCGATAAAATCGTCCGGTCCGATGATCCCGGCAAGCTTCTGAAAAAGAACCGGCTCATTGACCAGCCACGTGAGCAGCAGCTTCTGAGGCTCCTGCCTTTTTTCTTCTTTTTTAACTTCCGCCGGTCTTCGTTCCTGTTCCTTTGGTTTCTCCTGAACATATCCGCTGGTGCCGTAATACTCCACCAGATCTTTCAGTTCCTTTACGCCCATAAAAAATTCCCTGGATACGGCTTCACAGTAGTTATTCCTCTCCAGAGGTTCCCTTATACCGGACAAGAGTTTTGCCGCCTCGTGCTGGAACTTGGTTTTTTCCTCCGGGTCATCCTGATTGTACTTTCCTGCCGCCACCGATACCTGGAACATGAAGCTGCTCCTGGCTTTCTGTATACGGTTTCTAAGTTCTTCGCTTCCCAGTTCTTTTATAAATTCATCCGGATCTTTGTACGGAGTCAGGTTAAGGACTCTGACCGTGAGACCTGCACCTTTGAGGATGGGAATCGCCCTTAAAATCGCCCTCTGACCGGCCTCGTCGCTGTCGAAGGAAAGTATCACTTCATTCGTATAACGTTTGAGAAGCATCCCGTGCCCTTCAGTAAACGCCGTTCCCAGAGCTGCCACCGCATTGGTGAATCCGGCCTGATGCATGGAAATGACATCCATATATCCTTCGCATAAAATGATAAATTTCTCTCTGGAACTCCGGGCAAAATTCAGCCCGTAAAGATTCCTGCTCTTGTCAAACAGCTTCGTCTCCCTGGAATTTAAATACTTAGGGCTTCCGTCTCCCATGACCCGTCCCCCGAATCCTATAACACGGCTGTTGGCATCCTGAATCGGAAACATGACCCTGTTCCAGAACTTATCACTGCCTCCCCTGGCCTCATCAATGGTGACCAGTGCGGAATCCTTCAGTTCTTCGTCGGAAAAGCCCTTGCTCTTTAAAAACCGATAGAGGTCATCCTGATAGATATCTGCGTATCCAAGGCCGAACTTTTTGATCGTCTCCTCGGTAATCCCGCGTCTTGTAAGATATACAAGTCCTTTTTCCCCTCTTTTGCTGTGAAGGAGGATATAAAAATAATTGGCTGCCATCTTATTCATCTCTTTTAATTTTACCTTGGCGTCTGCCTGCTGCTTTGCTTCTGCGCTGAGTTCCTGTTCCGGAAGTTCCATCCCGGCCCGCTCTGCCAGATACCGCACGGCTTCCGGAAATGTAAAGTTCTCATATTCCATAATAAAAGTAAAGACATTGCCGCCGGCCCCGCATCCGAAACAGTAATACATCTGCTTGTCCCTGCTGACAGAAAACGACGGTGATTTTTCATTATGGAAAGGACAGAGTCCGAAATAAGAACTGCCCTTCCGCTTGAGCGGTACATAGGAAGAAATCAAATCCACGATGTCATTGCGGCTTCTGACCTCTTCAATAATGTCATCTCCGTATAACAACAGCCTGTCCTCCTATCTGTGTGATAAATGTCCTCTATATATATTATTCTACATAAACTGATTCATTCCTTTTTATTTTTCTCACTTTTCCAGCCAGAACTTCGGAATGAAGATTTCTTTGTATGTCTCGATGGCAAAATGGTCCGTCATTCCCGCAATATAGTCACAGGCAGCCTGTTCTTTGGACTCGGTCACCCCGATTCTCTCTTTAGAGTAAGCAGGAAGCAGGTCGGTGTGGCGGACATAATATTCAAACAGCGGTTCAATGATGTGGTGCACTTTTCTTTCTTCTTTTTTCGTCTGAGGATTGAAGTACACATGGTCAAACATAAATCTCCTGAGCCCAAACATGGCCTTGTGCACTTCCTCGGACATCAGGATATCACTCCGGTTCTCGCTGTGCTTTACAATATCCCGGATGATCGTGTTGATTCTCTCCCTCACCGTATGTCCGAGCACATCCGTATATTCAGCCGGAATGTCTGATTCCCTCATGACTCCTGCCCGTATAGAATCGTCGATATCGTGGTTGATGTAGGCGGTCTTGTCGGCCAGACGCACGATCTTTCCTTCCAGAGTGGAGGAAATGCTGTGGGTGGAATGATTTTTCATTCCCTCCCGGACTTCCCATGTGAGGTTCAGCCCCCTTCCGTCCTTTTCCAGACACTCTACCACCCTGACGCTCTGAAGATTGTGGCGGAAGCCTTCGGGATTTAATTCGTTCAGCGTCCTCTCCCCCGCATGGCCGAACGGCGTGTGTCCCAGGTCATGCCCCAGGGCAATAGCTTCCGTCAGCAGTTCATTTAAGTTCAGCGCCCTGGCTATGGTCCTGGCGTTCTGCGCCACCTCCAGGGTGTGCGTAAGTCTCGTCCGGTAGTGGTCCCCTTTCGGAGACAAAAACACCTGCGTTTTGTCCTTTAAACGCCGAAAAGCCTTGCAGTGGACGATCCGGTCCCTGTCCCTCTGGAAACAGGTCCGAAGTTCGCACTCCACTTCAGGCTTTTCTCTCCCCTTTGAACGGCTGCTCTGCGTCGCATATGGACTCAGCAGCTTAAGCTCTGTCTGTTCCTGCTTTTCTCTGATGTTCATTGCCCCACCTCTTCCTGCATATGGGCGGCCGGAAATTCCGGCCTATTTCCGGGTAATGTCTGTCTCAACGACAGAGATCGCATCAAGCGACATCTTCATGATCTCCTTTACTTCTTCTTCTGTCATCTTAAGGTGATCCGCAAGCTCTTTGGCAGTTGCCTCTCTTCCAAGGTTTTCTGCCAGAAATCTGGCTGCCTCGTCCAGACGGTTGGCCTGCCTTGCCATCTGTTCTCCCACCGAGTCCGTATTCATCTGCTCGGAAACGGCCTTCTTCATTGCCGACTCCGCTGCTTCCCGTAAAAATTTCTCGGCTTCCTCCGGCTCTTTGTCTCCAAGTTCAAATACAGCTTCTATAAGGCCCATATTGCCCTCCTGGATCAGATCTCCGAGCAAAACACCGTGCCCCGTGTAATTCTTGGCAGCCAGCGCCACATCGGCGAGCATACTCTCGATCAGTTCATTTTGGACGTCTTCCCCGTCTGCCAGCCGGACAATGAATTCCCGTACTTTTTCGGGATCAGAGCCTCCCAGCTCTGCAAGTTCCTCCTCATAAAACCGGATCACTCCCGGATCTGTATCTTCTTTCTGCGTATTCTTTTTCGGGCTTTTTTCATACCCCTCCACCTGCACTCCGGCTTCCACAAAATAGTCGCAGAGCATGGTCTCGATCTCATCTGTGATGTTCATTCCTCCGAAATACGATAAAATATCTTCCTTCCGGATCTTGTCGCCCCCGGCCTTTGCGACCTCTAAAAGCTCCTGCATCCCTTTTAAAAATAATTCTTTCTCCATGTAATTCTCCTATTTTAAAAACATAAAATATCCGATGACCAGGATACCAAGTATGATCCTGTACACTCCAAACGCCTTAAAATCATGCCGTTTTACGTATCCCATCAAAAATTTAATCGAAACAATGGATACAAGGAACGAAACGATCATCCCTATGGCCAGCACCACAAGCTCTGTGCCGGTAAAGGAAAGACCGAATTTTAAGATTTTTAAAAGACTGGCTCCGAACATGACCGGTATTCCGAGAAAAAACGAAAATTCTGCCGACACGGTCCTGGAACATCCGATCAGGATTCCGCCCACAATGGTAGCTCCGGAACGGGACGTACCCGGAATCAGAGACAATACCTGAAACACTCCTATGATAAAGGCCATCCGGTATGTAAGGCCCGAGAGAGAATCCATCCCTCTTCTCCGGCTTCTCTCGTTATGATTTTCAATGACGATAAATAAGACACCGTAGATGATCAGGGTAGCCGCAACTACCACCGGATTAAAAAATCTGTCATGAATGGCATCGTCAAACAGTATGCCGATGACGGCTGCCGGAAGGACCGCAAAGATTACTTTGTACCAGAGTACCATAGTCTCATGTTTCTGCTTCCGGTTCTTTTTTGGCGAGAGCGGGTTCAGCTTGTGAAAATAGAGCACGACCACTGCCATGATGGCGCCCAGCTGGATCACCACGTCAAACATCTCTTTAAATGCTGCCGAGACATTTAAGTTTATGAACTCATCTACTAAAATCAGGTGACCGGTGCTGCTGATGGGAAGCCACTCCGTAATGCCCTCCACAATTCCTAAAATAACGGTTTTTAAGATTAATATAAGATCCATTTCTGTTCCTTTCAAGATGATATTTTAAAAGGGTGACTAGAAAAAATCCTATTCACCCTTCGTGCTTTCTCTATTCTTCGTCTTCTCCATCCTGAAGAATCTTTACTTTATTACTCCGTATCTCCTCAACCGCCGTGGAAAGAGGCTTCTGTTCATCTGCGTCTTCCGTAAGGGGCATATCTCCACCGATCAGCTGTCTCGCTCTCTTGGCACTGGCAATGACAAGTGAGTAGCGGCTGGTGATGATATTCTTGTCTTCGTCATCTCCGTTGATGACCTGCATTAATTCTGAATATGATGGGTGTAGCATAAATATGATTCCTCCTATAAGGTTTTTAATCCTTCCATTGTTTCTTTTACCAGATCCATGTTGTGTCTGCGCTCACAGGACTGTGCAGTGACCACCGCATGCACCTGGCCGACGCACACTTCCAGATCGTCATTGACGATAATATAATCATACTGACACATGTCCTCGGACTCTTCCACCGCCCTTGAAAGCCGCTTCGCTATGACTTCCTCAGACTCGGTTCCCCTTCCGATCAGGCGGTTTTTGATCTCCCTGGCACTGGGAGCCGTGATGAAGATCAAAAGAGCATCTTCATACTGTTCCCTGATGGCAAACGCCCCCTGTACTTCAATCTCCAGAATGACATTGTGCCCCGCATTGAGCTCATCTTCCACGAACTTCCGCGGCGTGCCGTAAAAATTTTCAACATATCTAGCATATTCTATAAATCCGTTGTAGTCAATCAGGTTTCGGAACTCTTCTTCCGTCTTGAAAAAATAGTCTCTTCCGTCCACCTCCCCTTCCCGAGGCTGCCTGGTCGTTGCGGAAACCGACAGACTGTATCCGTATTTCTCCACCAGGCGCTTTGCGACTGTACCTTTTCCAACGCCGGAAAAGCCGGATAAGATGACCAACGCACCTTTTTTCATCGTTTTATCCTCCCTACTCGATATTCTGAACCTGTTCCCTGACCTTTTCCACGTTAGTCTTCAGCTCAATGGCGTGGTTGGAAAGTTCCACGTCACTGGACTTGGACAGGATCGTGTTGGCCTCCCGGTTCATTTCCTGGGCAAGGAAATCCAGTTTTCTTCCAACGCTTTCTTTCTCATAGAGTTCTTCCTGCATCGCCTTGATATGGCTCTTAAAGCGGACGATCTCTTCATCCACAGATATTTTGTCTGCGTATAAGGTTACCTCTGCCGCAATCCTGTTTTCGTCGATTCCGGCGTTATTTAGAAATTCTTTTACCTTATCTTCCAGTTTCGTGCGGTATTCCTGAATAATAGACGGAGAACGCTCGGCAATAAACTCAATGTCTTCTTCCATCCGGGCTAGCTTTCCTTCCATATCCTCCAAAAGTCTTTTCCCTTCCACTGTTCTGGACTCGACGAATTTCCCGCCGGCTTCCCTGACAGCTGCTTCGATCAGGCTCCACCACCGGCTCTCGTCAAAAGTCTCTTCTGTGAGAGAGAGCACCTCAGGAAACTGAGCCAGGCGTTCTGCCGTGACCGACACCGGAATTCCAAACTCTTCTTCCATCTGATGAAAGGCATCCATGTACTCTTTTGCCATCGCTCGGTTATAGTGGAGACCTACGCTGGTCTCGGACAAGTCTTCGTATGATATGGACAGATCGATCTTTCCCCTGTTCGCATACTGTTTAAACAGGTTCCGGACATCCGCCTCAAACATAGTAAACTTTTTCGGTATCTTTAATGAGATATCACAGTATCTGTGATTGACTGATTTCACCTCAACGGTGATCGTCTGATTGTTGTCATTGGATACGACGCTGCGCCCAAATCCTGTCATACTTCTAATCATTGGTCTATCTTCTTTCTGTGTATTCACTTGCCGGACGTAACGGCTGTTTCAATGTTTTATTATACGAAAAACAGCAGGCTAAGTCAACGCCTCCCGGCCAATAGTTTATTCAGGCACTCTAAATAATGCAGGATCATACCTTTTTTCATGGGAACAAAGAATCCTGCATCCAGTTCCTCAAATTTAAAATGCTTCGGACCGCCGTTTAACTGCCTGTTCCAGTATTTCATCGTCTCCTCAAAAGACATGAAATAACAGGCCTGCCTGTGGGTAAAATAAATCAGCAGAAAGCTTATGCCCCCCTGTTTTTCAAACCTCTCCATAAATTCTATTTGGTGTTCATGGATATTATGTACGGGAAATACGTCGTTTCCGCACTCTTTTGCGTCAAAACAGACGGGATATCCCTGGACAGCCCCCACATAGTCCACCGTACTTTTCTGGTCAAAATATGCTAAAGTGATCTGCCGGGTGGTCTTGTCAAACCGGACCGGCTTTATGGAGGTGGGGATCTTCTGGATCAGTGCCAGCCCCTGTTCCTTATATTTTTCATTTGTGTGGTTGATCAATTCCTCCAGAACCGATCCCCTCAGTCCTTTTAAATTCCAGGTTCCCATACGACTCTCCCAAACAATTCATTTGCTGTCCTCAAAAATATTTCCGGAGGCTCTGCGGCAACGGTCCTGCCGGACAGTTTCCTGCACCTTTCCATCTTTTCGGGAAACTTAAGACAGCCGCAGTGCAGCAGCTGGTGCTTTACGCCGAACTTCTGCTTCATCCACAGATTGACATCCCTGTCTCCGTACTTGGTATCCCCTGCCAGAGGGAATCCCATCCCGGCCAAATGGGCCCGGATCTGATGCGTCTTTCCGGTAATCAGTTCCACCCTCAGGAGCGTAAAGCCGTGCCCGGCTGCCATCGGCTCATAGGCCGTCTCGATTCTGCTGCCTTCGCCGAGCTTCTGCTCCGAAAAAGAAACCTTGTTTTCTCTGCAGTCCTTATATATATATCCGGAAATTCTTGCTTTTTCGTTCACCGTGCCCTTTACAACACAATAGTAATATTTTTTCACAAAACGGTCTCTCAGCACTTCCGCCATCGTCTGAAGCCCTTCCAGAGAGATTCCCGCGATCAGCAGCCCCGTCGTATTCCTGTCTAAACGGTTGCAGACAGACGGACGGATTAATTCCAGGTCAGATTCCTTTAAAATGCCGTGTTCCAGACAATAGGGGACGATCAGCTCATTCACTGACACATCCGACGGCTTTGCTTTCTGTGACAGCATCCCGTAAGGCTTATTAATGATGAGCACATTGGAGTCCTGATAAATTACAGAAAGATCCGCCTTTCTCCTCTCCGCCCTCGGTTCTTTCCGGAAGGAGGCAATGGTTGCGTCCGCCATATAAATACACACCACATCGCCGGATTTCAGCTTTTCATTTCCTGATGCTTTTTTTCCGTTCAGTTTAATATTCTTTTTCCGGAGCATTTTATATAGAAAACTTTTCGGAGCCTTGTTCAGATATTTTGCCAGCAGTTTATCCAGCCGCTGTTCTTCTTCCCTGGCTGAGATTCTGATTTCTTTCATACAGGTTCCCTTCTAGCCTATCAGCCTGACGATCAGACCGCTCGGCAGCAGCTTGCAGAGGACTCTCACCGCCTTCATGGAAAGCCCGTAGACAGAGACCGCCCTGCCTCTCTTTACATCCCTCAGAGCCTTTTTTACCACTTTTTCCGGCTTTGACATTGCAAGCTTTTTATATAGTTTCATTTCTTTTTTTTGATAGGCCGTATCAAAGAATTCGGTCTTTACCGGTCCCGGACAGACAGCCGTCACAATAATTCCTCTCTTTTTCAGTTCCTGTCTCAATGCCAGGCTCAGATTCAATACATAGGACTTTGTTGCCGCATAGACTGCAAATCCCGGCTGAGGTACAAACGCCGCAGAGGACGCCACTTGTACGATACGGGCCTTTCTGGGCATATACGGCAGCACGGCTCTGGTGATCCTTGTGAGTGCCAGACAGTTTACTTTCACCATCTGATCCAGCATCTCTTCCTCCTGCCGGTCAAACTTCCCGGCCAGTCCAAGTCCGGAACAGTTTACCAGCCCATAGACTCTCGGCTTTTCTTTTGCCAGGATATTTCTGATCCGTTCGGCACTGTCTTTTTTCGCAAGATCCAGTGGAATCGGCCGGATCACGATGTTGGAAACCAGCACCCCAAGTTCAAATAAACGGTCCGCCCTTCGCGCCACCACCCAGATCTCATCTAAAAATCCATGGCTCTTTGCCGTCTGAATGACGAACTGTCTTCCCAGACCTGAGGAAGCACCTGTAATAATCGCTACTTTCTTCATGTTATCACCTCTCGTATCGCTTAAACTGATTGATAGGTTCCGTTTATGATATCAAAGTAAGTTTCAATGTAATAGTCCGCCAATTCCTTTTTCTTTTCCGTTACCGCCTGGGAATAGGAATCCCTGACCGCACAGGTCGTCATATTCGCTCTGTTTCCGGCCATAATGCCGTATGGAATATCTTCAAACACTAAAATATGTTCCGGAGACACGGAAAGCTTCTCCGCGGTCTTCAGATACACATCCGGCGCCGGTTTTCCTTTCGGCACTTCATTGGAAGTACAGATATACTGAAAATATTCCCCGATCCCATGAGCATCGAGACATGCCTTCGTCAGCTCCCTGGAATTGCTTGTAGCGATGCCAAGCGGAAGATTTTTCTCCTTCAGGATATCCAGGAACTCCTTTGCCCCTTCCTTGAGAGGGATCTCATTCATATACATCTCACAGGCCATACGGTTCCATGTATCCTTGATCTCCTGTATGGAGAGCGGCAGCGGGAAATTATTTTTAAAATACTCCGCCGTCTCATTAAAACTGAAACCTTCCAGGAGATCATTCAGTCCATCCGGAACCTGAAGGCCATGCTGTCCTAAAAACCGTTCGTCGATCTCCCGCCAGATCCACATGGAATCCACAAGAGTTCCGTCCAGATCAAAAATAACTGCTTTTTTATCTTTTAGCATTGGTTCTCCTTTAAACATCTGATTTCTTCTTCTGTTAGCTCTCTTACCTGTCCGGGGAGAAGTTTTGGGTCAAGGACAAGGCTTCCCATGGAAAGTCTTTTGAGTTCTAAAACTTTGCTGCCCACCGCCTCAAACATTCGTTTGATCTGATGGAATCTGCCTTCCGTGATCCATACTTCCGCCTCTGATACTTCTCCTGATCTGTGTATAACAAGTCTCGCCGGCTTTAAAGGCTTATCATCTCCGATATCCATGCCTGACTCAAAGACCTCCTGCTGCTCTCTGCCGATTTCCCCTGTTACAGTGACAGAGTAGCGTTTCGTGACATGATGCTTCGGAGACAGCAGACGGTGAGCCAGTTCTCCGTCATCTGTGATGAGAAGCAGGCCTTCTGTGTCCTTATCCAGCCTGCCTGCCGGGAACAGGCCCTTCCTGTGTGTTCCGGTAATCAGATCCATGACCGTCTTATCTCTTCCATCTTTTGTTGCCGTCACCACACCTTTTGGCTTGTTCATCATTAAATACTCATATTCCCGGAAGTTCAGTTTTTGTCCGTCGGCTGTGATCTCGTCTTCTTCGGGGTTTACTTTATGCTCTGGTTTCTTTATAATCTCGTCTCCTGCCAGGACTCTGCCCTGGCGGATCATTTTCCTGGCCTCGCTCCTGGTGCAGCCCAGGGCATCGCACAAAAACTTGTCCAAACGCAGTGTCTTCATCACATCCATCTCCATGACGGCGCATATTTATTTTTCATCCGTCCCTTTGACAGTTTCCCCCATCCGAGAGGATAACCGCAGACGGTGATCAGATACATACCGTCTTCTTTTTCGTCTGCAAGTATCGTTTCACATTTCAAATATTTCATGAGCCTGTCATCTGAAAGGCTTAGATCCAGGGTCCTCACATATCCGCTGTCGGATAGTGCCATAGCCAGCACCTGGCTTGGCTCAAATCTTTTCTTCTTCATCTCTCCCAGAAGCAGCCCGTGTCTTAAAACCCGGAGCCTGCCAAGGTCAGGCAGGTCTTTCGGCATAAGGATCAGTCTCCCCTTATGTTCTTTGATCCGGTCTCTGTCGAGGTCCAGCCTGCACTCGGACAAAAAGGCTTCTGCCTCCTCAGTGATCACTGCACGGGCAGGTCTGGATTCCTTCCTGCCCGAAGCCGGAGAGCCGTCCTTTTTCAAAAGAGCCAGAAAGTGGCCTTCCCCTTTGATCCTGTGCGGCCAGAGCCGGATGCATTTATTTACCTCCTGAAGTCCTGACACCGTCCACTCGGCGTGTCCTCTGTCAAACCCTTCACAGTCCGGCATATCCGCCAGGGACAGTCCGGGCTCCTGTTCCAGCAGATACTCTATCAGCTGCTCGTCCTCCTCCGGAGAGAAGGTGCAGGTAGAATATAAAAGGTATCCCCCAGGCTTCAGCATCTTTACTGCATCCAGGATGATTTCCCTCTGGATCTTTACATAAGGTTCAATGCCGTATTCGGCCCAGTTTTTAATCTCGCTGCTGCCTTTGCGGAACATCCCTTCTCCCGAACAGGGCGCGTCCACAAGCACTTTATCAAAATATTCATAAAAGACCGGAACAAGATTTTTAGGTTCCTCGCTTACGATCACGCTGTTGCTGATGCCGAACATCTCCAGATTTTTCAAAAGGGCTTTTGTCCTTGTAATGCTGATGTCATTGGACACCAGAATCCCCTCTCCCCGGAGTCTTGCCCCAAGTTCTGTGGACTTGCCTCCGGGCGCCGCACAGAGGTCCAGTACCTTGTCCCCGGGCTCTACCGGAAGAAATGCCGCGGGTGCCATGGCACTCGGTTCCTGAATATAGTACAGACCTGCATGGTAAAACGGATGCTTCGCAGGCTGCTCTTTTGGTCCGACAAAAAACCCGTTTTCCGTCCACGGCACCGGCTCGGTCTCAAATGGTGCAATCTTTTGAAATTCTTCCACCGATATCTTTGATGTATTGACACGGATGCCATTCTGCTTCGGCCGCTTTAAACACGCCTCATAATCGCTGTATTCTTCTCCCAGAAAGGATTTCATCTTCTCAACGAATAATTGTGGTAATTCCATAACTTCTCCTATGACAGGCTCTGTGCGCGGTAGCCTTCCGCAATGATGTCCAGCTGCTTATTGAAATGGATCAGCTGCTCCATATCTCCTGTCTCATATATTTTGTAAAACTCATCCTGTATTTTGATGACTTCCTGTTTGTTGGCAACTTTATATAAATTCTGCATCGTTGATAAAATCTCAGAAACGATATTCGCTTTCTTCCTGAAAGAGTTCTGTGCATCCATGATCTCGTCTCTGACAATCGACATCTCTTTGTCAAGGACCACGATGGCATCCGCTGCATTCATGAGCTTTTCCGTGATATGCTCCGGTATATTTTCCTTGTACTTGTACTGAAGGGAATGCTCCACTGTTGCCCAGAAATTCATGGCCAGCGTGCGTATCTGTATCTCCGCCTGGATTCGTTTTTTTCCGTAGATCGTATCGACATCGTAATAAATGATGACGTGAAAACTCCGGTATCCGCTGTCCTTTGCTTTTGTTATATAATCCTTTTTTGTCTTGATCTCCATGTCAGACCGCTGTTCAATAATCTCTACGACACGGTCGATATCTTCAACAAACTGACAAATAACCCTGATGCCCGCAATATCCTCCAGATCTGTCTCTATCTCATTGATATTGATCTTTTTCCTCTGCATCTTGTCAAGAATGCTGGAAATACTCTTTACTCTCCCATCCACCTGTTCGATCGGTGAATAGCGGCCTGCGGTCCTGTACTCATTCATGATGTGTACGAACTTCAGCTTTAATTCTTCCACAGCTAAGTCGTAAGGGCAAAGGATCTCTCTCCACATCTGTAATTCCATTGCCAACACCTCCTTTAATCTATATTCTTATATTATATCATACTTTAACATTTGAAGCACGTTCATCCTCACGCATCTGTGCACAACCCGCGAAGCGTTTTCATTCCATAGGGAAGCTCGTAAAACTTTCCTGAGAAATAAACAAAAAAAGCAGGAAGGCCCTACTTTTTTCTCAGATGAAACCAGAATCATCTCCGGCTGTTTCTTACCATTCTAAATAAATTGTTCCCCAGGTCAGACCTCCTCCAAATCCGCACATGACAATCTTATCTCCTCTCTCAAGCATGCCCTTTTTATTGATCTCATCCAATAAGATCGGGACACTTGCAGAAGATGTATTGCTGCACCGGTCCAGGTTCATCGGAAACTTTTCTATGTCAAGCTTCAGCCGTTTTGCGGCCGAATCGATGATCCGTTTGTTGGCCTGATGCAGGACGTAGTATTTGATCTCATCTTTTGAAACTCCTGCTTTCTCCAATACATTTTCAATCGTCTTGGGAACCGTCTTTACTGCAAACCGGTAAACTTCCTGTCCGTCCATAAAGACTTGTTCCAAAGGCTCATGGTTCTCTACCAATAAGTTATTTAATTTTCTCTCGCCGCAGGTCAATGCTTCACCGAGTTTTCCGTTAGAGCCGTAATCAATAAATACTTCTCTGGAATCATCCGCTTCCACCACTGCGCACCCTGCCCCGTCTCCAAACAGGACACATGAACTGCGGTCGCTCCAATCCACGATCTTTGATAAGGTTTCCACACCGATGACGAGCATCCTTTTCGCCATTCCTGCTTTTGCATATGCGATCGCAGTGGTCAGGGCATAGACAAACCCGGAACACGCCGCATTTAAATCCATACAGACCGCATTCTTGGCGCCGATGGCTTTTTGAACGTCACAGGCCCCGTTGGGAGTGGCCCGGTCACCGGACAATGTCGCAAAAAAGATACAGTCCAGCTCCTCCGGAGCGACTCCGCTTTCCTTCAGGGCTTCTTTCGCAGCTTTCACTGCCATACCGGATGTTGTATCGTCCACAGAAATATGACGTGCCCGGATTCCAGTTCTGCTGGCGATCCACTCATCGCTGGTATCCATCACTTTTGCTAAATCATCATTTGTAACAATCGTCTCCGGAAGATAACTTCCTGTACCTAATATTCTAATCGACATCTTATCATTTATCCTGCGCTTTCCTAATATTTTGTTTACCAAAGTATATTCTTTTTTTCGCAATTTGTCAATGCCGCCCAGCTATTGTCAGATGATGATGCAGACCAGTCCGCCGTTGCTCTCATTGACGATCTTCTCCATAGTATCCTGAAGTTTCTGCTGGCTTTCTTCCGTCATCTTCTGCGCTTTTGACTGCATGCCTTCTCCGACCAGCTGCTCCAGTGTCTTTCCGAAAATATTGATATCCCATATACTTTCCTGAGGATCACTCTTTCCCTTGTCAAAGTACTCCATCAGATCCTTGGCCTGATACTCTTCACCGACGATCGGTGCGATCTCCGTGGAGATGTTGGCCCGTATCATATGAATGGACGGGGCGCTGGCCTTGATCTTCACCCCGTATTTGTTTCCGTGCTTCACGATCTTAGGTTCTTCCAGCACAATATCTCCCTTAGTCGGGGTCACAACACCGTATCCCCGCTGTTTCACTGCGTTCAGGGCATCGGCCACTTCTTCATATTCCTTTTTCTGTCTTGCAAGATCTCTCATGATAGAGATGAATTCGTACTCATTCTTGATCGGAAGTCCGATCGTATCACTTAAAAATTCATAATAGTAGGAATCATCCATATCCACTGCGATCCGGATCACTCCGGTATCCATGGCGACAGAATCCAGTTTCCACTGTTTTATGTATTGATTTTCGTAATCTTCCTCCTCATAGATATCTTTCATGGTATCCTTCTCCATGAGCATCCTTCGGGCAGTCTCCATGATTTCCTGTTTGATCTTGTGGTCTTTTGGAAGCACCTCCACCCATTTCGGTACAAAAAAGCCAATAGAAGAAACCGGAAATTCCATCAGTACACTCTTGAGTATATAATAAATATCATCCTTTTTCAGCTGTTCACAGTTCATCGGGAGCACTTTTGCTCCGTATTTGGCTTCTTTTTCTTTGGCAAGATTCACGGTTTCTTCAGAATATGGACGGCTCGTATTTAAAAGTACCACAAATGGTTTATGTAATGCTTTAAGCTGTTTGATTGTCTCTTCTTCAGGCTCCTGATAATTGGCCGCCTCTATGTCGCCGAAGGAACCGTCCGTGGTCACTACGATCCCGATCGTGGAATGTTCCGTGATAACTTTTTTTGTCCCTATGCTGGCCGCTTTTGTAAATGGGATCTCATAATCAAACCACGGTGTCTTTACCAGCCGTTCTTCTTCTCCCTCAATGTGACCCACGGCTCCGTTTACCATGTAACCCACACAGTCGATGAGACGGACTTTCATGCTGATGCCGTCATCCACGTTGATCTCCACCGCTTCATTCGGCACAAACTTGGGTTCCGTTGTCATGATGGTTTTTCCGCTGGATGACTGAGGCAGCTCGTCGTTGGCACGGTTTCTTTCATTTTCATTTTCCATATTCGGGAGAACCATCAGATTCATAAACCGCTTGATGAACGTGCTTTTTCCGGTCCTCACCGGACCTACCACACCGATGTAAATCTCTCCGTCGGTCCTGGCCATAATATCCTTATATACATTAAAGTAATCCATAATATCCTCCTACAATAGACTGTTAAAGTATATGCAGACTTCTGGCAGGATATGACTGTAATAAAGAAAAAAGGACTGCGCGGGCAATCCTTTTTTCTCTTTTATTACTAGTTGATTATGTATTCTGTTTCAAGAAAAGAACTTTTCCTTTACTTCTTTTACCGGCATGTCCTGTCCGGTGAACAGTTTAAATGCAGCCACTCCCTGCCATAAGAGCATTCCGTCACCCTGGACAGTCTTGCAGCCCGCTGCCTTAGCCTCTTTTAACAGCTTCGTCTCTTTCGGATTATAGACGACATCTGCCACAACCATATCTTTATGGAACAGACTGGTATCCCGGATCACGGAAGTGTCTTCTTTTGGTTTCATCCCGAGAAGAGTTCCGTTGATGAGGATATCGGTTTTTAATACCGCTTCTTTCACAGCAGCTTCGTCATCCAGATCGATCAAAGTTATGTCACAGTCTGAAGTTTCTTCCCGGAGCTTTTTATGCATCTCTTCCGCCCGTCCGAAGAAATCGTCCCTGGGGTTGATGACCGTGACGGATTTTGCTCCATCCAGAGCACACTGTACCAAAATCGCTGTCGCGGCACCTCCGGCGCCAAAAATCACAATATCTTTTTCCTCGATTGAAACCCCATGGTCTTTAAGGTTTGCCACAAATCCTTCGCCGTCTGTTATATGTCCGTAAAGTTTTCCGTCCCTGTTTACCACAGTGTTCACCGCACCGATCAGCCTGGCTGCCGGAGACAATTCATCCATATATTTTGCTGCCTCCGTCTTACACGGCATGGTCACATTGATCCCCTGCATATTCAGTGTGCGCACTGCGCTGATGGCATCCTTTACCTGATCTTCTTTGATATCAAAAGCCAGGTAAGCTGCGTCAATCCCGAGTGCCTGAAATCCATAATTGTGCATAGCCGGTGATCCTGAATGTCCCACCGGTGACCCGATCAGTCCCAGTAATCTTGTTGTTCCTTTAATTCTGCTGTCCATAGTTCCTCCTAATTTCCTCCCGGAAAAATCTTATATGCTTCCGGTTTTTATTTTCATTTTATCTGAAAGCAGACGGCAATGTTGAGTCTGCCTTTTTTTCTTTCCTAAGAAACAAAAAACGCTCCGCAGATTGTGCACAGATGCGTAAGGAAATCATTTGACTGCGTCAAATCGCATCTGGCACGCAAAGTGGTGAAGGCCTGAGAGATAAAATGGACTTGCCCACTTTGTTCTAAATTTAAACGGATTCTGTGATGATCTCCCGGATCAAATCTCTCTCATCCATGTGATGTTTCACCCCTTTGATCTCCTGATAGTCTTCATGGCCTTTGCCCGCCAGGATGACAATATCTCCCTTCCCCGCATGTTCCATGCAGTAGCGGATGGCTTCTTTCCTGTCAGGGATCGTGACATACTCACCCGGTCCCTTATGGACTCCCACCAGAATATCGTTGATGATATCCATCGGTTCTTCATTTCTCGGATTGTCCGATGTCACCACCGTAAGGTCCGCAAGTTTTGAAGATACTTCGCCCATCTCATACCGTCTGGCTTTGGCCCGGTTGCCTCCGCAGCCGAACAGACAGTAGATCTTTTTCGGGTCATACTTTCGGATCGTTGTGAGCAGGCTTTCCAGACTCATAGCGTTGTGGGCATAATCAATCATCAGAGTGTATTCGCCTGGTGTTTTCATAATTTCCAGCCGGCCTTTTACCTGGATCGTATTCAATGCGTCCAGGACATCTTTCTTTTGAATCCCCATATGGCGGCATAAAGAAATAGCTGCCAGAGAATTATAGACCGTAAAGTCCCCCGGAATGTCTACATGGACGTTGTACTCTTCTTTCCCTTTTAAATCGTAGGAAACACCAAGGTATCCGGGTTCCTGAATGCGCTCTATATGTTCGGCATATACATCGTTGCCCGGATTCATCCCAAAGGTCTCCAAAGAACATGTATGTCCTTTAATAATTCTTTCTACATAGTCATCATCTCCGTTTACAATTCCCTGCCTGCACTGCTGAAACAGCAGAGATTTGCAGCGAATATAGTCATCCATATCCTTGTGTTCGTTTTCTCCGATATGATCTTCGGCCAGATTCGTAAAGATACCGTAGTCAAAGGTAAAACCGCTCACCCTGTGGAGCATCAGTCCCTGTGAAGAAACTTCCATGACGACATTTTTGCATCCCGCATCCGCCATCTTCCGGAAGGATTCCTGGATCACGTAAGATTCCGGCGTCGTATTGACCGAAGGTATCCTCTCTTCCCCGATGACTGTCTCTATGGTTCCGATCAGTCCGGTCTTCTGTCCCGCGTGTTCAAGGACAGACTGGATCATGTAAGTGATCGTTGTCTTGCCTTTCGTCCCGGTAATTCCTATGGTCGTCAGTTCTTCCGCAGGATATCCGAAGTAAGCCGCGGACATCTCTGCCAGAGCCTTTCTCGTGTCGTCAAAACGAATCACCGTCACGCCGTTCGGAACTTCCACATCCCGTTGTACAGCGACAACTTTGGCACCCTTTTCGATTACCTGCCCGACAAACTTATGTCCGTCAAAGGCAGCCCCGGAAATACAGACAAAAACACTGCCCTCCTCCACTTTTCTTGAATCATAGACAAGAGCCGTGATCTCTGTATCTTCCGTGCCCTGTATGAGAGTATATTCTGAGCGTTCCAATAATTTTGATAATTTCATAGATTCCTCCTAAGCCAAAACTTTTTAAAGGTCAATCTCCCCATCAAATACTTTTGTGGCCGGTCCTTTCATGAAGATGGTATGTTTCTCTTCGTCATATTCAATCTGAAGGTCTCCTCCCAAGAGGTGGACCAGGACTTTTTTGCCGGTCTTCTTATTCAGATAGCTTGCGTAGGCGCTTGCACATGCACCGGTTCCGCAGGCCAGAGTCTCCCCTGCTCCGCGCTCCCAAACACGCATCTTGATCGTATGGTCGTCGACCACCTGGATAAATTCTGTGTTGACTCTGTCCGGAAACATCGGGTGATTCTCAAACATAGGCCCGAGCTTTTCAATATCAAGATCATCCACAGAATCTACAAACACGACTCCATGGGGATTTCCCATAGATACACAGGTGATTCTGTACTCTCTGTCGTCTACGAGGACAGGCTTGTCGATGACTTTGTTCTCCTCATCATAAATCACCGGTATTTTATCGGCATCCAGCACAGGGGCCTCCATATCTACATTGACCCATGTGACCTTCCCGTCTTCCACCGTCAGGTCCAGTTCTTTGATCCCGCCTTTGGTCTCGATGGTGATCGTTGTTTTATCCGTCAATCCATAGTCATATACATACTTTGCGATACAGCGGACTCCATTTCCGCACATGGCTCCTTCTGTACCGTCACTGTTGTACATGGCCATCCGGAAATCCGCTTTGTCAGAAGGATGAATACAGATCATGCCGTCTGACCCGATCCCAAAATGGCGGTCACTGACAAACTTCGCCGCCTCATTCGGATTTTCTATCGTTTCTTTAAAACAGTTCACATATACATAATCATTGCCGCAGCCATGCATCTTTGTAAATTTCATGGAATCACTCCTTATTTTCATAGTGTTATTATTAGTTTATTTATTTTACCATAATCAATATGGAAACACAAAGTGTTTTCTGCCGTTTCCTGGTTGTGTTTTACTGCTTTTTATTATAAAATAAAAGTAAAAAACAGGGAAAGGAGAGACTATGTATTCATTTTTGGAAATCAAGAACCAGATGTTTTCTGACTTTTATCTCCTTTTCTGCGGCATACAGGAGTGCACACCTCTTTATTCCTTCGGGCCTGCTGTCCGGAGCCACCACCTGCTTCACTACTGCGTCAGAGGAAAAGGATATTACTATGCCAGGGACAAACAGTACACCATTGAGCCGGGAGATGCTTTTTTGATCCTCCCAGATGAAGTGACCTTTTACCAGGCAGACGAACAAGATCCCTGGACTTATCTCTGGGTCGGTTTTTCCGGAAATCAAGTCAATGACTATCTTCAGCGCTGCGGTCTGGACAGTGAACATTTGATCTGTCACTGTGAAGAGAAAGAACTTCTTGTATCTTATATTGAAGATATTCTCAGACATAACACCTTAAGCTACAGCAATGAGCTTTATATTCAGGGCATCCTCTTTCTGATCTTTGCCTCCTTCAGCCGATCCGCCGATATTAAATACAAGTCTGATTTTACAAGTGAAAACATACATATCAGCAAGGCCATTGAATTTATACAGAAAAATTACCAGAATGTCATTACCGTCAGGGACATTGCTGATTATGTTTCTTTAAACCGGAGTTATCTCTGCAGCATATTCCAGAAAAACCTTCATATGTCTCCCCAGCAGTTTCTCTTAAGATTCCGCATTACAAAAGCCACAGAACTTCTTTCAGATACGGATCTTCCGGTCAAGAATATCTCTTACTCCTGCGGTTATGCCAATCAGCTTGCCTTTTCCAAGGCATTTAAAAAGATTACCGGTTTAAGTCCCACCGCCTACCGCAAAGAAAACCGGAATGTTCCGAATATAATACGGGATTTCGACCCTCACAAAGCAGAAAACCAAAAGCATTCTGAATAGATAAAAAGGAAAGGCTCCATACTGTAAACAGCAGGAGTCTTTCCTTAATCAGGAACGTACGGAAGGCGCTCGCAATTCGTCCTCCGCAGTTAAGATATATAGGCGAGACTGGTAATCTCCGTTGGCTCCGTTATATGTCTCACGGTTTTCACCGCTGGAAGCATCCGAAGTCACCAATCCGGCTTTCATTAGTTCATCGCCGTAGTGGCTGGTTTCATTGATCGTCACATGGTAGCATAAATTTTCATCGAGTCCCCGGAGCTTCAGTCTTGTGTATCCGGAATTCACCGGTTCCAGCGTGCGGAAGTATCCGACGACCGCCGTCCGTCTGTCTTGTGAGACTGACATCCATGCACTTGTATTGTGTTTAAAAGGGCTCTGAAGGCGGTAGAAGGTTCCAAACTGAAGGACCTCCCGGTATGTCTTCATGAATTCCACCTGTCCTTTTATTTTTTCCTGTTCCTCTGCTGACAACTTATTCAAATCAAGTTCATATCCAAAAGTCCCGAAGCAGGCAACATTTGCCCGTGTCTCAATCGGAGTATTCCTCAGCACCTGGTGATTCGGCACTGCTGATACGTGGGCCCCCATACTGCTGACCGGATAAACCATACTGGTGCCATACTGGATTTTAATTCTTTCTATTGCATCCGTATCATCACTGGTCCAGCACTGGGGCGCATAATACATCATTCCGGGATCAAATCTGGCACCTCCGCTGGCACAGGATTCAAACAGGATATACGGAAACTTCTTTGTCAGCCGTTCATAAAGATCATATACCCCAAGGATATATTTATGTGTAACTTTACCTTGATCCGACGCACCGCATCCTGCTGAATACACCTCTGACATGCAGCGGTTCATATCCCATTTTATATAAGACACAGGAGCATCCAGCAAAACTTTTTCCATAAGCCGGTATATATAATCCACCACTTCTTTTCTGGAAAAATCCAGGACAAACTGATTTCTTCCGTGACAGCTGTTTCTGCCCGGTGCCGCAAGCATCCAGTCCGGATGAGTCCGGTACAGGTCACTGTCCTTGTTGACCATCTCCGGTTCAAACCAAAGGCCGAATTTTAAACCTTTCTTCTCAATCTTTTTCGCTATGCCCTTGATTCCTTCCGGAAGTTTGTTAAGGTCCGGGTACCAGTCTCCCAGAGAACTTGTATCGTCATCTCTTTTGCCGAACCAGCCGTCATCCAGGACAAATAATTCAATACCGAGACGTTTCGCCGTATCTGCAATTAAAAGAATTTTATCTTCATCAAAATCGAAATATGTGGCTTCCCAGTTGTTCACAAGGATCGGACGGACTTGATCCCTCCACTCCCCTCTGGCCAGCCGTTTCTGATACAGCTCATGATAAGTCTGGCTCATACCGTTTAGGCCATCACCACTGTAGACCATCACCGCTTCCGGTGTCTGAAACTTTTCTCCCGGCTTTAGTTCCCACGTAAACGTGTTAGGATTGATTCCCATAGTGATCCGTGAGACATCGTAAGTATCCACTTCCACCTGCGCAAGAAAGTTTCCGCTGTACACAAAGGAAAAACCATAAACTTCTCCGTCATGTTCCGTAGTGTTTTCCCGTTTCAGTGCAATAAACGGATTATAATTATTAGAACTGCAGCCTCTCATGCTGTACACAGACTGGATACCATGACACAGTCTGCGCTCCTTTATATGCCTCTCTCTGGACCACGCTCCGGTCAGTTCAATCATCTCGTAGTCTGAATCCGGAAGATCCAGACAGAGGCTCATTGCCTGATCAAGGATCACAGGCTCTGTCCCCCGATTCACAAACCGTACGCTGCGTGCAATCGCTCCATAATGTGCAAATATGGAATACGACAACAGCAGATCCACCTGGATCAATTCATCCCTAAGAAGAATTTCCAGCGTCTGTGCCTCTTTCGGATCCTCTGTATAGGTTGCAGGGAGTCCCGGAAGCTCTGGTTTTCCTTCCGTGATCTTATGGGATATATATGTAAAATCTGTGATTCTGCTTCCATTGCTCTGCAGGATCTGAAAAGCCGGGTATCTCATATCTCCTGATCCATAGGCCGGATATTCCTGCTTGATATGCTCCATAGAAAACGTCAGATCCCCTTCATAGGTACACGGTGCCATGGGACGCTGCCTTGCCTCAAATAAATGCTCATATTCTTCTCTGTCCCGTATTGCCGCTCCGCAGTAAAGCTGACCAAGCTGACCGTTTCTTAAGATTTTAAAAATATAACTGATCTTTTCATTATATAAATGAAATGTTTTAGATCTTTCATGAAAAATAATTGACATATATATTCCTCCGTCTTTTTTATATTATTATGAATTGTTTACCAGACGCTCGTCCAGTTTCTCTTTTCTCAATGCCAGAACATTCATGATTTTGTCGTAATATGCTCCATGAAGTTTAAATTTTGTCTTGTAGATCATAAAACTGAGAGCTACAAAAACAACTGGAACCCCGATCATAACAAAACGGATACCGTTCTGTGTTGATGCTGTCTGTACTGCATTTGGAATATACCCCGTGGCATTCAGTGCAAATCCGGTAAGAAGCGCGCCCATAGCCGAAGTGAACTTTACGAGCAGCGTTTGAATGGAAAAGGTGACAGATTCATTTCTTGTTCCGAATTTATACTCACCGTAGTCGACAACATCTGCCAGCACAACCGTCACAATCCCAAGCTGAAGTCCGGAACCGAATTTAACACCATAGCCGGCGATAGCTGTCAATACAAAATTCGTCGGCGCCAGATATCCGATGACTAATAAAAGCCCCAGTCCAACTGTCGGTATCAGGCTTGCCAAAAGATAAACCTGGTTTCTGTTCAGATGTTTCGCGATCCATGGAAACAGAAACAAGCCGGAGATCTCTGCAATCCCTGCAAACATAGTAAAGATCGAAAACATTGATTTGCTGCCTGCTACATATAAGAAGTAGTATAGAGATACCCCTGTCATAACCTGCATCGCAAAATTAAATGTCAGAATTACTGCAATGGCCACTAGGAGCTGATCATTTTTAGAAATAATATGCAGTAACTTCTTAAAGGATGTCTTCTCCTCTTTCACTGCTCTTACATGATCCGCCGATTTTACATTTGTTACTGTAATCGCAATGGTGATAATAAATACAGCCGTAATTATGTATGCAAAATAAGAAAATCCTTTCTGTGCATCACCTTTTCCCAGAAAATCCATAATCTGAAGTCCACATCCTCCGACGATCAGGGATCCTCCGACAGATGCGAAGATCCTGGGGATCACAGCCACCCGGTCGCGCTCTGATTTGTCACTGGTCAGATTAGGGAGCATAGACCAGTATGGGATATCCATAATGGTATAAGTCATCCCCCACAAAACATACATAACGGCAGCAAACACATAAAGTGCAGTTCCGGATAATCCCCAGTCCGTAAATAAACAGGCAAAGACAACGGCATTGATTAATGTTCCAACAGCCAGCCATGGCCTGAATTTTCCCCATCTTGTTTTCGTATTGTCAACGACCATCCCCATTCCGAGATCATTTACTGCATCCCAGAACTTTGCAAAGAAAAAGAGCGTCCCTACAAATGCTGCTGAAATTTTCAGTACATCTGTAAAATAGACCATTGCATAGGTAAATATGACTCCGCAGATCATATCTTTTCCTAAGGCACCGATTCCATAGCTATATTTTTCACGCACTGATAGCTTCATTCTATTCATCCTCCTATTTTTTCACGACCATTAGATCTTCATTAGCTTTAACCCGGCCTGCCTTCAGCACTTCAATGTTGTCATTTTCTACATTGGCAAATACGATAGGGGTTGCTTCTGATAAATTTTTTTCTTTTAATAGTTTTTGATCAAATTCCAGCAAAAGCTGTCCTTTATTCACATAATCTCCTGGCTCCACATATATATGAAATCCCTCTCCTTTTAGTTGATTCGTGTTAATCCCTACATGGATTAGATATTCATATCCAGACTTTGTCTCCAGCCCGACTGCATGGCGTGTCGGGAATGTAAAATTTACTTTTGCTGCCGACGGTGCAAACACTTTATCTCCCGATGGAAAAATAACCACCCCATCTCCAAGGAGTCCGTCTGCGAATGCCCTGTCCGGTGTTTCATCCAAAGGTCTCACTTCACCGTCCATCGGACATCCAAACACTTCTTTCCCTTTTGAAAATAATGCCATTTTCTTACCTCCTGATCATTTCTTTTTCTTCCATCGATGTTATCTAAATTATAACATTCGGACATACTTTTTCTAGCCAATTTTGTGTGCAGAATATGTCTAAATGTCATTTATTTGACACTTTTAACAAAAGAATATTTTGTTTTCCCCCTGTATTTATGCATTTCTGTATACAAGTGTTGTGATTTATATTTCTCTTTCAATTATTTTTATAGGTAAATATTTTATATAAATATATCCAAATGTTATTTTATTCAAGATTCTATTTATCCGGAAAACATGCTATACTTTTTACCAAAGATTGTTTGGAGAAACGAGGCTGTATCCGAGTATGGAAAAAACTAAGAATGATTTTACAAAAGGAAGCGTCACAAAAAACATCATAAACCTTGCTGTACCTATGACTCTGGCTCAGCTGATCAACGTACTGTACAGTATTGTTGACCGTATCTATATCGGAAGAATGGGAACAGATGCCGCTCTCGCCCTGGGAGGTGTGGGCATTACCTTTCCGATTATCACAATCATCATGGCATTTGCCAATCTGATCGGTATGGGAGGTGCCCCTCTTTGTTCCATAGAACGCGGAAAAGGGAATCAAAAAAAGGCCGAGGAGATCATGGGAAATTCTTTTTTCCTTCTGATTCTCCTGGGCCTTCTGCTCACGGCTGTAATACTTATATTTAAAAAACCTGTTATTTATGCATTCGGAGCGAGCCAAGCCACATTTCCCTATGCAGACAGCTACATCACGATCTATCTTCTGGGGTCTGTTTTTGTAATGATCGGCCTTGGTATGAACAGCTTCATAAATTCTCAGGGTTTTGCAAGATCCGGCATGCTGACGGTTTTGATCGGCGCCGTCTTAAATATTATATTAGATCCTGTTTTCATCTTTGTCCTGCATCTGGGTGTCAGGGGAGCGGCTCTCGCAACTGTCATTTCCCAGTTTATTTCCTCTGTATGGGTGCTCCTGTTTCTCGCCGGCAGAAAAACAATACTAAAACTGAAAAGGGAAAACTTCAGGTTAAAGCTCAGTCTGGTCAGGCAGATCGTAACCCTCGGTCTTTCCGGTTTTACGATGTCGGTCACAAACAGCATCGTACAGATTGCCTGCAATGCAACTCTGCAGATCTACGGAGGAGATCTCTACGTAACAGTCATGACGATTTTAAATTCGATCCGGGAAGTCATTACGATGCCGGTTACCGGCATCACTAACGGCGCACAGCCGGTCTTAGGGTACAATTACGGAGCAGAACAGTACGGCAGAGTCAGGCAGACCATCCGCTTCATAACATTTTCATGCATTGTATACACCTTTTTCGTATGGGGAATTCTGCTCCTCGCCCCTCACTTTTTTATTCATATTTTCAACAGCTGCCCTGAGATCATAGCAAAGGGTGTCCCTGCCCTGAAACTTTACTTCTTTGGGATCTTCATGATGTCCCTGCAGTTTTCAGGCCAGTCCACTTATATCGCTCTGAACAGGTCCAAACAGGCCATCTTCTTTTCTATTTTCCGGAAGGTCGTCATTGTCCTTCCTCTGACCGTCTGCCTGCCAATGCTGTTCGGTCTCGGTGTCAACGGCGTTTTTATCGCAGAACCCGTCTCCAATTTTATCGGAGGAACCGCCTGCTATGTCACAATGCTGCTCACGGTTTACCGCAAACTGAAAGACTCCGGAGAACAAGCTTAAATGCTCGTTTCCGGAGTCCTCTTTTTTTATTCTCTAACCAGTTTATGAAGTGCTGCCTTCTTTACACAGACACAGAACAGTTCCATCGCCTGTTCCAGTTCTTCCACTGTAGGGTATGTAGGCGCAATCCTTAAATTGCTGTCCTTCGGGTCCTTCCTGTATGGATAAGTCGCTCCTGCACCGGTGAGTACAACACCCGCCTCTTTCGCCAGACGCACAACCTCTTCTGCACATCCCGGATATACATCCACAGACACAAAATATCCGCCTTTCGGCTCCTCCCATACAGCGAGCCCTGTTCCCGCAAGCTCTTTGTTCAGATATTTGAGAACCGTTTCAAACTTCGGCCTCATGCACTCAGCCAAAACCTGCATATGTGCTCTCAGGCCCTCTGCATTTTTAAAGAACTGTACGTGACGCAGCTGATTGACTTTGTCATATCCGATCGTTTGCGCACCCATGACTTTTTTGATTTCATTTATATTCTCGTCACTGGAAGCGATCAGGCTGACACCGGCTCCGGGGAAGGTAATTTTTGATGTGGAGAAGAAATAATACGGACGGTTCTTTGTACCGGCTTCTTCACATGCGTCAATGATATTCTTAACTTTCACATCCTCAAAGACCGGATGCACACCATAGGCATTGTCCCAAAATATTTTGAAGTCTTTCGCGGCAGTCTTCACGGAAGCCAGTCGGTCTACTGTTTCGTCACTGTAACAGATGCCCTGTGGATTGGAATACTTAGGAACGCACCAGATACCTTTGATGGACGCATCACTTCCCACAAGCTCTTCCACCATATCCATATCCGGACCTTCTTTCGTCATAGCAACCGGAATCATTTCGATATCCAGAATCTCGCAGATGGTAAAATGACGGTCATAGCCGGGACTTGGGCAGAGGAACTTCACCTTGTCAAGCTGGCCCCACGGCTTCTCTCCCATAGTTCCGAACACAAACAGACGCATCACTGCGTCAAACATTAAGTTAAGGCTTGCATTTCCTCCGACGATCAGCTGGCCGGCCGGAATATCGAGCAGTTCACTGAAAAGTTCCTTCATTTCCGGAATCCCGTCCAGAACGCCGTAGTTTCTCACATCCATTCCTGCCTTTGTGTGATAGTCCGTCATTTCTTTCAGCATGCCGTTGGCGTGATCAATCTGCGACGGCGCAGGCTTTCCTCTTGACATATCAAGACTTAAATTCCTGGACTTCAGTTCCTCATAATCCTTGTCTGCTGCTTCCTTTGCCTGTTCCAATTCTTCCTTTGACATTTCCGCGAATTCTGTCATAGCTTTATCCTTTCTTATTCTTCTTCCCATTTAAGGTTTGTATGTTCCTTCTTGCGCTCCCTTAAAAGCAGGTCTGCCACTGCCTCTTTCGGATCTTTTTCCTCAAAGAGCACTTTGTTTACTTCTTCGATGATCGGAACACTGACATTGTTCCGCTTTGCGAGTCCGAGAGCCGCTTTGGCGGAATAGACGCCTTCCACCACCATCTTGACTTCATCCATAGCCTCTTTCGGAGTATATCCCTGTCCCATCAGGAGTCCGGCTTTCCTGTTCCGGCTGTGAACACTCGTACAGGTAACGATCAGATCACCGATGCCGGTCAGACCGGTGAATGTCTCGATCTGTCCTCCGAGAGCCGCTCCCAGTCTTGTAAGTTCTGCAATTCCTCTTGTCATCAGTGCCGCTTTTGTATTGTCGCCGTATCCCAGACCGTCTGTGACGCCGGCAGCCAGGGCGATGACGTTCTTTAATGCTCCTCCGAGCTCAATTCCCATGATATCAGGACTCGTGTAGACACGGAACACCTCATTCATAAACAGATCCTGAAGCATGACAGCTACACTTTCCTTTTTCGCGCCGACAACACAGGTGGTCGGAAGTTTTCTTCCCACTTCCTCTGCGTGGCTCGGGCCGGAGAGTACACAGACAACAGCACCCGGGATCTCCTCCTCGATGATCTCTGTCAGCGTCTTATAGGTTTCATCCTCGATCCCTTTCGCCACATTGACGATGACCTGGCCTTCTTTTATATATGGAGCCATACGATTTGCCATTGAACGGACCACCGGAGACGGCACGGCCATGACGATGACATCTCTGCCGGCGAGTGTTTCTTCAAGGTCGGCGCTGACCTTTATATTTTCCGGAAGCTTCACTCCCGGAAGCTTGTCTTTCTGCTCTCTTTCCTTCTGAAGCATCTCGATCTCCCGGGAATCGTGAGACCAAAGTGTCACTTCATGTCCATTGTTCGCCAGCAAAACTGCCAAAGCACTTCCCCAGCTTCCTGCACCGATTACGCTAACCTTTTTCATAGTTTCCTCCTAACGTTTTACCTTCTGTCCGAGTTTGTTTTCCGTCCCGTGAATGAGCCGGTCGATATTTGCCCTGTGGCGCCATACGGCCATGACCGTAAACACACATCCCACCGCTACAAGCTGCCAGTCGCGGGGACTGCTGAAATATAAAATAAACGGGATCACCAGCACCATGCAGATGGAACCCAGTGATACATATTTGCTGATCCCCGTCACAACAGAAAAGATCAGCAAGCAGAGAAGTCCGAGTCTCCAGTCGAATGCAAAGATCACACCGCCCGTTGTGGCAATTCCTTTCCCGCCTTTAAAATGCAGGTAAAAAGGAAAATTGTGCCCGATGACCACGGCAAACCCGGTCACCAGCCAAAGCGTGGCTTCATGGGCCATTCCTCCAAACTGGGGAATTAATATGTATCTGGCAATATTGACTGCGATCAGCCCCTTTGAGGAGTCCCCAAGGAAGGTTAGCAGTGCCGCTGTCTTTCCGAGGGTTCTCAGTGTATTCGTCGTTCCGGAATTACCGCTTCCGTAATCCCTGATGTCGATATGATTGATTTTCCCAATGATAAATCCTGTCTGAATGCAGCCCAGCAGATATCCCATGGCCAGGCAGAGAAAAACACAAAGGACCATTACTTCTCCTTCCTTTCCCGCGCAATGATGTGGATCGGGGTTCCCCGGAATCCAAAAGTATTCCGTATCTGATTTTCAATATATCTGGTATATGAAAAGTGCATCAGCTGCCTGTCATTGATAAATACAACAAATGTGGGCGGCTTTACCGATACTTGTGTCATGTAGTAGAGCTTCAGCCGTTTTCCTTTGTCAGACGGCGGCTGTTTCATCGCCACTGCCTCAGCCAGAATCTCATTCAGCACTCCTGTCTGAACACGCATGGCATGATTTTCAATGACTGCGTCAAGCATATCAAAGATTTTCGGAAAACGCTGGCCTGTCTTTGCTGAGATAAAGATTAATTCTGCATAGGACATGTACGCCAATACTTCACGGATCTTGTTTGTGAACTTATAGATCGTCTTGTCATCCTTCTCCACCAAGTCCCATTTGTTGACCGCAATGATCATCCCCTTGCCCCTCTCGTGGGCAATACCTGCGATCTTTGCGTCCTGCTCGGTAATGCCTTCCGTGGCGTCGATGACCAGAACCGCCACATCACACCGTTCCACTGCGGAAACTGTACGGATGACGCTGTAACGTTCCAGATCTTCTTTGATTTTATTTTTCCTTCGGAGCCCTGCGGTGTCAATAAATACGTATTCCTTTCCGTTTTTCTGGATGACCGTGTCAATGGCATCCCTTGTCGTTCCCGCAACGTCCGATACAATAACTCTCTCCTCACCGAGCATTTTGTTGATGATAGAAGACTTCCCTGCATTGGGCTTTCCGATGATGGCGATCTTGGGCCTTTCATCTTCTTCCTCTTCCAGTGCCTTTGGATCACAGTTTTCCACGACCTCATCCAGCAGATCACCGAATCCCAGCTTGGAATTTGCAGAAACCGGGTGTGGATCGCCCAGTCCCAGGTTATAAAATTCATAGGTATCTGCCAGGAACTTGTCATAGTTGTCCACCTTATTCACTGCCAGGACCACCGGCTTTTGAGACCGTCTCAGCATGTCCGCCACCTGGAAGTCCGCATCCACCAATCCCTGCCTCACATCTACAAGAAAAATGATCACGTCTGCAGTCTCAATGGCGATCTGTGCCTGTTCTCTCATCCTGGAAAGAATCACATCTCCCGAATCCGGCTCGATCCCGCCGGTGTCGATCAGCGTAAAATTATAATTCAGCCAGGAAATATCCGCATAGATCCTGTCCCTTGTCACTCCCGGTGTATCTTTTACGATTGAAATATTCTCTCCCGCAAGTGCGTTGAACAGCGTGGATTTCCCCACGTTCGGCCTTCCCACTATTGCTACTATCGGTTTACTCATTTTTATTTCCTCTCTGTATGGAATCTCTCTTCCTAAAACTTCCGTATGATTATATGATAATCTTTCCCTATTGTAAAGATTATATCACATTCAAAGCAAAATGAATGCCCCCAAATTCCCCCGTTTTCCTTTTGTTGCCCGGTGGGAAAACAAAGCATCGCTGTTGCAGCAGGTACACAGATCGGTGATGTCCAGATTCTCCTTTAAAATACCTGCCTCCGTCAATATGATCTCGTTGGCCTTCCACAGGTCCAGCTGATACTTGTCATTTTCTTTCCTGTCCAGAAATTCTTCTTCCGGGTGTGCTGAAAATTCCTTTATGAACTGCTCTGCGACATCTTCGCTGACCTCATAGCAGTCTCTGCAGATAGACGGGCCGACAGCCGCCACAATATCCTCAGGACGGCATTCATATCCGTCTTTCATATGCATTACCATCTTTTCTCCGATCCTTCCGACCGTTCCCTTCCAGCCGGAATGGGCCAGCGCCGCCACTTTTTTGACAGGGTCAAAGAAGAACAGAGGCACACAGTCCGCATACCCCGTATACAGTGGGATTCCAGGTACATCGGTCACCAGTCCGTCCATTCCGGCCATGACTTTTCCGCAGTCTTCTTTCCCGACTGTCTTGATCTTCGTGTCATGGATCTGATTGGAGAATACAAGCTTTTTCTCGTCAAAACCTATGGCCTGCCCGATCCTGCGGAAATTTTCATCCACAGACGCTTCATCGTCTCCCCTTGCATAGCTTAAATTCATAGAGGAAAACATCCCTTTACTGACGCCTCCCATCCTGGTGGAAAATCCATGGCGGACTCCTGCCTGATCCAGTTTTCTAAACGTTAGATACGGCACCTGCCCTTCGTGCAGCACCGTAGAATGATTATCGTTTGATCTCTTAAAATGCATTTTTTATCACCCTGATCTTCTTTCCTATGATCTCTACTACATCAAATCTTGCCGGCCTGTCGAACATGCCGCGGCAAAACAGATAATATTCTGCCGTCTTTTGAATCTTTTGCTGTTTCCTATGGTCAACAGCCTCTCTCGGATATCCGAAGGCTGTATCCCGCCGGTATTTCACCTCGGCAAACACAAGATACTGTCCATCCCTGGCAATAATATCAATTTCCCCATAGCGGGAATAAAAATTTCTCTCGATGACTTCATACCCCTGAGTCAATAAAAACCGGCACGCAGTCTCTTCCTTCTCCATACCGGTCTTTCTATGATTTTTCATATGTATTTCCTTACAAAACTCTTTCGGTGAAGTGTACAGATACCGTGCTCTTTGATCGCCTCGATATGAGCCTTTGTCCCATAACCTTTATTCTTGGCGAACTGATATTGAGGATAGATCTGATCGTATTCTTCCATCATCCGGTCTCTGGTCACCTTTGCCACAATGCTTGCCGCCGCAATCGAAGCGCTCTTTGCATCCCCTTTGATGATCGGAACCTGCTCTGTTCCGATCCCCGGGATCGTCACCGCATCATTGAGCAGCAGATCCGGCTCGACCGGAAGATTTGAAACCGCCGTCCTCATCGCTTCATAGGTAGCATTTAAAATATTGATCTCATCTATGACTTTTTCCGAAGCCATTCCGATTCCGACGGCCAGAGCTTTCTCATAAATTTCATCATACAATGTTTCTCTCTTTTTGGGCGAAACTTTCTTGGAATCGTTCAGATATAAAATATCACAGTCTCCCGGCAGAATGACGGCTGCCGCTACCACAGGTCCTGCAAAAGGCCCCCGGCCCACCTCATCGATCCCGCATATATGGGAATACCCTTCGTATTCTCTCTCATAAGAAAACATCTCATACATGCGCTGCTTCTCTTTCTTCAGTTTATCTAACCGTTTTTCTTCCTGTTTTGTCATAAGTACCTCTCTATAAGATCCTTCCCGCATCTTTGAGCGGAAACAGCCTGAAAACTACTCTTCCCTGTATCTCTTTCCTGTTTATTGGACCCACTCTTATATCCCTGCTGTCCATGCTGTTATTCCGGTTATCTCCCAGTACAAAATATTCATCTTTTTTTAAGGTAATGCTGCCCTCCTCATTGACGGTAAATGTCATATGATCTTTGGAATAATCCCTGGATATCATCCGGCCGTTTATATAAACTGTGCCGCTACGGATCTCCACCGTCTCCCCGGGCATTCCGATGACTCTCTTTACCAGCTTTTCTTTTCTGTCCGCGGGATTTGGAAATACCACGACTTCAAAGCGCTTCGGGTCCCGGAACCGGTAAGTCAGCTTGTCGACCAATACGCTGTCCATATGGTGGAGCGTCGGCTCCATGGAATAGCCGGAAACCCCGGTTCTCTCCCCTAAAAATGTGATGACGAGAAAGGAAACACAAACTGCTATAAAAACAGTTGATCCCCAGAAACATAATTCAGAATAAAAACGATGCGCCCTGCGCCTTATTCGAAACGACATGTGTTTGATTACCCCTCAAAGTCAGCAGGTACTTCCAGCGTAATCTTTCCAAGCTTTCCGTTCCTGTATTCCTCCAGCAGGATGTGTGCGGCCTTTTCATAATCCAGCTGATTGCCTTTTTCTTTACAATTCCGGTTAGCCGCGATCTGTTCGAGGATTTTCAGTGTATTCTTCTCCTCTTCAACCCGGTAGCGTGCCGCTAAGATACCCGGATATTCTTTTACCAGAAACGGGATCAGCTCCATGGCCATCTCTTCCTGATTTAATATTTCTTCCTTGATAGAACCGATCAGAGCCAGATGAAGGCCTACTGTCTGATCCTCAAATTTGGGCCACAAAATTCCCGGCGTGTCTAATAACTCGATATTTTTATTCAGCTTAATCCACTGCTTTCCCTTTGTCACGCCCGGTTTATTTCCGGTTTTCGTACAGGCTTTTCCGGCCAGACTGTTGATAAATGTAGATTTCCCTACATTCGGGATTCCCGCGATCATGGCGCGGATCGGCCGGTTCTTAATTCCCCTCTTCCGGTCCCGCTCGATCTTTTCTCTGCACGCCTCCATGACAATGCCCTGCACCGCTTTTACTCCGGTTCCCTTCTGGGAATTTACCTTCCCGACAAAGAATCCCCTGTCTCTAAAATACTGTTCCCAGAGTTCTGTCTTCCTGCTGTCTGCAAGATCCGTCTTGTTCAATAAAATCAGCCTGGACTTGTTCTGAGCCAGCTGGTCGATATCGGGATTCCTGCTTCCGAATGGAATTCTCGCATCCACCAGTTCGATCACAATATCGATCAGCTTTATATTTTCCTGCATCATTCTTTTTGCCTTGGTCATGTGACCCGGGTACCATTGAAATTGCATGTGTCCTCCTTCTTTATCCAAAAGGCCAATATTTGATCCCGACCTTGCCTATGATCTGTGTCTTTTTTACATTGCCGACTACGGCGCTCCTGGAATCTTCGCTGTTATTGTAATTGTCTCCCATGACAAAATATTGATTCTTGGATAGTTTTACGCCGTCTGCTGCCAGTCCGGGAGACAGGACCTGTTCTTTTCCGAAGCTTTTGGCCTTTCTGCCGTCTACATAGACGTTCCCGTCCCTGACCTGAACCGTCTCTCCTGGGAGTCCGACCACTCTCTTTACATAATACTGCTTGTTCGTCTCGTCCTCTGACTCGAACAATATTATATCATATCGCGCCGGACTTTTCACTTTATAAATCAGCCGGTTGACCAGCCGCTTTTCTCCGCTCTCATAGGTGGGAAGCATGGAATCTCCCTGTACCGTATAACCGGCACACAGAAAACGGACAATGATAAAAGCCGCAAAAATCACGGCCAAAAAAGTCAGCACATATGCCGCGATCTTATCCCGTCTCTGCCTTTTTTTCTTCCTCATCTGATAAGTAACCGTATATCCGCTCACAGATCTCACACCCTTTCTTTAAACAAAACAGGGACAAGCTCCGGCTCGTCCCTGTGTTTTTTTGAAAAATATTATACTCTTTCTTTCACTTTCGCAGCCTTACCTACACGGTCACGTAAGTAGTATAATTTCGCGCGTCTAACCTTACCTTTGCGCACAACTTCGATCTTCTCGATGATCGGAGAATGTACAGGCCATGTTTTTTCTACGCCGATGCCGTTGGAATTTTTGCGCACGGTAAATGTCTCGCGTGCTCCGCCGTTCTGTCTTTTGATGACAGTTCCTTCAAACACCTGAATTCTTTCGCGGTTTCCCTCTTTTACTTTTCCGTATACTTTTACAGTGTCACCTGTTCTGAAATCTGCAACTTCTCTTAACTGTGCATCTTCAATACTTTTAATGATATCGTTCATGTTGTTCCTCCTTAAATCTTTTTAGATGTTCATAATACCTTGTGTAACAGAGGACCATCCTATTTATAACAACTGCTATATAATATCACAACAACTTTTTTTTTGCAAGGATTATTTACTTTTTATCGAGCAGATCCGGCCTTCTCTCCTTTGTCCTCAAATAAGACTGCTCTTTCCTCCACTCTTCAATCCTTCCGTGGTGACCTGAAAGCAGCACCTCCGGTACTTTTCTCCCCAAAAACTCCGGCGGTCTTGTGTACTGGGGATATTCCAGCATCCCGTTTTCAAAAGACTCGTACTCCGCCGAGTCTCCGTTATTCAGCACTCCCGGAACCAGTCTGGAGATGGCGTCGATCATCACCATAGCCGGAAGCTCTCCTCCCGTCAAAACGTAATCCCCAATGGAGACATAATCCGTGACAATCTCTTCTAAGACACGTTCATCCACGCCCTCATAATGGCCGCACAGAAAAACAAGTTCTTCTTCCTCTGCAAGCTCCTTAGCCATCTCCTGGTGAAACACCTTTCCCTGAGGAGTCACATAAATCACCCGGGGCTTCTTCTCCATCTTTTGCTCGATATGCTGATATGCCAGATAGATCGGCTCCGCCTGCATGACCATTCCGGCACCGCCGCCGTATGGATAATCGTCCACTTTTTTATGCTTGTCCCTCGTAAAATCCCTGATGTTTACGGCTTCCACACCGATATGTCCCGCCTCTTTCGCACGGCCTAAAATACTCGTGCTGCATCCGCTCTCGATCATCTCGGGAAATAAAGTCAAAACGTGAAACTTATTCATCCAGCAGTCCTTTCATTACAAAAACATCGATTCTCTTTTCTTCCAGAGAGACCTTTTTGATACAGTCTCTTATGGCCGGAAGCAGTACTTCCTTTCCATCATCCATTTTTACCACATACACATCGTTTGCCCCTGTCTGAAGCACGTCATCCAATATTCCCAGCTTCTTTCCGGTCTCCCGGTAAACATCGAACCCGATGATATCGGCAATGAAAAACTCATTCTCTTCAAGCTTAACTGCATTCTCTCTTGTGACAAACAGCCCGCAGCGTTTATACTGTTCGATATCATTGATATTGTCAAATTCCTCAAACTTAAGAATCGGCTGGTTTTTAAAAAACTTACAGGACTTCACATGCAGAAGCTTCATTTCCCTGCCCGTATCCAGCAGTACCTCCTTCAAATCCTTAAAGCGCTCCACATCATCGGTCATCGGATACACCTTGACCTCTCCGCGGACACCGTGGGTGGAAGCGATCGCTCCTACCTGTAATATATCTTCCATAATAAACTGTATTCCTTCCTATTTGTTTTCTTCGATATATGCCTCTACGGCTTTTCTCACTTGTAAAAAATTGCTCGGGCCGTTTTCAAGAATCACCTTGTGGAACTCTTTCGTCTGGAATTTCTTGCCAAGCTCCTTGGACGCCTTGTTTCTCAATTCCTGAAATTCCAGGGCTCCGGAATAATATTTCAGATAGTATCCCGGTTCCGAAGATACGAGCCTGTAAAGCTGGTCTGCCGCAGAACTTCCATATCCCATGTCTTCCAGCATGTCTTTAATCTGGTCCAGGGTCCATCCCCGGTAGTTGACATTGATATCGACAGCACTTCCGATGGCCATATTGATCTCGTCATTGATGCGTTTCAATTTGGCCACAGACTTATCATACGGAGCATAGTCAAAGGCATGCATCTCCACATAGGAGGCCCAGCCTTCCGAGTAACCAGGAAAATCCATGATCAAACGGATATCGTCCGGATCTGTGCTGAGAAAATAATTGTTTTGATAAAGATGCCCCGGATACCCTTCATGAGCCAGAGTATTGTAAATTCCGCTCTTATCAGTGGAGCCTTTGTTGATATAGATGGTATTTTCTGTCTCATCATCGATCGGCGGAATCATATAAAATGCCGGACTTAAAGTATCTTCCAGCGCCTTTGGAACATATTTGATCTTATAATGAACTTTTTTTAACGGAGGATAATCTGTTTTTGCCTTTTTCTCCAGATCAGCCAATACCTTTTTGGGACTGGTCAGCACCGGATCAAAATTATAAAACTTTTTCTGGAGGCTCTCATCGCCCTGGATCAGATTCACCATCTGTTTCACTGAGCTCTGGAGACGGCCTGTCACACTTGAGAGCAGCTGGCTGACTGTTTTGTTTGTTCCCGTCTGCTCCTTCAAGACCAGCCGATAGTATTTTTTCCCATTTTTTAAATTGCAGACACCTCCGCTGTTTTTCCCGGTTCCCTTCAGTGACAGAATTGTCTTTTTAAAACTGCGGAATGCAGGATACACAGACTGATTCAGCAGTTTCTTATTTTGTTTTTTATAAATTATTTTCTGTTCCTTGCTGAGGCCGGAAACAGCATTAACACGTTCTTTAAATGTAGCGCTTAAAATATTTTTTTCTCCGCTTTCCTTTAAAAAGTCATCAATCTGCTTAGCCGCAGTGTCTGCTGCCACATCGGTTACATACAATCCTGCTTTAGACTGTGCTTTCAGATACTCTCCAGCCTCTTGAAGATATCCTGTAACCTGTGACAGCAGGCTGAGATAATCTTCAATATCTTTCTTTCTGTAGAATTGATATTCTGCCAGTGTCACCGGAAGATTGGACTGAATGCCGGAAATCTCCCCGATAATATTGTCATATAATGGATACCGGCTTTCTTCTATGAGCATACCCAGATAATCTTCTAATATATCATACGTAAGTTTCTGTTTTTCTGTCAGACTGCTCCTTTTGAATTTAGAAAGCTCTTCTGCTGTCTTCTTATTTTCCTTCAGCGCTTTCTTATCTTGTCCGGGAGAAATATGTCCGATGGAAACCTTCTCCTGTTTGATCCCATACTTCTCAGGATCCTTCAGCTGATAATGAAGATTCAGCGTATTTTGAGACAACGTCTCTTTTACCTGTCGGTCTAAAAATTTGTCAAACTGTTTTTGTTCCTCAGTTTTTGACTGTTCCTGGCCGGTCTTCTGACTGGTTTGTCCGCTTTTCCCCTGCTCTGTTGATGTTTTGCAGCCGCTCAGTGAAAATGCCAGCAGCAATGAGAGCAGCAGAGAAAGCAGTCTCTTTGTAAATTTCATATATTTATCCTCCCGGGTATTTGTTCCTTATGAATATTTTAAATAAACGGCAAAAGATATGCAACCTAAAAATATGATATACTATTTAAAAACTTAGTGAAAGGACAGGTACTGTATATGTCAAGAATATTAATCATCGAAGACGACAAAGAAATCCTGAAAATTCTGTCAGACTTTTTATCCGGATACGGTTTTGAAGCCGTTTGAGAAACTGACGGCCGCTGTATTTCTCAAATCATCAGACACCAAAACATTGATCTGGTACTCCTGGATCTCATGCTTCCATATAAAAGCGGCGATCAGCTCCTGAAAGAAATACGTTCCTGCTCTGATCTTCCCGTGATTGTTATTTCTGCCCGGGGAACGACTCAGAATAAAATTGATCTGCTTCGTCTCGGCGCGGATGATTATATTACAAAGCCTTTTGATCCTGTAATTATAATATAAGTTGTGTAAAGTTCCTAGTTATTTTGTATGTTATATATAACTTTTGTCATTAATTGTGGTATATTAATATATATTGTCATCAATTGTATGCACAAGTAGAAAGTAACTTTATACTTAACAAAGAGGAGGTAAGTTTGAAACAAAGTAATAGTGGTTAGAAAAAAGTAAATTGTATGGCAAACAAGCCATCTTACGGTGGCTTCAAAAAGAAAATATAGACACAACACCTAATTCATGGCAGGAACGATATCATCCTTAATGGTGTATCCACGCTGCTTTAGTAGATTAAGTGCCTGTGAAGTAGTCAATACTTTTGCTTTATTCACAGGACGTGATTCAAGAAAACTTTCTGCTGTATATGGTTTTAAATCTGAAAGTATGTGCCAGATAGCGGTCAGGAGCATACGGCAGATTGCGATAATGGCTTTCTTGTGACCACGGTGCGATTTAATACGCTTATAGCGGCCGGTTATTTCAGGATGTTTCTTAGAACGCAATAAACCATTTGCAACTTGTACCAGAATGGGTTTAATATAATTACCAGCACGGGAAATTCGAGTTGATTTGATTCTTTTGTTGCTTTGGTCATTGCGCGGACAACATCCTGCCCATGAAACGAGGTGCTTAGCTGAGGGGAAAACAGACATGTCACCTCCGATTTCAGAAAGGATTTGAATGGCAGTCATTGGATTTTTATCAAACCCGGGAACTGTACGAATTAGATCAAGAGCGGCCTGGTATTTATCAGAGAGACGAAGGATTTCCCGTTCTATTTCTTCCAGATGCTTTTCTAATTCGTCGATATGATTGAGGCACTGACGAAGTTTAATGGCCTGCTCAGGAGAAATAGCTCCGTCAACAGCGGCTTGGATTTCTTCCATAGGTGTTTTACATCGACTGTCTACAAAAGGTGCCACATCAAATATTTCCCCTGGATGAGCGAGCATATATTCTGTGATGGAACGAGAAGATTTCCCAAACACGTCACTGAATACATCATCTAATTTAAGATTAGAAACAGTAAGACAGTTTTTCGCACGGTTCTTTTCGCCGGTAATCATACAGGTGAGTTTGAACCGGTATCTTACTAAATCCCTTAAATGACGAATGTCAGCGGGTGGAATAAAGGAAGGTTTGATCATTTCACACATGAACAAGTCGCAAATCCATTTCGCATCCTTTCGGTCGGTCTTATTTCCTTTTTGAGGTTTTGTATATTTTGGATGAGCAAGAATCACAGAATTATTTGCCTTTTCCAAAACATTAAATACAGGGATCCAATACTTGCCGGTAGATTCCATACAGACTTCAGAACAGTTATACTTTGCAAGCCAATCACACAGTTCCTTCAATCCTTTGGAAAAGGAAGAGAAACGAGCTTGTTTGTAATCGGTTCTGCCGTTTGAATCGGTGATGCCAATGCATGCGTAGATCCAGATTTTGTGGACATCAAGTCCACAGCAGTTAAAACGAAATATTTAGAAAGACAATAAAATAACCTCCTGAATTTTATTGAGATAAAACCGACAGGGACTGGTCATCCGGCAAAATCGAGTCGACTTTGGAAGAGATAAGTTTACGGGCTACGGAATGCGCCATTCATTGATGCCTTAACGGATGACCGACGACTTATATTTATGCGAGGTTGCCGCTATACAGCCCCGCCACTCACCTCCACGTGTTCTGTAGTGTGTCGGTTTTATAAAAGAAATTTTATCAGAAGGGGAATAGAATTGAAAAGCGAAAAGTAGTGACAGGGTTTCATAACCCCATCGGTGCCTTTCGCAGAAAGGTGGTTTATATTTATGAAAAAGAAATTGTTTTGTATCATTCTGGTATTCTCTATGATAATACCAACGCTTACGATTCCGGCAGCCGAGTCTTGTCACCATGAGTGGAGTGAATGGGATACTACGACTGAACCTACATGCAGTGATACCGGAGAGAAATCGCGCTGGTGTTATCTTTGCTATGAAAACCAGACTAAAACTGTCCCTGCAACGGGTGAGCACTTATGGGATGACTGGTATACTGTAAAAAAACCAACCATCCGTAAAACAGGGCTGAAACAGCGTGAGTGTCTTGAATGTTATAAAATACAGTCAAAGAAAACTGCAAAATTAAAACCATATGTAAAGTTTACAAAGAAAACCGTAAAATTAAAAGTCTCAAAAACCTATAAGCTGAAAATAAAATATGCAAAAGGTGATTCCGTAAAGAAGTGGAAATCCAGCAATAAAAAGATTGCCACTGTCTCAAAAAAGGGAAAAGTAAAAGCAAAAAGAAAAGGCACTGCCAAGCTCACTGTAACTATGAAGTCCGGCAAAAAAGCAACCTGCAGGATTAAAGTTTCTCCTAAAAAGAAGTCTTCAAAAAAGAAACATACGGAAACAGTTTATTGGACTCCTGGAGGTTCTGTATATCACAGCACCATAGACTGCCCGACTTTGGGCCGTTCCCGAACAATTTATCACGGCTCCCTGTCTTCCTGTCCTAAGAGCAGGCCCTGCAAAGTCTGCCACTAACCGCACAGA